>QWCJ01000747.1_pt1 | contig 17265 bp, 13 predicted proteins | sample 1972501 | NCBI WGS metagenome assembly QWCJ01 (sample SAMN09866711, study PRJNA288562) | Human vaginal metagenome isolate term2_vaginal, whole genome shotgun... | isolation source: vagina | host: Homo sapiens | place: USA: California
TTGTGCCATGTTATTGTTATTTGCTAAGTCTGAAAATGGCGGCCGGTTGTCTTGGTATTATATGATTGGTATTTTTGCCACCTTAAGTAACATCACGTTCAGGTATAAAAGAAGCTCTGCGTACTCACTTGGCGTCGTACTCCTTTCTTTTATGTTGTTTCTTAGAATAACTATTTCTTGGGGAGTATTGCTGTGGCCGTATAAAACTTTTTTCACCAATGGGGTACGAGAAGGTGATTATATAGAACAAAATTACGAGTATGACCATGCCTATGATCGAGATAAATTCTATAGAAAATGATAATAACAGTATTTACTCCTACCTATAACCGTGCCCAACTGTTACCAAGACTATACGAAAGCCTTGTAAAACAAACATATCGTGATTTCGAATGGATAATCGTTGATGATGGCAGCAGCGACAATACGGCAGATGTTGTTAACGATTGGAGTGCAGATTTCCCGATCAGATATTATGGGAAGGAAAATGGGGGGAAGCACACAGCTATTAATTTGGGAGTAGAAAAAGCTGAAGGAGAGCTTTTCTTTATAGCTGATAGTGATGACTTGTTGCCTCCCCGTGCCCTTGAGCTTGTGTCGGAACAGTGGCAACAAGTAAAACATGACGGGGCCTTTGGTGGTGTATGTGGTCTTGATCAATTAAAAGAAGGGGAAGTAATCGGAGGCATTCCGTCTTATGACGCTCTTGATTGTACATTCTTGGAATACTTGTGGAAGTACAAAATGCAAAGTGCTGATATGAAGGAAGTATATCGAACTTCTGTACTTCGTGAGTTTCCCTTCCCGGAAATACCAGGTGAAAAGTTTTGCCCGGAAGATTTAGTTTGGTCTCGGATTGCTCAAAAATACAAGTTAAGGTATTTCAGCCAGGTGATTTATACTGCAGATTATCAAGAGAATGGTATTTCTGCAAATATAATACGAATGAGAATGAAAAGTCCTCTTCTTGCCATGTTAATGTATGCAGAAAGTGTTTCTTATGAAATATTGCCAATCTTACGTAAAGTAAGATATGCCATTAATTATTGGCGATTTCGTGCATGTTATCATAGGCCATCATTAAATAATTCAATCCAACTACCAACGCTAATGTGGTTTTGGATTTGGGCACTACCATTAGGATATGCAATGCATTTAATGGACTTAAAAATAGTTGGGAAACAATAAAACAATCATCTTTAAATTAATAGAGGAATTCAAAACTTTTTGGTGAATTGTTTCTATGAATATGCAATCCTTTGGAAAAACTAAACGATAAATGATAAAAGAGTATATAAAAAGACTTTGTGACGAGCGTTGGAATATTGGCTTCATCCAAAATTCTCTTGATAACATTCTTCAGGGGGAGGATATCCGAATTCAGTGGGTAGAACATGATTATAAAAAATCATGGTTTGCAGATCCCTTTATTTTAGATGTTACAGATACGGATATTATTGTTTTGGTTGAAGAATTTCCAAAAAACGTTTATCGTGGGAGAATTTCTAAATTAACGATAGATAGACGCAGTTATCAACTAAAGAAATTAGACGTTGTCAAAGAACTCCCTACTCACATGAGTTTCCCTGTGATTATCAGACAGCCATGGTTTGAAACTTCTAACGGGTCTACCAGGGACTTTGTTTACTTAATGCCGGAAAATGGTGCTTCTGGTAAATTAGCCATCTATCGGTATTGGGTTCAAGAGAACATCATAGAAGAAGTTCAAAATGTTTTAGATGAATCCGTTGCAGATGCAACTCCTCTTCGAGTGGGTAACAAGGTATATTTATTCTGTACAAGGAAACCAAATGTAAATGGGGATACGCTTTATGTATACCTATGGAACTGTCAAGAAGAAAAATTCATACCATTGGGTTCAAAGAATTTTCAAGAAAATATCGCGCGTATGGCGGGAAACTTTTTTGAATATGAAGGGGCCTTGTACAGACCAGCTCAGGAATGTAACATCCAATATGGCCATGCTGTTTCTTTGCAGGAAGTAACATGTGGGGGAAAGTCTGTTTTGGATATGCAGGAATTAGACTGTGGAACGTTGGAGTTTAAGGAAGTGAGAAGAATGTTTTCTAACCATCCTAAATTGAATGTAGGAATGCATACCTTCAACATGTACAAGGGGGTTATAGTGACAGATGCATTAGGGTTTGATAATATGTGGATAAGAAACAGTTTATCTAAGTTTGGAATTATCCATTGATTAAGTTATATGAAGATTCTACAGGTTATCACATCTTTACAGATTGGTGGGGCGGAGCACGTGGTGGTGCATCTTACCAAGTTGCTGCGGCAGAAGGACCATACGGTAGATGTGGTTGTCTTCAATGGTGAGGAGACTGCTTTTATGCGAGAATTGGAGGAGACCGGATGTAGGATTTACAAATTTGGGAGAGGTTTCTACAATTTGAGTTATATTCCCAAGCTAAGAAAGATCATGCGGGACTATGATATTATACACACTCACAACTCCTCGCCACAACTGTTTGCTGCCATTGCCAATATAGGGTTGGGAAAGGTGCTGATAACAACTGAACATTCCACGAACAACCGCAAGCGAGAACATCCTATGTTTTCGTTTGTGGACAAATGGATGTATGGTAAATATGCAAAGGTGGTGACGATTAGCAAGATTGCTGAAGAGAAGTTGTGCAGTTATTTGGGTCTTGAGGACAATCAACCTAACAGTCCGTTGCAGCGTAGAATCGTGACCATCAATAATGGGGTAGATGTTAATGCCTTTTATCATGCGGATAGTTTACCTGAATTGGCTCACCATGGTAAATTTGTCACGGTGATGGTGGCAGGATTTCGAGAAGCCAAGGATCAGGAAACGGTGATTCGGGGTATTGCGTTGTTGCCGGACGAATATGAGTTATGGTTGGTGGGCGATGGTGTTCGTCGTCCGGAGATAGAGGCTGAAATTGTTAAGCAGAATGTGGTGGGTCGTGTAAAACTGCTTGGTATTCGATCGGAAGTGCCGCAGATATTGAAGTCGGCAGATGTCATAGTGATGTCGTCACACTGGGAGGGATTGTCGCTGTCGAACATTGAGGGCATGTCCTCGGGCAAGCCTTTTGTAGCCAGTGAGGTGAACGGATTAAAAGAAGTAACCGCCGGCTATGGCATTCTTTTTCCACATGGCGATGCTGAAGCTCTGGCTGATGTTATAAAAAAGTTGCATGACGACTCGGAGTATTATCACCAGGTGGCGGAGCGGTGCTATCAACGAGCCTTGCAATATGATATTCGGAAAATGGTGGATGCGTATGAACAATTGTATGATACGGTGCAGCAATAATATGTCAGCAACCACAAGCATGGCTCTTCATGGGTAGTCTATCAATCATAGTCATATGAAAAAGAAGAAACTAATTAGAATCACCACGGCCGACATTAGCCTGAACTCGCTGATCAAGGGACAGTTGCGGTTTCTAAATCAACACTTCGAAGTTGTTGCGTTGTCAAATGATACAGGAAAACTTAAGGCTGTGGGGGAGCGCGAGGAAGTGCGTGTCATAGAAGTTCCCATGCATCGCGAAATATCACTGAAATCAGATATCTCGTGTTTGTGGAAACTGTATAGTATTTTTAAGAAAGAGAAGCCCGACATTATCCATGCCAATACGCCGAAAGGCAGTTTGTTGGCAATGGTAGCGGGATGGTTGGCTGGTGTTAAGCATCGGCTTTATACTGTAACAGGATTGCGATATCAAGGTGCATCTGGACTGTTACGTATTATCCTTATGAATATGGAGCGCATCTCGTGTTTATTTGCTACCAAGGTTATTCCGGAGGGAAATGGAGTAAAAGAGGCCTTATATCATGACCATATCACCGACAAGCCACTTAAAGTTATTCTTCATGGTAACATAAATGGCATTGATGTTGAATATTTTGATCCTTCAATATATACGATAGATCAAAGAACGGTTAAATACACGGGAGGTAGGGATCAGATTAGGCAGGATTTAGGATTTAGTGACAAGGATTTTGTCTTTATCTTCATTGGCCGTATAGTGAAAGATAAAGGAATGAATGAATTGGCGACCTGTCTGAGGCGGTTAGCACCTTTATATCCTCATGTCAAACTTTTGTTAGTGGGAAGATTTGAAAACAAATTAGATCCGTTGCAAGAAGGTAATGAGGGGTTTTATCAGAGTTCTCCAAAAGTAAAGTATATAGGGTACCAATCGGATGTCAGGCCTTTCTTGCTTGCTTCTGATGCGTTAGTGTTTCCCAGTTACAGGGAAGGCTTTCCCAATGTGGTGTTACAAGCCGGCGCCATGGGGCTGCCGGCGATTGTAACCAATATTAATGGTTGCAATGAAATCATAGTGGACGGTTGCAATGGTAAGATCATACCATCAAAGGATGAAAGGGCACTTCATGAGATGATGGTCTATTTTGTTGAAAATAAAAATGAAGTGCAAAGAATGGCAGATAACGCACGATCAATGATCATACAGCGTTATGAACAGAAAGCCGTTTGGGAGGCTATATTAGACATGTATCAACACTTGGATAATTAATAAAAACGTGTATAAGTTTATTTTCAAAAGAGTAATTGATTTTGTTGTCTCGCTGGCAGCATTGATCTTCTTGGCGCCAATGCTTCTTGTAGTAATAGTATGGTTGCATTATGCCAACAAGGGTGCTGGAGTTTTCTTTTTTCAGGAAAGGCCTGGGCTTCATGAGAGACCATTCCGTATCATCAAGTTTAAATCTATGACGGATGAGCGGGATGCCCATGGAAGTTTACTCCCGGACGGAGAGCGCTTGACGAAGGTTGGACGGTTTGTCCGTTCCACTTCTATCGATGAGCTTCCTCAGCTTATCAATGTTCTCATTGGTGACATGGCTTTAATAGGGCCACGCCCACTCTTGAAACGCTACTTGCCCTTCTATACAGACCGCGAGAGGTTGCGTCATTCCGTCAGGCCAGGCATCACGGGGCTGGCACAAGTCAATGGAAGGAATAATATTTCATGGGATGACAAATTAGAATATGATGCTTATTATGCTGAGCATCTTACATTCATAATGGATGCCAAAATTTTATTAGCTACGATTAAGAAAGTAATTGCGAGAGATGGAGTGAAAGCAGACAAAAAAGAGAATTATTTAGATATAGAACGGTTAAAATAATAACTATGAAAATCATAATTACAGGTGCGTGTGCTGTCTCTGCACGAAGTGTACTAAGGTCTTTAAAGATGAGTTCAGTATTTGGTGATGCTGAATTTATAGGCTGGGATATGTGTACTTTGTTGTATGGTGTGTATGAGGGAATTTTCAACAAGATATATAAAGTTCCGGCCGTAAATGATGCACGCTATGAAACAGAGGTCAACAAGATTCTTGCCAAAGAAAAGCCAGATGCTGTAATCGTTGTGCCAGAAGTAGAGGTGCTCTATTGGAGTGAGCATCATTTTGATGTGCCGCATATTGTTCCGCCAAAGAGTTTTTCTAAATTGGTTATTAGTAAAGAACGACTGTTTGACGCCCTCAAAGATACCAACTTGGTTCCAAAACATATTACGGTGAATGGTACTGACTTTGACAACCAGGACTATGAATGTCCTCTTGGCTATCCTGTTTGGATCAGGGATGGAGCGGCAGGGACGGCTTCTGCAAAAGGTGCCTTTAAGGCCAATTCCGTAGATGATTTACGGGCGTGGGCTATCATTAACCGTGGCATAGACAGATTTCAGTTGTCTGAATATTTACCGGGAGGAAACTATGGATGTTTTTGCTTGTTTAAGAATGGGAAATTAATCAAGATGGCTCAGGCTGAACGGATAGAATATATCATGGCCAAAGTGGCTTTGTCCGGAATAACTGGCAATACTTCCAAAGGTAAGCTTCTCAATAATGAAAAGATCAAGGAGACGGCACTGAAAGCCATAGATATTTTATGTACTCAAACGCATGAGCAGATGAATGGTTTGGTAGTTGTTGATATGAAGGGTGACCAAAATAATAACCCAATCATTACAGAAATCAATATTCGACACGTTGCATTCAGTTCTTCTTTTGCAATGGCTGGATTCAATATTTCTGAGTATCAGTTGTTGTTGGCTTTGGAGCGAGATTCCGAGATTTCTCCTGAGATAGAAAAAAGCTATCCCGTTACAAACCTAATCTTGCGGGATGTTGACGGGGCTCCTATTTATATCGAAAAGGAAGAAAAACTGGAAATCGGAGAATGTATCAAAAAAAAAGATGATTCAAGAAAAAAATAAACAACGGGTTGTTGCTATAGATATATTAAAGGTATTTGCTGTGCTTTTAGTATTAAACTCTCATATGACAATCTGTTATCCTAAGTATCAATTTCTCTCTACAGGTGGAGCTTTTGGAGATGCTTTATTCTTCTTTTGTTCAGGTTATACCTTGTATCGAGGGAGACTTGATTCTTTTGGCAACTGGTATAAGCGCAGGATTGCAAGAATCTTTCCATCACTTTTTGTTGTTGCGCTCTTTGCAGCAGTATTCTTTCATCAACAGATAGATATCTTAGATGTTGTATTAGGTAGGCAATATTGGTTTGTTCAGGCCATTTTTATTTACTATATATTATTATATCCCATACGAAAATACTTTCACCACCTTCGCTCCATATTTTATGGAGCAATATTTTTATTGGTATGTATATATTATATTTTCTTTGATTTTAATGATCAGGGATTTATCTATAGTGGATTGGTATTTAGATTTTTCTTGTTTTTCATATTTATGTTGCAGGGAGCAATGCTTGGGAAAATAGAAAGACTTCCCACGTTTGGTTATTATCATATTTTACTTTTACTCCTTAGCACGGCAGGTTGGTTTGTAATCATGTACAAATGGGGTAATAGTTCTTTGCAGATTATATCATTGATTCCATTGCTTGGGTTTACTCATTCTTTACTTATGGTATCTAATGCGCCAGTCTTTCATAAGGTTTATAATCAAAGAACCTTGGGAAATGTGTTGTTTATTATGGGTTCCTTATGTTTAGAGGTTTATTTGGTTCAACGTTACCTTTTTACAGATCGCTTGAATTTATTATTTCCTTTAAACATTCCTATAATAATGGCAGGTATTTTTTTCGTTTCTTATGCATTGAATTTCCTCTCAAAACTTTTTTTACAGACTTTTAGGAAAGAGCCTTATCATTATAAGGAAATGCTTCTCTATAAAAAATAATGTAACGATTATATAAAATGAAAAAACGTATTATTCTTTGCCTGGCTCACATGTCGGGCAATGAGCAGAAGTATATTAAAGAGGCATTCGACACCAATTGGGTGGTGCCGTTGGGCCCGAATGTGAATGGATTTGAGGAAGACTTGAAGCGGTTTGTCGCATCCACCGTCCCCTCTGGCAGGAGGGGGGGGAGTCATCCGGAGAAGACGGCCGTGCATCTGGCGCTCATCGGCGTGGGTGTTAAGGCCGGCGACGAGGTCATTTGCCAGAGTTTCACCTTTTGCGCCTCGTCCCATCCCGTGACATATCTTGGCGCCACGCCAGTGTTTGTCGATTCCGAGCGCGATACGTGGAATATGGATCCGGAACTGTTGGAGACTGCCATCAAGGACAGGATGAAAAAAACGGGCAAAAAGCCTAAAGCCATTATCGTGGTGCATCTTTATGGCATGCCAGCCAAGATGAGCGAGATTATGGCCGTGGCAGATAAATACGGCATACCAATCGTGGAAGATGCCGCCGAGGGGCTTGGCTCACGCTACGATGGTAGGGCGTGCGGCACTTTTGGGCAATATGGCGTGCTCAGTTTCAACGGCAACAAGATGATCACCACGTCGGGTGGGGGGGCGTTGGTTTGCCCCGACGAAGCGGCTCGCAACAACATCATGTTCTATGCCACCCAAGCCCGGGAGGGCTATCCCTACTACCAGCACGAGAAAATTGGTTACAACTATCGCTTGAGCAACATTTGTGCCGGTATCGGTCGTGGGCAACTGACTGTGCTTGACGAGCACGTGGCCCATCACCGCAGGTTGGCCAAGTTGTATGCCAAGGCTTTCAAAACAATAGACGGCATCACTTTTCATGACAACCCTTCCCCTTTGTCAGATTCTAATTTCTGGCTCAACACCATCACAATAGACCCTGACGTGAAAGTCAAGGGCATGGAAAACGCTTACAACACGGTAGTGAAAAGTGCCGTTGGGGGGGCGGCTGGCGTAATACACTATGTGGACAAGGCACGCACCGACTGTGAGCCGAACGACAATGTTGAAGCAATGCGTGTATGGCTCGACCAAGCAAACGTAGAGAGCAGACCGCTTTGGAAACCCATGCACAAACAGCCTTGCTACGCGACAGCGCCAAGTTACACCAACGGCGTGAGCGAGTCGTTGTTCAAAGTGGGACTTTGCTTGCCATCAGGCCCACTCGTAACAGAGGAGGACGCGGCGTTTATAGTGTCGAAGATTAAGGAGGCAATAGGTTAACTACTTGTTTATGCGTGCGCGCGGCCCATTTCGTAAGTCGTGTACGCTTGCTTCTCCATAGACTTTTTTTCTTTTATTTCCCACAATCCCAAGCTTTGTTCCTAAAATTCATGAAAATAATTTTAGGAACAAAGCTTGGGATTGTCATAAGCATTACTTAAAAGTTATGTTTATATGGCCTATCATGGAGTATTTTTTGTAACTTTGCTCGCCAAATAACAGGAAATTGAACAATGGTTTCTATAGATAACTTGAAGGTGGAATTTGGTGTTCGCCCACTATTCCAGGATGTTAATTTCGTGATAAATGAGCGCGACCGCATCGCGTTGGTGGGCAAGAATGGAGCGGGAAAGTCCACTATGTTAAAAATACTTTGTGGTTTACAAAAGCCCACTTCAGGCTCTGTTTCCATTCCCAATGATGTCACGATAGGCTACCTGCCGCAGGTGATGAAACTTGCCGATGACACCACCGTGTACGAAGAGACGCGCAAGGCGTTTTCTCGTCAGGCGGTCATGAAAGCCAAATTGGAGAGCATGCAACGCGAGATGAGCGAGCGAACCGATTATGAAAGTGACGAATATTTGGCGCTTGTGGATAGGTTCGCACAAGAACATGAGCTGTATATGATGATGGGAGGCGAAAACTATGCGGCCGAGTTGGAGCGCACGCTTATAGGCTTAGGCTTCACGCCCGACGATTTTGACAGGCCCACCCGCGAGTTTTCGGGCGGCTGGCGCATGCGCGTGGAGCTGGCGAAGATTTTGCTGCGCAAGCCCGACGTGTTGCTACTTGACGAGCCTACCAACCACCTTGACATCGAAAGCATACAGTGGTTAGAACGATTTCTTGAGCAGAGCGCCAAGGCAGTGGTGTTGGTTAGCCACGACCGCGCGTTTATAAACAACGTGACAAATCGGACAATAGAGATAACGTGCGGTCACATAGAGGACTATCGGGTAAGCTATGATCATTACATGGTGTTGCGGCAAGAGCGCCGTGAGCAGCAATTGCGAGCTTACGAGAACCAGCAAAAAGAGATTGCCGACACCCGGGCGTTTATAGAGCGGTTTCGCTACCAAGCCACCAAGGCCGTGCAAGTGCAACAACGCATCAGGCAATTGGAGAAGATAGTGCCCGTGACCGTCGACGATGTTGACAACAAAGCCATGCGCCTGAAGTTTCCACCATGCCTGCGTTCGGGCGACTTCCCGGTGATATGCGACGAGGTGAGAAAAGACTACGGCTCGCACACCGTTTTCGACCATGTAACGTTGACTATCCGCAGAGGCGAAAAAGTGGCCTTCGTGGGCAAGAACGGGGAGGGCAAGTCCACTCTTGTAAAATGTATAATGGGGGAGATACCCTTCACTGGAAAACTCAAGGTGGGGCACAATGTCCAGATAGGTTACTTCGCGCAGAACCAAGCGCAGTTGCTTGATGAGAATGTCACTATATTCGATACCATAGACCGTGTAGCCACGGGCGAGATGCGATTGAAAATAAACGACTTGCTTGGCGCGTTCATGTTTGGCGGCGAGACATCGGACAAGATGGTCAAGGTGCTGTCTGGTGGCGAGCGTTCTCGATTGGCCATGATTCGTCTCTTGCTCGAGCCGGTCAACCTATTGATACTCGACGAGCCTACCAATCACCTCGACATGCAGTCCAAAGATGTGTTGAAAGAGGCCATCAAGGCGTTTGATGGCACCGTGATCGTGGTAAGCCACGACCGCGAGTTCCTTGACGGATTGGTGTCAAAGGTATATGAGTTTGCCGGTGGCAGGGTGACGGAGCACCTTGGTGGCATATACGATTATCTGCGATCTCACAACGCCGAGACCATCCATGAGGCTATCGCGGATGCGACAACGAGCAAAGCCGAGCCCAAGGAGGCTCCCGAGGACGTATCTGCTGATACCAAGCAGAACTATTTGGAACGCAAGGAAAAACAAAAAAAAATCAAGAAAGCCGCTCGTGCGGTAGAGAACTCGGAGAGTAAGATAGCCAGCATGGAGAGACGTCTCAAACAGATAGACCAACTGTTGGCACTTCCTGAAAACGCTTCGAACATTGAGTTGGTCACCGAGTACACTTCAACCAAAGCCGCTTTGGACAAGGAAAATGACAATTGGATGGCATTATCAGAAAAACTTGAGCAGCTTGAACAATAAGCTATCTCGTTACTTGGTTGTCTTCTTGACTTGTATGTCTATCTTTTGTTTTTTTTTGAGATATTAATATTAACCCTAAAATAGTATGAGAACAAAACAATTTTTACCAATGGCCATGATGTTTATGGCGCCAGTGGTGGGCGTTAACGCCCAGAGTAAGTCTGGATTGGATTTGTCTAATTTGGACAAAAGCGCCAATCCCGCGGACAATTTTTACCAGTTCGCTACCGGTGGATGGCAGGCTTCGCACCCATTGCCAGCCGCTTACAGCCGTTATGGCAGTTTCGACATGCTTCAGGAGAATGTCAATAAGCAAGTGAACACCATCCTCACAGACCTTGCGAAAAAGAAATACAAGGATGGGACGACAGAAAAAAAACTAAGCGATTTTTATAAGCTCGCGATGGATATCAAGCGGCGTAACCAAGAGGGCGTCGCTCCAGTAAGACCGCTCTTGGACGAGATTGAGTCCGCGACAAGCCTTGACGCATTGAGGAACTTGCAGTTGAAATATGCCAAATTTGGTTACGGCGTGCCTTTCAATTCTTATTTTGGCGCAGATGAGAAAAATGTTTCGATGAACATTCTCAATCTTGGTCAGGGTGGCTTGACACTCGGACAGAAAGATTGGTACGTGAACACAGACTCCGCTACCGTAAGCGTAAGGGAGGCATACAAGAAGCATATTGCCCGCATGTTTACACTTTTCGGTTTCACGCAAGCCACGGCCGAGCGCAAAAGCAAAGACGTGTTCCGCTTTGAGACCATGCTTGCGCTGATCTCAAAGAGTAACGTGGAGCTTCGAGACCCCAAGGCCAACTACAACAAGATGACATTGAAGCAGTTTGACGAGCGCTATCCCAACATCGGTCTTGTCAAACTTTCGGAGGCCGAGGGTGTCGACACCAAGTATATCCAAGAGATGGTAGTAGGCCAACCGGCTTTTTTCGAGGGCTTGGACAAGATAGTCGCGCTGCTCACTGCAGACGAGCTTAAAGCCCTGATGGAATGGGATGTCATCATGAGCGCCGCGTCATATTTGAGCGATGAAGTGCGCGAGGCCAACTTTGATTTCTTCGGCAAGACCATGAAGGGTCGCAAAGAAGACTACCCTCTCTGGAAACGCGCCACCAACCAAGTAGAGAACGCCATGGGCGAGGCACTTGGAAAAATGTATTGCGAGCGCTATTTCCCAGCGTCGAGCAAAAAGATGATGGAAGATTTGGTGCGCGATTTGCAGGTTAGCCTTGGCCAACGCATTGACGCGCAGGTATGGATGAGCGACTCCACGAAAGCCAACGCACATGCCAAGCTCGACAAATTTTACGTCAAAATAGGCTATCCAAATAAATGGACCGACTACACCAAGCTAACTATCGACCCCTCCAAGAGCTATTACGAGAATGTGTTAGCCACACGCCTTTTCGAGCATGACAAGCACATTCGCGAGAAGGCTGGCAAGCCAGTGGATCGCGACGAGTGGTTCATGACGCCGCAAACCGTCAACGCCTACTACAATCCCACCACCAATGAGATATGCTTTCCAGCGGGAATTTTGCAACGTCCATTCTTTGATCCCAAGGCTGACAAGGCTTTCAACTATGGAGCTATCGGCGTGGTTATTGGCCACGAGATGACTCATGGATTTGATGATCAGGGGCGGCAATATGACGCGGATGGCAATCTGCACGACTGGTGGACAGCTCAAGACGCCAAGGGATTTGAACAGCGCGCCAAACTATACGCCGACTTTTTTGACGCCATTGAGGTGTTGCCAGGTCTCCATTCCAACGGCCGTTTCACGCTTGGCGAGAACCTTGCTGACCACGGAGGACTGCAAGTAGCATACAACGCTTTCAAAAACGCCACCAAAAAGAAACCGCTCAAGACAGTCGATGGTTTTACGCCAGACCAGCGTTTCTTCATCGCCTACGCTGGAGTGTGGGGCCAAAACATCACGGACAAAGAGATACGAAATCGCGTGAAAAGCGATCCCCATGCCCTTGGCAAATGGCGTGTCAACGGCGCCCTGCCTCATATAGACGCTTGGTATGACGCTTTCAACGTGAAAAAAGACAATAAAATGTATATCCCACAAAATGAAAGGCTCCAACTCTGGTAAGCCCAAACCTGTTTGAGAAACCGTTATGCGAAGGGTGCGAATGTTAAAATTCGCACCCTTTTTTATTGAATGCGGTATAGTTTTCGTAACTTTGCCATCGTATACAAGTTCTTTCCAAAATGCCGTTAAGATTACCAGATAGACTTCCAGCCATCGAGATCCTGAAAAAGGAAAACATTTTCGTGATGAACGAAAGTCGCGCTCACACACAGATGGTACGCCCATTAAAGATAGTAGTGCTCAATCTCATGCCACTTAAGATTACGACAGAAACCGATTTGATAAGGCTTTTGTCCAACACCCCATTACAAATGGAGGTCAATTTTATGAAGCTCAAGAGCCACACGCCCAAGAACACGCCCATTGAACACATGATGATGTTCTACAAAGACTTTGACATTCTGAGACGCCAAAAGTGGGATGGACTTATCGTGACGGGCGCACCCATCGAGCTGTTGGAATTTGAAGACGTGGAATATTGGCAAGAGATTACTGAGATTTTCGATTGGGCGCGCACCCATGTCACGTCCACACTCTATATCTGTTGGGCTGCCCAAGCTGCCCTTTATCATTTTTACAACATTCCGAAATACCGATTGCAAGAGAAGATGTTTGGCGTTTTTCGCCAATATCCGCTTGTACACGACCTGCCTATTTTCCGAGGTTTCGACGATTTCTTTATGATGCCCCACAGTCGGCATACAGAGATCAGGCGACAAGATATAGACCAAGTGGCAGATTTGACAATTATTGCCGAGTCGCCAGACAGTGGCGTGAGCATGGTGATGGCACGCCGTGGCCGTGAGTTTTTCTTTACCGGGCACTTGGAATATGCTCCCGACACATTGGACAAAGAGTATAAACGCGACATGGGCAAGCGTGATGACGTGCCCATGCCCAAGAATTATTATCTTGACGACGAGCCCGACAAGGGCCCTTGGGTGTCTTGGAGATCGCATGCCAATCTCCTGTTCTGCAACTGGATAAATTATTATGTCTATCAAGAGACACCTTATAATATTAACGAGATTGTGTAATGCTTGTGCCAATATAAACATGACGATATGACATTTGAGAGATTTCATCACGTCAGTGATGGCATATTGAAGCATCAAGATAACGGTAGGGCGAAACAAAAAAAATACGGAAAAAAAATATTGTTTGCCATTTAAATGCCCACTTATAATGTGAAAAATCGACAAGATGCGTAGATTGGAACTTCTTGCGCCAGCCAAAAATTTAACCTGTGGCATGGCTGCCATCGATCATGGAGCCGACGCGGTATACATTGGGGCCGACAGATTTGGCGCCAGAGCCGCCGTGGGCAACACTGTCGATGACATCAAGACCCTTTGCCACCATGCCCATCAATATGGCGCGAGGGTGTACGTCACCGTCAACACCATCATTTACGAAGACGAGTTGGAAGACACTCGACAACTCATAGAGCGGCTTTCTGCCATCGGGGTGGATGCCATTCTCGTGCAAGACATGTGTACGATCGGCATGCGCCAAGCCGCGTTAAACAGTGTGGGGCGCGCGCCCATGCTTCATGCGTCTACGCAGTGTGACGTGCGCACGGTCGAAAAAGTGAGCTGGCTGAGGTCGCTTGGCTTCTCAAGGGTGGTCCTTGCTCGCGAGCTGACATTGGAAGAGATACACCACATCCATCAGTCGGTGTCCGACATGGAGATAGAAGCCTTTGTTCATGGCGCGCTGTGCGTGAGCTATTCGGGCGTGTGCTATGCGTCGCAGCGATGTTTCGACCGCTCTGCCAACCGTGGGGAGTGCGCCCAGTTTTGCCGCATGCCATTCGATCTGATAGACGCGAATGACCAAATGATCGAGGAGGGAAGGCATCTTTTATCACTCCGGGATTTGAGCCAGATAGACAGCTTGGAAGAATTGGCTAACGCCGGTGTCACCTCTTTTAAAATAGAGGGCCGACTAAAAGATGTGGGATATGTGAAAAACGTTGTTTCCGCGTATAGCCAGAAACTAAACAAGCTAATAGCCCGTCGGCCTGATGATTTTCGCAGATCGTCTCTCGGACGGGTGGATTATACTTTCACGCCAAACTTGAGCAAGACGTTCAATCGTGGATTTACTGATTATTTTCTCCATGGCAGGCATGCCGACATCGCCTCGTTTGACACGCCCAAGGCGTTGGGCGAATGCGTTGGGCGGGTGAAGGAGGTGCGCGCCGATTCTTTTAACGTCTCCGGCACAGCCTCGTTCAGCAATGGCGATGGGTTGTGTTTCTTGAATGACGCACGCCATTTGGAGGGTTTCAGGGTGAACCGGGTGGTTGGCAACCGCTTGTTCCCGTTTAAAATGCCCAATGGCTTGAGACCGGGTACCACGCTCTATCGCAACAATGATGAGGCGTTCAACAAACTTATGAATAGCCATACGGCACGGCGCGATATACTTGTCGACATGGCATTCGAGACCATTACCGATGGGTTTAAGCTACGTCTATCGTTTGACGTGGGAGGCGGAGAGCCGAGTGTCACTGCCGCGTCTACGGTGACTTTTGCCCATCAGGTGGCCAAAACGCCACAGGTGGATAACATCAGAAAGCAATTGACCAAACTCGGCAACACGCCCTATACATGTCATGACCTGCAAATCAGCACTGAGGCGGCGAGCTTGTTTGTGCCATCAAGTTTGCTCTCTGACCTAAGGCGAAAGGCTGTGGACGCTTTGATGGAAACGACGCTCGCTTGGCACGAACAAGAACATAAGCGGAAGATGCTTGGCGCGTTGGCGGTGGAAAGCTCTGCAACTGCCAAGGCATGGCAACCCGCATACGAGAAGTACACCTATCTCCACAACATATCCAACCATGAGGCCGCAAAATTTTATGCGGATCACGGATTGTCGAAAGTCGACATGGCGCTCGAGGTTGACACCAACCGCCGCGATGCCATCGTGATGCAGTGTAGACACTGCTTGCGCTACAGCTTAGGGCATTGCGTCAAATATGGAGGAAGCGCGCCCAAATGGCGCGAGCCTCTCTATATACGGATGGGCGACGGAAGACGTTTTCGACTCGAGTTTAAGTGTGACATGTGCCAAATGAACATTTATAACGAAAGATAATAGATATGAAAAGATTGCCTTCCCTGCGCCTTTGTATGGTTTGGCTTATGGCGTGCGCGCTTCTCATGCCATTAAGTTCGTGCTACGAACACTACCATCGAGCCAAATTGCCTTTCAATCTCAGTGAGCGTCAGAAAGACTCCCTTTCGTTTTTTTCCACCCACCATTACACTAACAACTACAATTTCATTGTCAAAGACGATAGTTTAAAACTGATGTCGGCAATGCCCGAGGAGCTTATCAGTGGCATGCAGACCGATTCGTTTTTCGTTTACAAGAATGCTCATCTCGTAGTGGCAGACATACGCATACTGCCTGCCGACTCTATAGACTCTGTTTGGGTGCAATTGGCCAACGACACCTCCGCTTTCGGCTGGACACATGAGAACGTAATGCTGAAAAGTGTAGAGCCGGATGACCCTATCTCACATTTTATATCAGAATTTTCAGACACACATGTCATTATATTTATCGTCATTATCGTCATTATTGGGGCTGGCTATTTGTTACGAAGTCTTTTTCGGCGCAACGCGCGTATCGTTCATTTCAATGATGTAGACTCTTTTTATCCCACGTTGCTATGCCTCATCGTGGCCACGGCGGCGGCATTTTATGCTGGCATACAGACTTTCTCGCCACAGATGTGGCAACATTTTTATTTCCACCCAACGCTCAATCCTTTCTCCGTGCCCATGCCCTTGGGTATATTCCTCTCACTGGTTTGGGCTATGCTTTTCGTGGCTTTGGCTGTCGTGGATGACATACGCCACCACTTGCCATTGGGCGAGGCGGTTTTGTACTTGGGTGGCCTGGCGGCGATATGTGCCGTAGACTACATTGTTTTTAGCGTTACATCCTTGTTCTTTGTGGGTTATGTTTTGTTGGTGGCTTATTACTATTTCGCACTTCACCAATATTTCACAAGAAACCACGCCCATTATATTTGTGGCAAGTGCGGTGCCAAATTGCGCAAGAAAGGCGTTTGCCCTCATTGTGGAGCACTCAACGTTTAAGTGAGTTTGAGCAGATGACGCTCACCACTTTCGCAAATGAAAGCGCTGGCATAAAATAAGAAATGATGCTCACACATGGCATCATAAAAACTGATACATTCTAACGATAATATACTGAGCGCTTTCTTTATTTTGTAAAAAAATATAGGATTTAATTGGTGCGTGAACAAACGTTTGTAAAAAACAAAAAATGCGTTTTTAACCCATTTATTTCCCTTTTTTCCCTATTTTGGCAGTGCTCTTATGTATGACAGTTGCTGATCATCATGCGTTTGGTACTTAAACCCAAATCGGTCATTAGGATTTCTCTGTGTCGTACGGCAAAGAGAAATCCTTTAATTTTTTCCATATGGACAAGAATGATTGTCGTGTTTTTA
>QWCJ01000346.1_pt1 | contig 17250 bp, 16 predicted proteins | sample 1972501 | NCBI WGS metagenome assembly QWCJ01 (sample SAMN09866711, study PRJNA288562) | Human vaginal metagenome isolate term2_vaginal, whole genome shotgun... | isolation source: vagina | host: Homo sapiens | place: USA: California
GACGACTGGGTCGAGCCACAACCAATCCGTGAGGCTGACCGCGCCGATGCCGAGGAGGACGCCGACGGACGTCCAGACGTCGGTAAGCAGATGCTTTCCGTCCGCCTGCAAAGTGGCCGAACGATGCTGCCTGCCCGCGCGCACAAGCAGAAGGCCCACGCCCAGGTTAAGTAAGGAAGCCACGAGCGACAGCAGGAGGCCAAGCCCAGGTTGCTCCAGCGGCTGCGGATCCAGAAGTCGGCGAATGGCTGTGTAGATAATCATCGCTGCAGCGACGAAGATCATCACACCCTCGACCAGCGCGGACACATACTCGGCCTTGCCGTGACCGAACTGATGGTTCGCATCGGCCGGCTTTGCCGCAATTTTGATAGCCACAAACCCCACAACGGCGGCAACGAGGTTAACGCCGGATTCGAGGGCGTCGGAAAGAAAGCCCACAGATCCCGTCACCGCGGCAGCGATGACCTTGAGCGCAATCGTGGCCACTGCGGTGGTGATAGAGAGCTTCATAAAGCGCTCGAGCAGTAGTTGCTCTGAGCTAAGAGAAGACAACTAAAAACTCCTTCGGTTCGGGTGCGGACCGAAGGTCTCGTTCACGCCGCAGGCAATGCAAACGCTGGCTGGCCGGGCGGAAAAGCCAGTATGTCGACCAGGCATCTCGGAAAGTATCCGAGGGAACTACTCCCCTTCAGGAATATCTAACAATATAGAGGCCTTACGGCGGAAGCAAGACGCAAAAAGCCGCAGGTTGCGCGCCCGCGGCTTTACTAAACATAAGGTTTAGTGCTGGCTCTCTGCGAATTCCTCAACCAACTTAGCGTTGAAGGCTGGGAGATCGTCCGGGGTACGGGAGGAAACCAGACCCTGGTCGCAGTGAACCTCTTCGTCTACCCAGGTAGCGCCGGCGTTACGCAGGTCGGTCCGCAAGCTGGGGAAAGAAGTAAGGGTACGGCCCTTGAGCACATCGGCATCGGTCAGGATCCAAGCACCGTGGCAAATAACGCCCAGCGGGAGATCCTGGGTGACGTGATTGCGCACAATTTCTACAGCGGACTTGTCCAGACGGAGCATATCCGCATTACCGGTACCACCTGGCAAAATGATGCCGTCGAATGGAGAAGCCAGCCTAACGCGATGTTGACGAGTTCGCTACCCCCGGAGAGAACTCGCCTACCACGTCGCTACACTCGATCGCTTTCGCGTTGGGTGCGCGAGTAGCATGTCGACCGCCCCATCATCACCAAGCAGTTCCTAGCTACTCCTTAGGGACATCCTTACGCTGATTCCCCAGATAGGCGTAAGCAGCGGCTATCAGAGCCTGCGTCGCCGTGGTGAGCGTCGGCTGCAGCTCCGGCGCAAAGCGCGGATTGTGGTTAGGAATTGATGCGCCATCGGTACGCCCGCCAAAGCCCCAGAAACAATAGGGAGCGCCGAAGGCATCGGGGATGCGAGAGAAATCCTCCGAGGCGGTCCACGGCTCCATGTCGAGGACGTTGTCGCTACCCAGAACGTCGATAAGCTGCGCGCGCACCTTTTTGGTCACGTCTTCATCGTTGACGGTAAGGGGGTAATTATCACTCTGCACAAACTCTGGCTCGCGCGGGGACATCACTGCCCGGCACTCTGCCTTAACAATGCGGTGAATTGCCTCTACGATTTGAGCCCTGACGTCCTCGTCATAGGCACGGATGTTGATGCGCAGGGTCGCCGAGTCCGGGATGATGTTTGCCTTCGAACCCGCCTGCAGGGCGCCAACAGTCAACACGGCGAAGTGGTGGGGGTCGACCTCACGGGAGACAATTGTCTGCAGCCGCAGAACGATGGAGCTGGCCAGCACCACCGGATCGACGCTGAGGTGCGGCATCGAGCCGTGAGAACCGTGGCCATAGACCGTGACGGTGAGTGAGGTCGCTGTAGACAAGACCGGGCCGGGCGCAATCAGCACGCTACCGGCGGGAGCATTCTTATCGATGAAGATGTGCTGACCAAAGGCCACATCGGGCGTGGGGACTCTATCGGTGAGGCCCGCATCCACCATGGACTGCGCGCCCTCAGCGGTCTCCTCGCCCGGCTGGAATAGAGCGACGAATGTACCGGACCACGCATCGGTCGCTTTCGCCAGCGCTTCCGTGGCACCCAACAAGGCGCTCACGTGGGCATCGTGGCCACAAGCATGCATTGCCTCGCCCGAAGCGGAGTAGTCCAGGCCGGTGTCCTCTGTGATGGGCAAGCCGTCGAAATCGGCACGCTCTAGGACAGTCGAACCTACGCCGTTGCGGAGGATGCCGACGACTCCCCCGCCGAATTCCAGCACCTCGACTCCTGGAAATTCCCGGAGCTTATCCGCGATAACACCGCGGGTGCGCTCCTCCTCCATGCTGAGCTCAGGATGCTGGTGCAGATCCTTGTACAGGGCCTCTTGCCACTGCGTGGCCTCTGCTGCGCGGTCTAGGATGTGGGCGATACTCATGCCCACAGCCTACGCGGAGTGGTGGCTAACTAGCCGCCGATCTTGAAATCGCAGACGTCGCCGTCCTGCATGATGTATTCCTTGCCTTCTTGGCGCACCTTGCCGGCGTTGCGGGCCTCTGCCATGGAGCCAGCGGCGTCTAGGTCATCGAAGGAGACGATTTCGGCCTTGATGAACTTCTTCTCAAAGTCGGTGTGGATAACACCCGCAGCCTGCGGAGCCGCGGAACCTTGCTTGATGGTCCACGCGCGGGCTTCCTTCGGGCCTGCGGTCAGGTAGGTCTGCAGGCCGAGGGTGGCGAAGCCGGCCTTGGCCAACGTCGCCAAGCCAGGCTCTTCCTGGCCCACCGACTCGAGCAGTTCCAGTGCCTCCGCCTCATCGAGCTCAAGGAGGTCGGTTTCGGTCTGGGCATCGAGGAAGACGCATTCCGCAGGGGCGACGAGCTGGCGCAGCTCCTCCTTCTTGGCGTCATCGGTAAGCACGGCCTCATCCGAGTTGAAGACATAAAGGAAGGGCTTCGCGGTCATGAGGTGCAGCTCGCGCAGGAGGGATAGGTCGATCTCGTCGCTCTTGGAAGCAGCGAAGAGGGTGCGGTCATCTTCCAAGATGGCCTGGGCCTTCTTGGTCTCTTCCACGGTCTCGGCCAAATCCTTGTTCTTGCGGGCTTCCTTTTCCAAGCGCGGCAAGGCCTTCTCGATGGTCTGCAGGTCCGCGAGGATGAGCTCCGTATTGATGACAGAAATGTCGTGTGCCGGGTTGACTTCACCGTCGACGTGGATGACGTTTTCATCAGCAAAGGCACGCACCACCTGGCAGATGGCATCAGCCTCACGAATGTTGGCAAGGAAGGCGTTACCCATACCTTCACCCTTGGAAGCGCCTTCCACAATGCCGGCGATATCCACGAAGGACACGGTGGCCGGGAGGATGCGCTCGGAGCTGAAGATTTCCGCAAGGCGGTTAAGGCGGGAATCGGGAAGCTCAACGAGGCCGACATTGGGCTCAATCGTGGCGAACGGGTAGTTCGCCGCCAAGATGTCAGAACGGGTCAGGGCATTAAACAAAGTGGACTTGCCCACGTTGGGCAGGCCGACGATTCCAAGTGTAAGACTCACGGGGCCAATCCTAACGCACCCCGGATCTTTTGAGGCAAGATGGTGGGGTGAGTTCTGATCAGCCATCCCCCAACGCCTCTTCCTCTGAGTTCGCCGCCGCGGAGGCAGCGCTCGGCGGGCGTTTCGATGACTCCGTCGATGCTGCTTCGCTGAAGGCTGTCTCTCCGCACCCTCCCGGCAACCAGGTGGATCGTTCTGTGGTGGTCGGCGAGGTCATCAAGTCCACATCGCTGTGGGCACTGCGCCTGACCATCATTGGGATATTCCTTTATGCCTCCTTCCGCATGCTGGGCAACTTCTGGCGCGGCATCCTGCCCGTTCTCATTGCGCTGATTATTTGCACTGTGCTTGCTCCCATTGCCGGTGCCATGCGGCGCAAGGGACTGCCGTCAGCCCTCGCTGCGGCAGTGACCATTCTGGTGTCTTTTACTGCGGTGGGCACCCTCTTCATGTTCATCGCACCGGACTTCGCGCGGCAGTCCCAGACGCTATATCTGCAGACTGTAGAAGGAATTCAACGTTTGCAGCTATGGGCACAGGGCCCTCCGCTCAACCTCGACGCGGATGAGATCGGCGGCTATATCGATGAAATCGCCCTGTGGCTACAACGCCAAGCAGGGTCCATCGCGGGCTCGGTATTCACGGGCATTGGCACGGCGACCTCCATCGTGGTCACGCTCTTCATCATCGTGGTGCTGACGTTCTTCTTCCTTAAGGACGGCCACAACTTCCTGCCCTGGCTGCGCCAGGCCACGGGGCGCCGGACCGGCTGGCACCTCACTGAGCTGCTGACCCGCGTGTGGTCCACGTTGGGCGGTTTCGTGCGGGCACAAGCAGTGGTCTCCGCCGTTGATGCTGTCTTTATCGGCCTCGGCCTGGCACTCATCGGTGTACCTTTGGCGATGGCGCTTGCCATCATCACGTTCATCGCCGGATTCATCCCCTTTGTCGGCGCGATCGTGGCCGGCGCACTATCCGTGACCATCGCGCTGGTGTCTTTGGGGTTCACCAAGGCGCTGCTCGTGCTGGGCCTAGTACTGCTGGTCCAACAGCTCGAGGGCAACGTGCTGTCCCCGTGGCTGCAGTCGAAGGCCATGAACCTGCACCCGGTTATCGTGTTGATTTCCGTGACCGTGGGTTCCGCGCTCTTCGGCCTCATCGGTGGTTTCCTCGCCGTCCCGGCCGCAGCGACCATCGCGGTGGTCTACCGCTATTTCCAGGACATGATGATGCTCCAATCGGGCGAAAGAACTGCCGAGGACTTGGAGTTTTCGACCGTCGCTGGTTTCCTCATCGGGCGCTACACGCAGCAACAGGGTGATCACAAGCGCGAGCAGTGGCTGTCCATCCCCGACCACGCCGCACCCGAAGGCGCAGCCGAAGACGTCACCCACAATGGCACGAGCCCTCTGGACCAAAAGATCGACGCGAATGTCGACGTTGATGCGGATTTCAGTGAACGCGATGGAGGAGCACGAGCGGGAATCAAGCGCGCAATTAGCGCTCTCGAACAGATGTTGCAATCAAAGGATAAAGACTAATTCTTCATGTCCGGGACGCATGCCATGATGGCAGGCATGACGTCTTCCCTACCCATAGTGCTCCTATTCCTCGGCCTCATCATTGGGGCCGCATTGGGCTGGCTAGCCCGCGCTTATTCAGCGCAGTCCGCCCAGCCTTCAGAGGAGCATCGCGCCCTGCAAGAGTCCCAGCGCCGCCAAGCAGAGCTCGCTCCGCTGGAGAAAGCCATGGACCGTCTAGGGCTACAGCTCCAGGAAATAGAGGAAGATCGAGCGACCTCACTCGCAGCACTCAGCAGCCAGGTCCAGGCGGTAACTCGGACCTCAACACGCCTGTCTGATCGCACGGACAAGCTGGTCGGCGCGCTGCGCTCCCCCAATGTCCGCGGGCGGTGGGGCGAGGTACAACTAGAGCGCGTCGTTGAGCTCGGTGGCATGCGCAAACACGTGGACTTTGATTCCCAAGTCAGTGCCCGCATCAACGGATCGCTGGTACGCCCTGATCTGGTCATTCACTTGGCAGGAGGGCGCAGCATTGTCGTGGATGCAAAGGTGCCCCTCAGTGCCTACCTCGACGCAATGGAGACCGAGGACCCGGAGGAGCGGGCAGGCTATCTTCGCCGCCACGCGCACCTCATGCGTTCCCACGTGCAGGCACTGGCGTCGAAGGACTATATCGAGGCCTTCTCCCCCACGCCACAGTTTGTGATCCTCTTTGTCCCCGCCGATACTTTCGTCGACGCTGCCCTGTCTATCGACGCCAAATTGCTGGAATTCGCCTTCGAGCGCAACGTCGTCATCGCCACCCCAAGCACCCTCTTTGCTCTCTTGCGCACCGTCGCGGTGAGCTGGCAGCACGAGGAGATCTCCGACAAGGCCCGCGAAGTCCAGCGTTTGGGTCGCGAGCTTTATACGCGCTTGAACACTCTTAACGAGCACTACGACAAGGTAGGCCGCGGACTCGAGCGCGCGGTGGAAGCCTATAACGCAAGCTTGGCCAGTTTGGATTCTCGCGTCGGGGTTACGGCGCGGCGACTCAAGGAGCTGGATGTTCCAGCCCGCGTTGACCGCCTGCCGGTGGAGCCGCGCAGCGTCGGTTCTTGGCCGCGGCGCGCCCAGAATGAATAACGTTTTGGTCACCAACCCCGGTAAGCTTTCTGGGCGTGTCTGTAGCCAAAAATCGTCGCCGCCCTCGCCGCCGCGGGATGCCGCTTAGCCGAGCACTCCTCGTCGCGCTCGTCGTTACGCTTGTGGCCTTGACGGTCTCCGGCGTTCTGGGCAGCGTGGGGCTGCCCTTCGCCCTGATTTTTGGACTCGGTTCGCTGGCTGTCACCTGGTTGGTGGAAACTCGCGGCCTCTACATGACGGTGATTTCCCTTCCGCTGCTGTACGCATTAGGAACCGTGGGCGGCGGGTTCATCAATTCTACCGCTGGATTGCCGGAAGGTGCCTCGCCCTTTTCCAAAACCGCGATTCTCACCACGGCTTTCCCACTACTGCAGCATTTCCCGGTGCTCATCGTTACGGTTGTGGCCTGCGCGCTGCTCGCGGTTCTGCGCCTGTGGCGCAGCGATAGCCACGCGAAGAACCTTGAGGCTGAGGCTCAAGAAAAGCGCCGCGCCGAAGCTGCCTCCGATCGCCGGAGCCGCTCCGAGCGCCTGTCCGTAGCAGAACTGCTTGCCCGTGAAGCTACGAGCTCGGGCCGAGTCCGTGAGCGCGACCGCGAAGAACGCCGGCGGCTTCAAGCCGAAGAACGCGCGAAGCGCCGACAGGCTTCCCCCGAGGCGGATGAGCGGGAGGACTTCCGTCGCGCCGCCGCTGAGTCAGCAGAGAAGGCGCGGCGTGCACGGGAGCGCTCCCAGCGGTCCTCCCAGCCGCTGGAAGAAAATCTCTACGACGAGGATTAACGCGCAGTACGTGCCGGACGCAGTTCGCGTGGCAGGGAGAAAGTGATGGTCTCCGTGGACGTCGTCACCTGTTCAACATCGTTGTAGCCGCGCTCATCTAGAAACTCCAGCACTTCACGGACCAGCAGCTCAGGCACGGACGCGCCGCAGGTCACGCCTACAGTGTTCACGCCTTCCAGCCAGGCCTCGTCGATCTCCGAGGCAAAGTCCACCAGGTGTGAAGTCTTAGAGCCCGCCTCCAAAGCAACCTCGACGAGGCGCTTGGAGTTCGAGGAGTTCTCGGAGCCCACAACAATCATGAGATCGCATTTCGGAGCAATGGCCTTGACCGACTCCTGGCGATTCTGCGTGGCATAACAAATGTCATCTGATGGCGGGTTCTCCAAGTGCGGGAAGCGCTCGCGCAGCTTGTTGACGATCTGGATGGTTTCATCCACCGACAAGGTGGTCTGGGACAGCCAGATGAGCTTTTCCTCATGCAGGAAATCGGGCAGCTTGTCGACGCCCTCCAAGCCATCCACCAGGTGGGTAACGTCCGGGGCCTCACCGGCGGTGCCTTCGACCTCTTCGTGCCCCTCGTGGCCGACAAGGAGGATCTGGTAGCCATCGCGCTCAAAGCGCTGGGCCTCCTTGTGGACCTTGGTCACCAGCGGGCAGGTGGCGTCGAGTGTGAGCTGCTTGCGCTCTTGTGCCTCCTTGCGCACGCTCGGCGCGATGCCGTGTGCAGAGAACACGAGATGAGCGCCTTCGGGGGCTTCGGAAGCCTCCTCCACAAAGATGACACCACGCTTAGCCAGGGATTCAACAACGAACCGGTTGTGCACAATCTGCTTGCGCACGTAGATCGGGGCGCCGTATTTCTCCAACGCCTTTTCCACTGTCTCAACAGCACGGTCCACGCCGGCACAGTAGCCGCGGGGAGCCGCCAGGAGCACCTTCTTTGCAGTTTCAGTCATGGCACCCACAGTATCGAAAGTCGCGCACATACTGTAGTTCCCGCCCACCCGGCTTGGCCGGTGACACCGGATGTCCGGCGCGCCTCCTAGACTGAGCCATACACTGTTCGGAACAGACCCCAACGAGAAGACCGCTCAAGAGAAAGGACTGCGCGTGAACCAACCGGCCAATTCCGCGGAGACACCGTGGCCCGTCGGCAAGGTCAACGACCAAGTCAAAGGCTGGATCGAGCGTCTCGGCTTCCTCTGGGTGGAGGGGCAAATTACCCAGTTGAACATGAAGCCGACGTGGAAGCTCTCCTATATCACGTTGCGTGATGTCGAGCAGGAAAAGTCTGTTCAGTTGACATGCAACACCTCGCTCATCCGCAATGCTCCTTCACCGCTCAAAGATGGCGACCGCGTCGTGGTGTACGGCAAGCCTGCCTTCTACGCTGGGCGCGGAAGCTTTTCCCTGTGGGTGACCGAAATCCGCCACGTCGGCATCGGAGATCTCCTCGCTCGGGTGGAAATGTTGCGGCAGAAGCTGCGCCAGGAAGGCCTGTGTGATCCCTCGCGCAAGTTGCCGCTTCCTTACCTGCCCAAGAAAATCGGCCTCATCACTGGCCGCGGCTCCCATGCCGAGCGCGATGTCCTGTCTGTGGCACAGGACCGCTGGCCGGCGGTCCAGTTCAACGTCATCAATACTGCAGTACAGGGAGCCACGGCTGTTACCCAGGTGATTGACGCTCTGCGGACTCTCGACGCGGACCCAGACGTAGATGTCATCATCATTGCTCGCGGCGGCGGTTCAGTGGAGGACCTCCTCCCCTTCTCCGAGGAGGCACTGCAACGCGCCGTGGCGGAGGCCCGCACCCCTGTCGTTTCCGCCATCGGCCACGAGCCGGATCACCCGGTGCTTGATGATGTCGCCGATCTCCGCGCCGCTACCCCCACCGATGCGGCCAAGCGTGTCGTACCCTCCGCCGCCGAGGAATACGCGCTGATCTCCGAAGCACGCTCGCGCATGGCGGCAGCGCTGCGCGGCTGGGTGGACCGAGAGCGCCGCGGACTCGAAAACATCCGCTCCCGCCCGGTTCTTGCAGATCCGATGGTGCCTATCAACGCACGCCGCGAGGAGTTGGAGCGAAATCTCGCGCTGATCCGCCGGGTGATGAGCCACTATCTGGACCGCGAAACTAACCAGGTAGCCTCATTGCGTGCTCGGGTCTCCGCCTTAGGCCCCTCGGCCACCCTCGAACGCGGCTATGCCATCGTGCAAGTCCTTCCGCGCGATGGCAGCGGTCCGGAGGTCGTCACGAGCTACACGCAATCACCACCGGGTTCGCAGCTGCGTATACGTGTGGGCGATGGCTCGATCACCGCTGCTGCAATGGCTTCTCAGGCCGCAGATTAAACAGAACAGTTAATAGTTAAGACGGAACATACAAGAGAAAGAAGATACTTCACCTCATGACTGACACGATTGGCGCCGGCCAGCCCGGCCAGGACGCGTTCCCGCCGGTGGAAGAGCTGAGCTATGAGCAGGCTCGTGATGAGCTCATTGAAACAGTGAAGATCCTCGAGCTAGGACAGATGGGATTGGATGAATCCCTCAAGTACTGGGAGCGCGGCGAGGCCCTAGCTAAGGCCTGCGAGGCGCACCTCGACGGTGCCTCGAAGCGCGTAGAGGAAGCCCTCCGAAAGAACGCAGAGGGCACCGATAGTGCAGTTCACAACGAAGAAGCAGGAGAAGACTAAATGAAGATTTACGGCTACCCGGGAGATCGCGTGGACTTCGTCTCCAAGTCAGGCGGAGCAGGGTCCATGGTCTTCGGTGATTCACGCCAGCTCGCTGAAGAGTTCTTCGGCCCCCCGCACACCGCGAATGGCGAAGAGATCGGCTACTTCTCCGGCTCCATTGTTCTGCGCTTTAATGAGAATAAGCTCAGCGAGATCGCCATCTTCCCCGGCAAATCCCTCCATGAGAAGGTAGATGTATACCTCGGCAAGACGCGTTTGAGCGGCCTCGATCCAGAGTCCCTCACCAGCGCCGCTGGAGATTCGGTCGAGGTGGAATGGGACGGAACCACACTGCAGAGCGTAACCTTCCGTTAATCAGCGGAACCTAGTCGCTGATGACGCTTCCATCCTCAGCGATCTGGAGTGGCTCGGCCTCAGCAAATGCGGTCAGGGCCGCTTCATAGTCGGCATCGGAGGCAGAGCCGGTGAGGACGAGGCGGGCATCCCCCAAGTCGGTAATCCACAGCGGGCGCACGTCTTTGTCATCGCTACTGAGAATTTCCACGTCCTGGCCCGCTACCTCGCGCCGCTCGGAGTTGGCACGGTAATTGGAGTCATAAGCCCCGGGGACATCGCCAAGCGCCAGCTGCGTCTGCACTGACTCAACATAGCCATCGTTAGTGGTCAGCCAGCTCACCACAGCACCAGATTCGCCACCCATCTGCTTGCGCCGCGCGGCTGTAGGCTGCCAGCCCTCCGGCATATCCGGCTCCCTAATGACAGCCCCGCTGCCGCGCGCTTCCATCTCCAAGAAGGTAGCGGCATCCACGTTCTGCACGGGCCCCGACTTTTCGGGGTTGATTGAGCACAGTCCCGTTGCCCCAACCGCGAGGAACATCATGATGAGGATGACGCCCACCGTCAGGGTGATATCGCGCGCGTCCTCAAAAATCTTTGGTTTATCTTCAGATGCCACTCGCCTAGTATGTCACGCCTGCTCCACCACATGCGACAGCGGCCTCCTACCTGCGCTTTTGGCAGCAATCACCCCCACATCCCACTTCTGGGGGAGGCATTCGGGCTTGAAACCGGAAGAAAAGTGGAAGAATGAAATATGTATTCCGGGTTGTCCCCCACCCCGGGCCGAGCCACCTGAAAAGAAAGGGACTAATCAAACATGTCTGAAAACACGTCTTATATCCCCGACCGCAACCTAGCCATGGAGCTGGTGCGTGTCACCGAGGCGGCAGCACTCGCCTCGGGTCGCTGGGTTGGCCGTGGACAGAAGAATGAAGGTGACGGCGCCGCGGTGGATGCTATGCGCAAGCTCATCAACTCCGTCGAGATGAACGGTGTCGTCGTCATTGGCGAAGGCGAGAAGGATGAAGCCCCGATGCTGTTTAACGGCGAGAAGGTCGGCACCGGCCAGGGCGCCGAGATGGACATCGCCGTCGACCCGGTTGACGGCACCCGCCTGATGGCTGAAGGCCGCCCGAACGCTATTTCTGTCATCGCCGCTGCCGAGCGCGGCACGATGTACGACCCGTCCGCGGTCTTCTACATGAAGAAGATCGCTGTCGGCCCCGAGGCAGTCGGCGCCATCGACCTCAATGAGTCGGTGGAGTGGAACGTGAAATCCGTGGCCAAGGCCAAGGGCATCAAGCCAGCTGACCTGACCGTCGTCGTTCTCGACCGCCCGCGCCACGATGACCTTATCCGTGAGATCCGCGAGGCCGGTGCCAAGGTTCGCCTCATCATGGACGGTGACGTCGCAGGCGCCATCGCTACCTGCCAGGACAGCAACTCCATCGACATCATGATGGGCATCGGTGGCACCCCGGAGGGCATCATCACCGCCTGCGCTATGAAGTGCATGGGCGGAGAAATTCAGGGCAAGCTATGGCCCAAGGATGAGGAGGAAGCCGAGAAGGCTCGCAAGGCTGGCCACGACCTCGACCGCGTCCTCACCACCAACGATCTGGTCTCCTCCGAAAACTGCTACTTCGCCGCTACCGGTGTGACCAATGGCGATATGCTCCGCGGTGTCTCTTACCGCCCGAACGGTGCCACCACCCGCTCTCTGGTCATGCGCTCCAAGTCCGGCACCATCCGCTACGTCGACTCCATCCATAAGCTGGCTAAGCTGCAGGAATACTCCGTGGTCGACTACACCAACCCCCACGATAAGGAAAGCTAGTTCACTTTCCTAGGAAGAGTGCTACGGTGGCCATGAATGCCGTGCCACGGCACACATAAAGAACCCAATAAAACTCATTTCACAGAAAAGGTGAATCCATGACTGAATACCGCATTGAACACGACACCATGGGCGAGGTAAAGGTTCCGGCAAACGCCCTGTGGCGTGCCCAGACCCAGCGCGCTGTGGAGAACTTCCCGATCTCCGGCCGCGGTCTCGAGGATGCGCAGATTCGCGCTCTCGGCCTCCTGAAGGCTGCCTGTGCTCAGGTGAACAAGGACTCCGGCAAGCTGGACGCGGAGAAGGCTGACGCCATCATCGCCGCCGCCACCGAGATTGCAGAGGGCAAGCACAACGATGCTTTCCCGATTGACGTCTTCCAGACCGGCTCCGGCACCTCCTCCAACATGAACACCAACGAGGTCATCGCCTCCATCGCCCACAAGAACGGCGTGGAGATTCACCCGAATGACCACGTGAACATGGGTCAGTCCTCCAACGACACCTTCCCCACTGCAACCCACGTTGCGGCAACGGAGGCTGCAGTAAATGACCTCATCCCGGGCCTCAAGGTCCTGCACAATTCCCTGCTGGCCAAGGCCAAGGAATTCGCTGATGTAGTTAAGTCCGGCCGTACCCACCTAATGGACGCCACCCCGATCACCCTGGGCCAGGAATTCGGCGGCTACGCTCGCCAGATCGAGCTCGGCATCGAGCGCGTTGAGGCCACCCTGCCGCGCTTGGGTGAGCTGGCTATCGGCGGCACCGCTACCGGTACCGGCCTGAACACCGACGCTGAGTTTGGCGGCAAGGTCACCGAGGAGCTCAAGAAGCTCACCGACATTGACCAGCTCTCCGAGGCCAAGAACCACTTCGAGGCCCAGGCTGCCCGCGACGCCCTCGTCGAGTTCTCCGGCGCCATGCGCACCGTTGCTATCTCCCTCAACAAGATTGCCAACGACATTCGTATGATGGGCTCCGGCCCACTCACCGGCCTTGCGGAGATCCACCTCCCGGATCTGCAGCCGGGCTCCTCCATCATGCCGGGTAAGGTCAACCCGGTTCTGAGCGAGGCCGCCACCATGGTGGTCAGCCAGGTCATCGGCAACGACGCCGCTGTTGCTTTCGGCGGCTCCAACGGCCACTTCGAGCTCAACGTCTACATCCCGATGATGGCCCGCAACGTTCTCGAGTCCTCCCGCCTGCTGGCTAATGTTTCCCGCGTCTTCGCTGAGAAGTGCGTTGACGGCATCGAGGCCAACGAGGAGCGCATGAAGAAGTTTGCGGAGTCCTCCACCTCCATCGTCACCCCGCTGAACTCCAAGATCGGCTACGAGAACGCCGCTAAGGCAGCTAAGCACGCACTGAACGAGAAGATCACTGTCCGCGAAGCCGTCATCGACCTCGGCTTCGTCGACGGCGAGAACCTCACCGAAGAGGAACTCGATGAGCGCCTCAACGTTCTCACCATGACCAACCGCGACCGCGATAACTTCTAAATTCGCTTTCGCCCACGCCGCCGCCCTTCGCACCACCTCCTTGAGGTGGCACGCAGGGCGGTTTCGCTGTTTTCTCATCCGCCCTGCGGGGCCAACAACAAGGTCGGGGCAGCAACTGCCCGATCTGCCAAAACCACCGCTCATGACTCAAGATCTGGCAATAACTTCGTCAACTAGGGCAGTTTTGGGCTTGAGAGTTCCTTTCCAAGCCATCACTTCGCGCCCTTCGCGCTCACGGCGAGCCTTAATCAGCCACAGCGCATGCTGCTGGTGAGCGCGAAGGGTAGGGTTGCTACCATCTGCTCCCCCTTCCTGTGCGCTACGCCATAAAGAGCTCCCCGCCCTCACGAGAATCACCATCATTGCACTTGGTGCAAACTTGCACCGGGTGTAGGATTGCACTCCGTGCAAGAAGAACTGTCATTACGCGAGCAAAAACGCCTGAAAACTCGCCTGCGCATAGAGGATGCTGCCACCCTCTTGGTAGACGAGCATGGCTTTGCCTCCGTCACGGTGGAGGAGATTTGTGAGAAGGCCGGAATTTCCCGGCGCACCTTCTTTAACTATTTCGATTCCAAGGACTCAGCCGTCTTGGGCAACCCCAGCCAAGAGTTCTCCCAGGAGCAAAAGAGTTACCTGCTCGAAACTCCTACGGAGAACCTCTTTAAGCTGGCCGTAGGTCTCATCAAGGAACACCTCAATGGGCAGCACGCCAATAAGGAAATTGCTGAACGACGCCGCCGTATCTCCCGCGATGCGGACGCAGCGGCGGCGTCCTTAAGCAGAAAGCGTGCCAAGTCTAACGAAGTACTTGAGCTTCTCACCCAGCGGCTAGAGAAGGAGCCAGCGTTAAAGACCATGCCGGATGTCTCCCCGCACACGGAGGCACTACTCATTGCTGTCACCATCCGTGAGGCTTTTTGGTTGGCCACCACCTCGCCAGACTTCAGCTGTGATATCCCCTTTGAGCAGCGCTTTGACTCCGCACTCGCACTCATCAACAACTATTCGAAAGGACTGTCATGGTAGCTACCGCGAAACCGCCAGTGGCCAACACTGACAATGGCAAGCCGGAAAACAACCTTGCCCTCGTCTTCTCTGCCCTCGTGCTCACCATGTTGATGAGCTCCCTGGGGCAGATGATCTTCGCGTCCGCTCTTCCCACCATCGTCGGCGAGCTCGGCGGTGTCGACCACATGAGCTGGGTTATTTCCGCCTTCCTGGTCACCATGACCATTGCTATGCCTATCTCCGGCAAGCTCGGTGACATGATGGGCCGCAAGTGGCTCTACATCGGCGGTATTGCCACCTTCGTCATCGGGTCCGCCGTGGGTGGCTTCGCCAATTCGATGAATCTGCTCATTATTGGCCGTGCCATTCAGGGCTTCGGCGCTGGATTCATGATGATCTCCTCCCAGTCCATCATCGCGGAGGTCACCACGGCACGTGAGCGCGGTAAGTTCATGGGCATCATGGGCGGCGTTTTCGGCCTGTCCTCCGTCCTCGGCCCAGTCCTTGGCGGCTGGTTCACTGATGGACCTGGCTGGCGCTGGGGTCTGTGGATGAATATTCCCCTTGGTCTGCTCGCCATGACCGTGTGCGTGCTCGTTCTGCACCTGCGCGTCGGCGATACTGATCTGCGTAAGTTTGATGCCTTGGGAGCCACCTTCATCGCTATCACTACCGCCTCGCTCATCCTCATGACCACCTGGGGCGGCACTCAGTATGAGTGGTCGGATCCCGTCATTCTTACCTTGGCCGTCATCGTTGTGATTGGTGCTGTTATCACGGTCTTCGTCGAGAAGCGGGCCGAGGAGCCCCTGATCCCAGTGCTGCTGTTTAAGAACCGCAACATGGTTCTCACGACGGCCGCCGGCATGGTGCTGGGCCTGGCTATGTTCGGTGTGCTGGGCTACATGCCGACCTACCTGCAGATGGTGCACACCCTCACACCTACCAAGGCGGGTCTCATGATGATCCCGATGATGCTCGGCATGATCGGTACTTCCACCACCATTGGGTTCGTCATCGCGCGCACGGGCCACTACAAGCGCTACCCCATCATTGGCCTCGCCATTACGGCAGGCGCTCTGTTCTGGATGTCGAAGCTGACTGTGGAGACCTCTCTGACTCAACTTGGCGCTGAGTTCCTCGTCTTCGGCATCGGACTTGGCTTTGTTATGCAAGTGCTCGTTCTCATCGTTCAGAACTCCTTCCCCGTGGCGCTGGTGGGCACCGCTACTGCGGCTAACAACTTCTTCCGCCAAATCGGCTCCGCCATGGGCGCTTCCCTCGTGGGCTCGCTATTCATCCACAACATGAAGGACGAGTTAGCTGCCAATATGCCTGCTGCCATTGCTTCCATGGGCAAGGCCGGTGCACCGTTTGCGGAAAAGTTCAACGCCGAGGGCGGCGGTTCCTCCAACCTGACCCCATCGATGGTTGCACAGCTACCGGAGCCGATCCGCGATGTCGTCCTCAACGCTTATAACGATGGTCTAACCCCAGTCATCCTGCTCATGGTTCCGATGGCCATCATCGCTCTCCTGCTTATCCTGCCCGTGCGGGAGGAGCACCTCAAGGAGACCATCGATTAGAGCACTCCCCTAAGGACGCAACAACAAGAAATCCTCGCTACGAAGAATCACGTAGCGAGGGTTTTCTCGTATCAAAGTGCCTAGCGCAGGATTCCTAACTGGCGCGCTACCTGCGCAGCCACTCCGATGAGTGCCAGCAGGCCGGCAATGATGCCCACGATGGTCCCAACATCCGTGCCACCGGTGCTCGAGCTTCCGAGAAGAGACTTCTTGGTCACCTTCACGGTCTTGGTGACTTGGTTGTTTGACAGCTGGGGCTGACCATTACGCAACACATGAGTGTTGAAGGTGATGGTCGCAGTGCCCTCGGACTTGGCCGTGTAGGTTCCGTCCTCGTTGACTTCCAAGACCTCCGGATCGCTGCTGCTTGGCGACGCCACCGGAACCCCCAGCTTTGCTCCCCGGAAGCCGTCGATGCTCAATCCCAGGCTTCCTTGGCTTCCGACGGAAGTGCCACCCGTAGTCATGAGCTCGGCTTTGCCGACTGTACTTTCCGGCACGGCAATAGGGAATGCGTGGCGGCCGGAAATACGCGCGGGTTGACCGGGCATATCGCGGTTGGAGAAGAAACCAGCAGTCACCTCCCCAACCTGCGCCTGAGCGAATGTTACGTGGGTGGGATCGATAATCGAGTAGAGGTGCCCAGTGCGATCATTGAACTGGCCATTTGAGCGAATGAGCATATCCCACTCGCTTGCCCCCTGGTACTTATCGGTCGACCACGATGCGATCGCGTCCGACATCCCTTTAGTGGTCAGGTTTTCACCGGCCCAGAGGTTGCTAATGACTCCGAAGGGAGGAACCCCTGGCAGTCTCTCATGGTTGAAGTCAAGGTTCTCCTCGGCAGCGCGCTGCAAAACCGCGTGCTCGAGACCGCGATCCCAGGAGATGGAATTCACATAGGCATCGCGGGTGCGGAAACCTGCGGCGCTAGCAGCCTGGCGCAGCGTTCCGCCGTTGAAGGGAAGGTTATCGTCCCAAGCCTTGCCGCGTAGCTGCCGAACCTGGCGGGTAACCAGGTCAATATCGGACTGCATCACGGGCTCAGCAAAGACATAAGCCAAAGCACCATTGGGGTGGTTAACGTCGAGCTCCGCCACAGGGACGGAGCCGGCAGATGGAAACTCAGCAGCCGTGGCAACGGGCGCTGCGAAAGCACCGGTCGACACGGCTACGGCGGTAGAAAGGGCAAGCACAGAGGTGCGGAAAGACATGATTCGCCTTCGATAGAGAGTGGTTGAGAACAGGTTCTATTCTATCCCCA
>QWCJ01000347.1_pt1 | contig 17221 bp, 13 predicted proteins | sample 1972501 | NCBI WGS metagenome assembly QWCJ01 (sample SAMN09866711, study PRJNA288562) | Human vaginal metagenome isolate term2_vaginal, whole genome shotgun... | isolation source: vagina | host: Homo sapiens | place: USA: California
ATGAGTTCGTGGGCGACCTGGTAGGAGGTGGTGCCGATGCGGGAAATCCACACCCGTGCCTCGATGGAATCGGTGTAGGTGAGCTCGGCCTCGTACTGTACTTCGAGGGATCGCACCACGTGAGCGTAGGTATCGGTGGCGACGGGGCCGGTCAGTGCGGCGGCTGCGCGGACGCGTGCTTCCTCGAGGAGGGTGACTATCGTGGCGTTGTTGACGTGGGCGTTGGCGTCTTGGTCGGACCACCGCAAAGCGAGGGTCACCGGGATGGCGTTGGCGGGCGCGCGCATTGTTCCTCCTGGGGCGAACGGGTAGAGTGATGCACATTACTATACATACGAATTGTGGTTCGTTGCTCGAATCGTGAGGAGAATGCCATGACAGATCTGCTGGGAATCGATGCCCTTCTGAGCGAAGAAGAAAAAGCCACGCGTGACCGCGTGGCCGCACTGGTGGATGAGCACATTCGCCCGCACGTGGCGCAGTGGTACGAGGACGCGGTGCTGCCGGAGTCGATCTTCCCGGTGCTCGCGGGGGCTGGTCTGTTCGGGATGCACCTGGAAGGCTACGGTTGCGCCGGGCGCACTGCCGTGGAATACGGGCTGGCCATGCAGGAGCTAGAGGCCGGCGATTCGGGGATTCGCACGGTGGTCTCGGTGCAGGGCTCGCTGGCGATGTCGGCGATTTATAAGCACGGCTCGGAGGAACAGAAGCAACAGTGGCTTCCTAAGATGGCCGCGGGGGACGTCATTGGCTGCTTCGGGCTAACGGAGCCGACCGCGGGTTCGGACCCGGCGAGCATGGCGACGGTAGCGCGCTACCGCGCGGGCGAGTGGGTTATCGATGGCGCGAAGCGTTGGATTGGTCTGGCGAGCGTGGCCGGGGTAGCCATCATCTGGGCGAAGGTTTCTGAGGAGGACGCGGCGGCTGCCGGGGTGGAAGCGGGCGTGCGCGGGTTCATCGTGCCGACGTCTACGCCAGGCTTTAACGCCACCCCAATTACCCGCAAGCTGTCGATGCGCGCTTCCATTCAGTGCGATATTGAATTGGGCAGCGTTACTCTGCCTGCTGATGCACTGCTGCCCAAGCATCCAGGGCTCAAGGGTCCGTTTATGTGCTTGAACGAGGCCCGCTTCGGCATCAGCTTTGGCGCTTTGGGCGCTGCTCGTGATTCTTTGGAGGCGGCTCTGGCCTATGCCAAGGAGCGCAAGCAATTCGACCGCTCGCTGGCGTCCTTCCAGCTCACCCAGCAGAAGCTGGTGGACATGGCGGTGGAGCTGAACAAGGGGCAGTTGCTGGCACTGAACCTGGGCCGCGCCAAGGATGCAGGCACGCTGGAGTCTTATCAGATTTCGGTGGGCAAGCTGGCTAACTGTCGCACCGCCATCGACATTTGCCGCCAAGCCCGCACCATCCTGGGCGGCAACGGTATCACCGCGGACTACTCGCCGCTGCGCCACGCCGCCAACCTGGAATCAGTGCGCACCTACGAGGGCACCGATGAGATCCACACGCTGATTCTGGGGCGCGTGCTGACGGGGGAGCAGGCGTTTAGTTAGCTTCTGGTGTCCTTCGGCTTCGGGGCGTTCGGATCGATTGGGCGGCCGTCAGCGTCCAGATCGTTGAGCTCGGCCAGTTCGGTGAAGTCGGCCTGCGCGTCGGCGAAGCCTTCCTCCGGATCAATTTCATCGAAGTTGCGGATGGTGCCGTCGCGCTCGTCCTTGAACATGTCCTTGCCGTAGACGACGAGCACCATGATGATGCCGGCAGCGAAGCCCCAGGCGGCTCCCTGTGTAGCGAGAACGCCGGCGGTGACACCTGCGATGCCAAGATCCTTTTGGTTCTTGGATTCCATGATGCCCACGCGCACGGACACGAAGCCCTGGATGATGAGAGTCAGCGCCAGACCCACCGGCAGGATGGGCTCAACGAAGGAGGTGATCGGGAGCAGCAGAAGACCCACGTTGGTGCCCCAACGGAAGGAGCCCGCACCGCCGAAGATGGTGCGCATGGCGCGCTTGCCCTGCTTGTAGCGCTCGACGATGACCACGTGCATTGCCGCCCACAGCGGGCCACACATGGCGACGTCCGGTCCGATAATGGACATCAGCATGTTGCGGCCACCAAAAAGAAGGTGTGCGCGCGACGGGCTGTAGACCACGGCCTCGTCCGTGCGGACGTGGTCGGCTTCCTTGAGCACTGCGTTGGCCTGCAGGACGTCACCGAAGACGACGATGTAGGCGGCCAGCACCGTTGGTATGGCGGTGAGGAACATGTGCGCCGGCGGCAAACCAACCCCGAAGACGGTGTACTCAGACCACAGAGTGATGAAGTCCGGCTTGGAGAAACCCCACTCCACGTCCGGCCAGGGGGCCTCGCCCGCCAGCGGCGCGACAAAGACCGCGACGAAGATAGCAGGCAGGATGCCTAGCGAAGCCAGGAAGCGCCAGCCGGCGGCTTTCTGTCGCAGGGCTTGGAAGCCACGGGAGTACATGAGGAAGAAGGCCACGGCCACCGCGATGGTGATGGTAATGGGGAAGGAGTGGAAACGTCCGCCTTCCTGGAACACCGAGATGATGGCAGCGATACCAGCGCCAAGGACGATGCCGGAGCGCAAGCCAGAGGGGATGAGGCGGACGACCTTCGATGCCCATCCCGTTATGCCTAGCGTTAAGGAGAATATGCCCAGCATGAGCTGGAAGCTGATCAGCGCCCAGATGCGCTGCTCACCCTCCGGGAAGGTCTGGATGTAGACCGTCAACAGTGGAATGGCCGGGGTAATCCAGCCGGGAACAACTGGGTCGCCCAGGATGTGGTGGGTGAGGTAGAGAAGCCCATTGAGCATGACGACGGCCAGTGCCGCTTCGTAGGGCATGCCGAGGGCCTCAGTCATCAGGGGGATAGCGCCCAGGTCGACCACGCACATAAACAGGCCTTGGGCGAAGTCCGGCCATTCCATGCGGTAGTGCACGAAGGGGAGGCGGACATCGAAAGGCCCCATCTTCCAGTGGGGCGAAGCTTGACCGATGCCCTGGTCTTCAGGTTCGGTGGCTTCGGTGGTTTCGGCCATGACGGCCTCCTTTCAAAGAAAAGGGACCAAGCCCAGCGGGCGTGAAGCGCGCGGGGCTTGGTGAGGAAAGGTGAGAGATTTGTTGAGGTTTAGCCGAGCTCTGTTTAGTCGAACTCGATGATCTGGCGCAGGGCTGCACCGTCGGAGAGGCGGTCCATGGCGGTGTTGATGTCCTCGAGCTTGATGTGATCGGAGATGAGGGCCTCTGCGTTGAGCTTGCCCTCACGCCATAGCTGTTCGTACTTCGGGATATCCTTCGACGGAACGGAGGAACCCAGGTAGCAGCCGTGCACGCGGCGTGCCTCACCGGTCATTACGAGCGGGTCGATGGTGATGGTGGAGCCCGGTGCCGGCAGGCCAACGGTGACGGTCAGGCCGCCCGGTGCGGTGACCTTGTAAGCGGTCTCCAGTGCCTTCGGGTGGCCGGCAGCCTCCACGACGGCGGTGAACTTCTTGCCAGACTCTTCGGCTTCCTGTGGGGTCATGGCGGAGGTGGCGCCGATTTCGAGGGCCTTCTCGCACTTGTCCTTTTGCATGTCGATGCCCACGATCTCCTTCACGCCGAGTGCAGCGGCGGTAATGATCGCGGCCATGCCCACTCCACCGAGGCCAACGACAGCGATGCTGTCCTCCGGCTTCGGATCAATCTCGTTGAGGACGGCGCCGCCACCGGTGAGGATGGCGCAGCCGAGGATAGCGGCGATGTCCGCCGGGACATCGGAGCCCACCGGTACGACGGAGAGCTCGGAGACCACGGCGTGGGTGGCGAAGCCGGAGACACCGAGGTGGTGCTGAACCGTCTCACCGTTGCGGGTGAGGTGGCGGGTGCCGCGGATGAGGGTGCCCTCGTTGTTGGTCTTGGAGCCAACCTCACACGGCATCTTGCCGTCGGTCTTGCAGCCGGCACACTCGCCGCAGCGCGGGAGGAAGGTCATGACCACGTGGTCGCCAACCTTGACGTTGGTAACACCCGGGCCGATTTCCTCGACGATGCCGGCGGACTCGTGGCCTAGCAGCATCGGCAGCGGACGGGGGCGGTTGTTGTTGACCACGGAGAGGTCGGAGTGGCAGAGGCCAGCGGCGGTGATCTTGACCAGAATCTCGCCCTCGCCGGGAGCGGAGAGCTCGAGCTCGCTCACGGTGATGGGCTGAGAGTCGGCGTAGGGGCGCTCATCGCCGGAGCGCTCCAGAACGGCGCCGCGAATGGTAATCGTGTCAGACATTGATACCTCCAGACATCGGATGGGGTTAATGCCTCGCAATGTACGCCACGTCACGTCGGAGAGGGCGAGAACAGCATGGGAAAAACTACACCCAATATATGCTCGGATGGAGAATTCTCTACCTGCTGAGCGCGTGAGCGCGCAGCGCTACGAAGACATCGAGCCCGCGCTGGCCCACGGCCCACTTATCTCCCATGAGCTCAGCGATCCGGTCGAGTCGCTGGCGCACCGTATTGGGGTGGATAAACATGGCGCGAGCTGTTTGCGGGATGCTGTGGCCGGAGAGCAAGTAGTGGTGCGCGGTATCGGTCAGCTCCGTGGAATGCTCCGCGTCATAACGCACCAACGGGCCGATCGTGCGCGTGGACAGCGCGCTCAACGCCTGCGGGTCCGCGCCCAAGATGAGGCCGACAGTGCCCAAGGTATCTTCGGTGACTAAGCGGCCTTGTACGCCGAGCGCTAAAGCTGACTCCAAGTAGGCCATAGCGGAATCGTGGGCGCTGCGTGCCGAATCCAGCCCGTCGAAGCCGATGGCAGAAACCGTCAAGTCAGGAAACTCAGACAGCAGCGGGGCAAGTGCCTTATCAATTGCTCGATCCGGCTGGTACAGCACGCACACGTGCTGGTCGTGGTGTGTGATAGCGGCATTTCCCGGCAGAAGGTGCTCTAGTTGCGGGCGAGTTGGCAAACTCTTTGCCGAGTGTAAGCCGACGAAATAGAGCTGTACCGAAGAATTCAGGCTGATTCCCGTTAGGTGGCGCAGACGAGCGATCTCTTCGCGCCCAGCATTACCCAGAGCGACGGCGTAGACGAGGTCATCGACTTTGCGCGCGGTGGCGTCGACAAGCGCTTCGGCAAAAAGAGCAATCGCAGTAAAGGCAGCGGAGGCGTGGCTGATGACGCGCAGTTCGGCATCGCTGAGCTCTTTGTCCACGCCAATCGTGCCTAAGGCCCGCCCGTTGAACTCCACGGGGAAGGTACTGGTTGGGGGAGTGTTCGGGGCACCTTCCGTGGTCCATAGGGACACCGGTGCATCGAGGCTATCAGCCAACACGCGTTCGAGTTCCTCAAAACTCGCGTTATTCATCAGCACGTGGAGCAGCTGCGTGTTGACCTCATTGAGCCACTGCAGTTCTTCGACATGGCGGCTGAGCGCAATCTGGGAGCGGGTCAATTCGGCCACGGACTCGCCTTGGCTCTCGATGACTTGCGCATTCTCCAGCGCCACGGAGGTAATAGAGCCGAGCACCTCGAGGGCCGCGATCTCCTCGTGCGTGTAGTGGCGGGGGTGGCGGTCGCCCACCAGCAGCGCGCCAATCGTGTGCCCGGCGATGCGGATCGGGGCGCCGAGGATTCCGCGGATTCCTTCGGCTTCTACCGCGCGGTCCACGTAATCCACGTGCGTGACGTTGGGATCTGCGGAATGGTCATAGGTCCACGCTGGGCGGTTGGTGGCGGCCACGATGCCGAGGACTCCGGAGCCCATCGGCATGTTGATGGTGCGGAATTCCTCCGTGACGACACCGCTGGTGGCCAGCACCTTGGTAAAGCCGGTGTCCTCATCGTTGAGGCTGAGATAGCCCACGTCGGTGCCGATGGTGGAGCGCGCGTGGCGCACGATGGCCTGGAAGATATCAGTGGATTCGCGGCCGGAGTTGAGCATGTGGGAGACGTCGAGCAGTTTGGTCGACATCACCCGCCATGTGTGGTTGGCGCGCATGGTCTCCTCGATGGCCCGAAGCGCGCCAAGCTCCTCGGCCGCCAATTGCTCGCGCAGCTCGTCGGGGACACGGGTGCCAGTGCTTAGGTGGTTTAGAATCTCGCCAAACTCGCTCATGATTACATGCAGTGTAGCCGGGATTGGCGCCACTATGCTTATCTATTCGCGCAGCTTAGCCCGCAACATCTTGCCAGTCGCAGTTTTGGGGACCTCGTCGATGAATCGCACTGACCTTGGATACTTGTAGGCAGCCATATTCTCCTTAGCCCAAGAAATGATCTCCTCTTCAGAGGTCACTCCCTTGTATTCGGGACGCAGCACGATGAAAGCTCTGACGGATTCTCCTCGTCGGTCGTCCTGGTAACCAACGGCCACGGCCTGCTGGACTGCAGGGTGGTCTTGGAGATACTTCTCCACTTCTTCTGGGAAGACCGAATAACCATTGGATTTGATCATCTCTTTGAAGCGACCTTCGAAGAAGAGGTAGCCATTCTCGTCCAAATATCCCATGTCGCCTGAGAAGTACCGTCCACCGATTTTCGCAGCTGCAGTGGCTTCTGGCTTGCCCTTATAGCCGAGAAAGACTGCTGGGCTTTCTACACTGATTTCTCCTAGTTCGCCAGGGCTAAGCTCACGGTTGCGGTCTTCCGGATCAGTAATCTTGATGTCGGTCTGGAAAGTAGGCCGCCCAGTGCTTCCCCAAACGATCTGGTCAGGAGGAGTCATCGTATCCGCAGTATGAGTCTCGCTCATTCCGTAGGCAAACTCAAAGAAGTCCTGACCGGTTTGTTCTTTCCACTGGTCGGACAGTGATTCCGTGATTTGTGAGCCAAAGCTCGTACCCATGCAGACACGAAGCCTGTCCATTTGAGAAGCACGATCCGTAGCTAGGATTTCAGTATTCATCGGCGGCGTTGTGTATGAGACCGTCATCCCGTACCGAGATGCCATAGTTACGAAGTCCTCACCATCGAAGCGCGCTTGAAGAATCATCGAAGCACCCGTAACGAAGACAGCAGACATTCCAACAATTTTTCCAGCCACATGGAAAATCGGCATCGAGGCGGAAACCTTGTCAGACGGTGTATATCCAAAGTTAGCTGCGACGCAGTTAGCCTTAAAAGTGCAGTTTGTGTAAGACAGCATTGCGCCTTTGGGCAACCCGCTAGTACCGGAGGTGTAGATGATTAGAGCGCAGTCTTCATCAAGGTTGATTTCTGGCTTAAGGAGAGACTCAACTTCGTCCACAGGATCGCTCTGTGCCGTTGCCTTCTCCCAAGAAATATGGTCGAGCGCAGTCGTACGCCGGTCCGGCATACGGAAGTTGAACTCCTGTGAGTGCTCTTCGCGATCTAGAGCATCGTCGAAAGAAGTGACGATCAAAGTATGAACTGAGGTTTCGTCTGCCTTTTCATATTCGACGAGCAATTCTTCGCTAGCGATGAGTGCAACTGCTTCCAGGTCGTTGAGCTGATATGACAGTTCTTTTGCTTTGAGCATGGGGTTGCAAGGGCTGACGACCGCGCCTAGCTTCTGAACAGCAAGATAAGAAATCACAAATTGCGGACAGTTTTGCATGTAAAGCGCGACTACGTCTCCAGTCCTGATCCCCTCGTGGGCCAAGGTCGTTGCTAGCGCCAATGCTTTTTGCTCAAGCCATCCATAAGTGAATTCAGACCCGTAAAAATAGATTGCGGTTTTCTCTGGGGTATTTTCGGCGTGCTCCGAGAAATACTGAGCCAAAGTTTGCGGCTTGAAGAAGGTCAGACCTTCATCCGGAACGTATGTGGTCAATGGCTTGGTCATGATAGTCCTTTCTTGTTTAGCGGCCGGTGAAATAGGGGTCCCTTTTTTCGCGGAACGCAGTACGGCCCTCGATGTGGTCTTCGGTAAGCGTTGACGAGACCGTGGAGTGGGCCTGCATGAGCCACGCTGCACTTTCATCGAGATGCTGAGTTGCGCCCATGGTTTTCTTCATGAGCGAAATGGACTTTGTGGGCAGTGACGCTAGCTGCTTAGCAAGAGACTCTGCTTCAGCATCCAAGTCTTCGGGCTCACAGATTGTCGATACGAGTCCGAAGTTTGAAAGTTCGGACACAGGAACAAATTCCCCCGTTAGTAACAGTCTGTTTGCGAAAAGACGGTTTGTTAGGCGTGGGAGCAAGGTTGTTCCCGATGAGAAGCCACGGAGTACGAAGGGAAGGCCGATCTTGGTGTTCGAAGACGCGACGATGAAGTCAGAGGCAAGCGCAAGCTCTAGCCCGGCTCCCATAGCAAATTTGTGCAATACCGCAACAACAGGTTTCGGGCATTCACGAATCGCAGTGCAGACTTTTGGGTAACCGTCCAAGAATTCTCGAATCTTGTCCTCCGGCACGGGACAGTTGTCTGTGCCCATATCGATGAGGTCATCACCTGCGCAGAAAGCTTTGCCTTCTCCGCGCAGAATAATCGCTCGAACATCGGGATTATCGCCCAGTTCCGCGAGCGCAATTTCAAGGCCACGCAGCATTTCGAACGTTAGAGCGTTGAGGGATTCGGGTCGGTTGAGCGTTATTGAAGCAATAGAACCCTCAGTTTCAACCACCACGCTATCGGTGAAAGACTTAAGCATCACTGGCTCCTTGTTGATTAGATTCGTTTGGCTGCGCGCTAAGGTGCGCGGACAGTTTTACTCGAACCGGCTCGGGTACTTCCTCTGGTCTTCTGGTGCGCGGGTCAACGTTTACATAGGTCACCTCAGATTCAACGCACAGTTCACCTTCTTGGTAGAGCTCCTCATGAAGGGTCACTGAAGTTCTGCCAAGACGCGAAATCGACGTGTGGATTGCGACTTCCGGTACCCAATTCACTTCTTTTAAGAAGTTCAATTCGTAGCGAACAACGAGAAGCGTCCAGGGATCTGTCGCAAGATCAGGGTCAAACTCGGCGAAGAAATCTCTGCGCGCAGCTTCGAACCAGGCAGGAAACTTCGTATTGTTTATGTGCCCAACCGCGTCAGTTTCGTTGAAGCGCGGCGTGATAGTCGTCTTATACATTGTTTCCCTCTTTGGAGACTGATCCAGAATTCGACGTTTCGAAGGAGCTCTCGTTGGCATCAGCGTAGGGCTGTGTTCCAGTCAGCTCCGCCATGGCGATGCGATTAAACTCCTCCGCTTCAGCGTCAGTTACCTCACGGCTGTGAGCGATTGTGATTCGTCGAATTTGCTCTGGAGTCGCAGGCTTGAAGATGTAGGCGCTAATGATGCAAGCAACAGCGGACAAAGGCAGGGCGAAGGCAATCTCGGATAGCGGTGGAAGATCGAATCCAAAGAGAAGTACAAGGTATGCGATACCACCGACGCTGGCACCGACGAAAGCGGCACTACCGCTAATTCTGCGCCACCAAATTCCGAGTAGCGTCGGGAAGAAAAGGGAGGAAGCGAGGAGACCCATTGCTGCTGAGTACAGAAGGGTAAGGAATTGCGGCGGATTTAGAGAAAGAACTAGCGTGAGTACGCCAAATCCTAGAATTCCGAGCTTGGTAATCTTACGCTTTGTCGCATCGGACGTGCTCGGCTTAAGCTGACCGATCAGGTCGTAGGAAAGAGCTGCGGCCAATGCAAGGAGCATTGCCGAGACAGAAGACATAACAGCAGCAAAAATTCCTGCGAATGCTAGACCTCGAAGCCAATTAGGTACCGCCTGGTCCAAGAAGAGGAGGAAAGCTCCATCGCTTTGCTCAATGTCCTGTCCACCAGTGAGGATAATGGTTCCTGCGATGACGAATACACACGTAGCAATAGACGTAATGACGTACAGCCCCAGTCCTAGTGCCAACGATGCACGCCCTGTTCGCTCGTTCTTTGCAGCGAAGATACGCATCACCGTGTGAGGGAGAACCGCATTACAAGTTGCCCAAATCAAGAAGGCACCGATATATGCAATCGGAGGATAGGTTTCAGCGCCTGTCCATTCCGGGCGAAGGCCTTGGGCTACCTCATAGACTGAAAATCCGCCGTTTGAGTTAACTGCGATGAACCCAGTTGCAACAACTACGCCGATCATCATGACCCCCTGAAGGAAATCAGTCAGCGTAACAGCCTTCATACCTCCGGCAAATGTGTAGAACACGTAGACAGCGCCGATAAGGACAACGGACCAGTTATACGGGATGCCGAAAATTTGTTCTCCGATCAAGCCGCCGATCTTCATCTGTGCGACGATGTATGCAGTTAGCGTACCGATGAGAACGATTGGTACGACTAGGTTCATCGCGCGGTGGTTGTATCGAGCCTTGATGAGTTCAGGAACAGTAGCCACATTCATATTACGAAGGACTTTTGCGAGGAAGAACGTCGTAATGAGATAACCCAGCGCGACGCCACCGTTGTAGGCAGTGATGTATCCCCAGCCAGCTGAATAGGATAGGCCGATGTTTCCGAGCATAGTTCCGCCGGTCGCGAAAGCAGCGAAGATTGCGAAACCATTGATCCAAAGGCCGACACCGCCGCCTCCGGTCAGGAATGACTTGGCAGAAGAGTCTTCATTCTGACGGTGCGCATAAATACCAATGCCGACAGTCAGGGCCATGTAAACGATCAGTATGGCCAAGGGCAGAATATTCTCTTTAGGCATTGTGAACACCTCCATCGTCATTCTTGTTGACGACAAGATCGACGAGCAGAATGATAAGGCTCAAGACCATAATGGCTACGAGAACGTAGTTGACTAGGGTCGTGCCGCTGATCATGGTGTTAAAGCTCATCGGCAGGAAGGCGAAGACAGAAAGCGCGATGATGAACACTGTCGAACCAAGGTGGAATTTCGATGGCTTAAAGAAGCCAAGGTCGTCGGTGTTCGGACTATTTTGTTGGGGCATGAGATTCTTCCTTTTCGGTTGAGATAGAGACAGAACTGTTGAAATTGGGGGCTCGCTTATCGAGGAATGCCGACAGCCCTTCAGCACGGTCAGAATGGCTGAAGGCCATTCCTTGTGAAAGCTGCTCCTGTTGGTGCCCGCCTAGCACACCTGCTTTGATGGATTCCCGCGCAACACGTTGAGCTAGCGGTCCGTTTTCATTAAGTACGTGGCAGATCTCCATCGCTGTGGCGACCGGATCATCACTGATGCGGGTGATGACTCCCCATTGCAGCGCAGCTTCAGCATCGAGTTCTTTGCGTGTCAGAATGAGGTCTAAAGCGATAGCTTTACCGGCGACCTCACGAAGCCGTTGGGTACCACCTGCACCCGGAATGATTCCTAGTCCTAGCTCTGGAAATGCGAAGCGAGATTGCGGATCCGCAATACGAATGTCACACGATAGAGCTAGTTCGAAACCGCCTCCTAGTGCCAATCCGTTAACCGCTGCAACAGTGGGCTTGGGGTAGCTCTCAATTCGCTTGTAGAGCTCTGCCATCGGATACTCATTGACAACCTGCCAGGGCGACAGCTGAGAAAGTTCCTTGATATCTGCTCCAGCAGCGAATGCTTTATCGCCAGCGCCGGTGAAGATGACGGCTTGCACTGCGACGCAAGATTCCCACTTATCCAGTACCGAGTTAATCGCATTAAGAACTTCAGTGTTTAATGCGTTGAACTGCCGGGGCCGGTTAATAGTGATGATCCCGATCCCGGATTCATGTGAGGACTCGACTACGTTAGCTGGGTTCGTTGAGTTTTCGTTATTAGACATACTCACTCACTTCTCCTTCTCGTACACGTAGAACCCTTGGCCAGACTTACGTCCAAGGCGTCCTTCCTGATAGAGACGCGTAAGGGTTTGAGAAGGGCCCTTAGAAGGGTCACCGGAGTCCTCAGCTTCTAATACCTTGATGCCGTAATTGACATCGATTCCGGTTAGGTCAAGCAATTCGAAGGGGCCTAGCGGGTGGTTAAGCCCTGCCTTGACAGCGGTGTCGATCTGTTTAAAGTCCGCAATCCCGTTTTCGTATAGGGAGATTGCTTCATCGAAAATCGCCGCAAGGATTCGGTTCGTGATGAAACCGAAAATCTCCTTCTCCAAACGGACCGGCGTTTTGTCGATGCTCTCGACAAATTCGATGGCTCGGTCGACAGTATCCTCTGAGGTGTGGTCGCCTTTGACCACCTCCACAAGAGGCAAAACCAGGGCCGGGTTGAAGAAATGAATGTTGCACAGACGAGAAGGATGGTGGACTTCGCTAGCTAACTTCGAAGAGACGATGCTGGATGAGTTAGTGGCAAGAATCGCTTCTTTGGGGGCGTACGATGAAATCTCTGAGAAGAGCTTCTTCTTTGCTTGCAGGTCTTCGATGATTGCTTCAATGATGAGGCTGGCGTTGGAGCAAGTTTCTTCGAGACTGGTTTCGTACTTTAGCCGAGCGAAAGCCTGGTCAACTTCGTCTTGTGTGATTTTTCCCTTAGCTAGCTTCTTGTCCATCAGCTCGTGTAGAAGGGAATCGGCACGGTCGAGTTGGTCAGTATTGATGTCGTAAAGCGTTACTGTGTATCCCTTGAGTGCGCAGTGAAAGGCAATCTGTGCACCCATAGTTCCAGCTCCGCAGATGGCGACACTAGATTCAGCTGGATTCATTGCTATTTCTCCTCCACGATGATTTCAGTAGCGATTCCTTGACCGCCGCCTATGCAGGCTGAGACGATTGCTCGGCCTCCGCCTCGCTCGGAAAGCTCGGTGATTGTCTTCTGGATTAGGACGGTGCCTGTGGCGGCAATAGGATGTCCATGGGCAATTGCGCCGCCCAGTGGATTTATGTTGTCCACATCGAGGGCAAGCTCTTTTGCGCAGGCAAGCACTTGACTCGCGAATGCCTCATTGATTTCGATGAAGTCGTAGTCAGAGATATTCCGTCCAGTTTGCTTGAGTATTGCCTGAATGGCAGGTACCGGTCCAATTCCCATATAGTTCGGGTCAACGCCAACGACAGAACTTTCTCCGATGCGTGCCAAGGGGGCGAGGTCGTGGTGCATTGCCTTATCTGCTGAAACGATGCAAACTGCTGCAGCGCCGTCGTTAATTCCCGAGGCATTCCCGGCAGTAACAGTGCCTGAGGAAATAAAAGCAGGGCGTAATGCTGCTAATTTTTCTGCGCTGGTCTTAGGCCGAGGGTGTTCATCGTGTTCCACCGGTCCATGGCTAGAGGTCTCAGTCGGAATTAGGAAATGCGAGTATTTCCCTTGCGATTTTGCTTTTGCATATTTTTCTTGACTTCTTAAAGCAAATTCATCCTGTTCTTCCCGCGAGATGGAGTATTTTTCTGCAAGGTTCTCAGCTGTTACTCCCATTGTGGGATCGCCTATTTCAGCTGTAGAGAGCTCTCGGCGAAGGAAACTCGGGGGTGTGGCATCGTACGCCCGCTTTGCGCGTGATAATTGGAATGGTTCGTTAGTCATACTTTCCATTCCTCCTGCAATGTAAACTCCGCCGTCAGAGGCCACGAGCTTTCCAGCAAGCGTTACAGCATTGATTCCTGATCCGCATTGCCGGTCGATCGTAAGTCCCGGAGTATTTACAGGCAGTCCTGCGCTAAGCGCCGCGACGCGAGCAGGATTCCCATAATGGGAAAGCGTATTTCCCATGATGACGTCGGTTATAGCCTCGTCATTCAAAAGTGCGTTAATGCTTGGATTGTCGATTAAGGCTTTGATGGCACGTGCACCAAGCTGTACACCATCAAATTCGGCCAGGGTTCCTCCCTTTCTTCCGATAGGGAGACGTGCGCCGGCGACAATAACTGCATCGCTGGGGCTCGACATGATTACTCCTTCCTTGGTGTGAGGTAGCGCGAAAATGCGGGTGATTCGAATCACTTAAGGAAGAGTATCGCAGCCTAACTCACACCCGTAAAGTGGTTAATTACACAGTGTTGGCCTCGTTATTGTGGGAAAGGACAATCAATGTCGGAGTTGGGGATTGGGGACGTGGTACAGCTATGCCGTAAGGCGTTGCAGTTGACACCGGTTAGCTTTCGGGAGGAGCTTCAAGATGCTGTTGTTTCAGCTAGGTTTCCAGAACTCAAAGAGGTCCTGCTGGAGATTAGTAACCGTGCCGAGTCATCGCGCAAACTCCGTTCACTGGTTTCGGAAATTGCTGATCTGTCCTTAGACATCAATGGTGACGAGAACGTAGATGTGGCTTTCGGTAGAATTCTGTCTTTGGCCCGTCAGATGTTGGGGGCAGATGCGGCGTTCATTATGGAGCTTGATGAGACTTCCGGCAGTGCAAGCATTATTCTTTCCAGCGGAATCTGGACCACGGAACTGCAAGAAGTTGAGCCCAACGAGAAGGGGTTCTTTTTCGAGATTTATCAGGTCGCTGCGCCATTGCAGGTGGCAAACTACTTGAGAGACGATGGCTTTGAACATGATCCTGTGTTGGATACTGCAATAAAGCGAGAAGGGATACGGTCCTTATTGGGGATTCCCGTCGAAGCTGAGTCAGGGTTTCAAGTTCTTTTCGTTGCGGATAGGCATGAGCGTATTTATCACACGGGCGACATCTATATTCTTGAGCAGCTAGCAGTCCAAGTGTTAGCGGTAGGGGTCCGTGGGGAAGAGTCGAATCGCCACCACAAGGAGGTGGATAGCCTCAAGATGGTTGCGGAAGAATGCCGTGTAGAGCTGACGAACTCTGCAAAAGCGCTAGAAACTGTAGAAACGGTCATTTCAATGGTCAGTGATTTGCTTACTGAGTCACGCGTAGCCGCTTTTCTTGCAGAAAACATGGGGATTCAAATCCACATTTCAAGTTTGGAAGACCTCATGCTCGATAGCGCTGGAGGCTGGCTTCCGGTAGATGGTTACGCTCCTATCGAAAGTTATGTCCGGAGGACTTCCTCGCCGGGACGAGGGGAGTCCTTATCGTTGGGTGAGCGTGAGGTCTATGTCTCTCCCGTAATTCGTGGTGGGAAGCCCTGGGGAGTGGTTGTTGCCGACTTGATCATGCCTAGCCCTGAAGCCCGGATTATTGACTTGGTAGCACGCGCCTTGAGCATTAGAGACGTCAGTGGGTTGGAGGCTGATTCGCAGCGAGTAGTCGAGTCCTCAAATCTCTTTTTTTCATTGGTGAGTTCTGGAAGAACGCAGCTAACGGCACGCCAACAAGGCTTGCTTACCGAAGCGGAAATCGTAGAGGATGGCTTAAATCGCTTACTTCTCTTTTCTGGCGATGAAGCAGGTCTTCGACTGATTGCACAACGGTGTTCTGAGGTCTCTAAGGGGAAGCTCTTGATTGGTGTGTCTACTGATCAGGTTGGCGTTTTAGGGGAGGCGAGCATGCTTTTATCCTTTTTTGAAACCTTTTCAAAGCTTGCTGATTTGCGACGCTTGAAAGTTCACGGGTATCTGTCAGACAAATTTACTGGTTTTCGTAGAGCGGCAGAAGTATATCGCTCTTGTATACAGTTTCTTGATGATATCGCTTCCCTGGGTTTATCTAGTGAAACAGGGTGGTATACCGACGCTGCACTTCCGCAGTCTGTGCGTCTATTGGCGCGAATGACTGATGCTCAGCGAAAAGCATTGGTTGACGAATCAATAGGTAATTTGCTTCGCTATGATAGGGAAAATTCAAAGGCGCTAGTGCCTACTATGCAAGCCCTTTTCTCGCACCACTTTTCAGCATCCATCGTAGCCGAAGAACTTGATGTTCACGTCAATACTGTTCGCAACAGGATGAAGAGAATTGATGAAATATTAGGTGAAGGCTGGAACGAGGGGGTGCGGTTGCTAGACGTACAGTTAGCACTCGCAGCACTGCGCATTGAGTCTGGTATGCCGACCGTCTTTAACGATGTCACCTGGACAGGAAACCAATAGCCTAGAATTTTCCAAAGACTTCAAAACGAAATTCCCCTCGCCGTTAACCACTGTTGGCTAACAGCGAGGGGGCTAGTCAGAGCGCTACCTACTTCCAGTGGGAAGAGGAACGCTTGGTCATCTGCTCACGGTACTGCTGGGTGGTGGTGGGCAGGAGCTCACCGGTGGCCCAGTCCAGGATGACGCCGTAGTGGCGTACCAGGTCGAGCTGGTCCAGCTCGCCCGCGTTGTAGCGCTCTGCCACGGATTCCGGGTCCTCCGCCAGCTTGTCCAGGCGGGAGGAGCGAAGTTCCTCACGTAGCTTCGTGGTTTCCTCCTCATCGAGCTCGTACTCATCGATCTCGGGGTCGATGGCGTGGATGACAACGCCGTAGTCTTTGGCAGCACGGCCCACGGACACGTAACCGTCGATGACGTCCTCCAACACGGCCTGCGGGTCACGCTCCAGGGCATCGCCGAATCCGCCACCACCGGCAGAGGGGCGTTCGAAGGTATCGCCCGGGCCGACTGGCACGTTGGAGAAGAGCGCGCCGAGGTACTTCTCATCCGGGGTGCCGCGGTTGAGCCACACGCCCTGCGGGATAGACGGCAGACCACCCTCGATACCCCAGGTGACTGAACGGGAACGGTCACAGCAGTAGCTCATTACTGTCTGGTTCGCGTCCGTGAGCACGCCACCCTTGGATACGCCGACGCCGCCGCGGAACTTGCCGGGGCCAGCCGAGTCGGTGACCAGCGCGTGGTGGCTGGTGATCACAGGGGAGAGGCGCTCCTGGCCTTCCACCGGCTGGACCGCCAGGCCCGGACCGAAGACCGGTGCGGTAGCAGAAGAACCATCGCGGTCGACGCGACCGCCCCAGCCGCCGGCCATCCAGTCGTACCACATGAAGAACTCGCCCTTATCCTGCGGTTTCTTCGCATCACGCGTATCCCAACCGCCGATGAGCAGGTATTCCAGGTTGAAGGCGCAAGCCATGGCGCGCTCCTGCATGAGCTGGGACCACAGCTCGAAGACGGCGTTCATGATCTTCTCGAAAGGGCCGGAACAGAAGCCGGTCACCGCGTGCGGCATTCCGGCGTTGACCACGGTTCCCTCTGGGCCAAGGTCGATGTCCATGGCGCGGTAAAGACCGGAGTTCAGTGGAACGTCGGGGAAGAAAGTCTTCGTACCGGCGACGATTCCAGAGAACGCGGAGCCATAGCCGGCGTTGAGGAAGCTGGCGACCGCCGGTGCGGAACCATCCAGTGAGTAAGAGAGGCGCCCGCCCTTGATGCGCATTGTCACCTTGATGGGAACCAAGCCTTCTTCCTTAGCGGGGTCGAGGTCGATGTAGTCGGTGGTGGACCACTCGCCGTCCTCCAAGTCGGCGACGCGGGCGCTGACGATGTCTTCCACGTAGTCCTGGACCTCACGC
>QWCJ01000348.1_pt1 | contig 17217 bp, 18 predicted proteins | sample 1972501 | NCBI WGS metagenome assembly QWCJ01 (sample SAMN09866711, study PRJNA288562) | Human vaginal metagenome isolate term2_vaginal, whole genome shotgun... | isolation source: vagina | host: Homo sapiens | place: USA: California
CAATTTCCTCTTGCCCATTCGTTGCCCCCGGGGCGATCACTAGCGCTTCGTGCCCGTTGGCACGCAGGTGCTCCAAAACTCGGAGCACGGAATTGACCACGCCGTTTACGTTGGGCAGAAAGCTCTCGGCAACAATTGCAACTCGCATACCCTTCAGCTTCCCTTTTGTAGTTCACGCCCGCGTTTCGTCTGGGTAAAAACATTAACAAGTCTAGGCAAACGGAAGGTTACTTTCGCTACTCAAAGTTTGTTTTTCTTCTGCCAGCTTTCTTCTGCCAGCTTCGGATCAGGAGCATCAGCATGGCACACACGCCCAGCCCTACGGCCATGGACGATAGTGCCGGCAGGAAAGCCAACGTCCATCCCCTCCCCTGCACCTTTACATTCTCGGGGTCGCTGACTTGGTATTCGACGCGCACGTTCTGCCCCTCCACCAGGCCAGAAGGGTACTTTAGCCCCTCCTCGGGCTGCTGGAAGTTGCCGTCTGCGTCGCGGAAGCGCACGGTGGTCCGCAGCGTCTGCACCGAGACCACCTCCGCCGTCGCTTCGGCTTTATCCCGCGAGATCGCAAAGTCATCCATCGCAGAGGTCACGATCATCCCGCCGCACACCAGCATCACTAGCCCTGCCAGGGCAATAACGGCTTGCTTCGCGCGCCGCAGTCTGCGCGCCGTGCGGATTTGTTTCGGGGTGAGCGTGTCGTTCCTCGCGCGATCTATTGTGCGGTTCATCGTGTGCCCGCAATTCTTTTTTCTATTTCTTGACGCCCACGCCTGCTCACCTTTACTTCCAGCACCGTGATCCCGCTTCCGCCGATTTCGGCGTGCTCGTCGATGGCTGTGGCGAGTTCTTCCACGCTGGTAGCCAGCTTGTGTTCCACTCCGAACCCAGCGCAGAGCTCCGCGAAGTCCAGGTCCAGTGGCGTGCCGAAGACCCGCTCGAAGGCAGCGGTGCCGTCGGCGAAGGTGCGCAAGTTCTCGGCACCGGGCTCGAGGGTTTCGAAGATCCCGCCGCCACTATCGTTGGTCAGCACGATCAGCAGGTTGTCGGGGCGCGGCTCGAGCGGTCCGATGTTCAGCCCGCCGAGGTCGTGGGCGAATGTCAGGTCGCCCATCACCGCAATGGTGCGCGGAGCGCGGATCGCGGTCGGGTCGGCGTGGGCGTGCGCCATGGCCGCGCCCACTGCGGTGGAGATGGTTCCGTCGATTCCCGCCGCCCCACGGTTGGCGATCGCCTGGACTCCGTCGAAGGGCAGCCCGGCGCGGGAGGCATCCCGCACCGCCGTAGACGCCCCTAGTACCAGGAGGTCCCCGTCGCGCAGGGCGTCCGCAACAATGGCCACAGCATGCACCGCGGTGAATGGTTCGTGCTCGGCCAACCCGTCGCGCACCTGATTCACGCCCATGTCGCTGATGGCGTGGGCGACATGCAGCCAGCTTTCCGGCTGCTCGCCACGCGGTCGGACGGTGCTGCCGACCTCGTCGACGTTGTCGAAAACGTCGGTGATGTTGCGGGTGTCACTGAGGGCGATGACGTGGATGTCCTTGTTGGCCAGGAGCTTTGTGACGCCACGGTGGAGGGTTGGCCGGCCGATCACCACGATCTGTTCCGGGGTGGTGACCGCCGAGTGTTCGCCGTCGCTGACGACCTGGGTACTGAACATGTCTACGGCCGCGCTGTGCACGGGGAAGTCAGGTGCGGGCGCGACGGGTTCCGCGATGGTCGGCACGTCCGCTAGTTCGTCCATGATCGAGCGCGCCCAGGCGACGTCGCTGACGGAGCCCGCGATGACGAGCGTGCGGCGGGAGAGGTCCACCTCGACCTGGCCATAGGGCAGCTTCCGGGGGCCGCGGGTGGGCTGGCTGGGAGCGTGCGAGTCGTGCGCACCCTCGGTCGTTGCCGCATCTTCAGCGGCGTCTTCAGCGGCGGCGATTTCGCCCGCCCACAGCGATAGCTCGTCCAGCGTCGGCGGCACAAGCGGTTCCCGCAGCGGCACGTCCAGGTGGGCTCCGCCGCCGTCGATGGGGTCCGTTGCTGCAGCGATTAGCTTGCGCACCAGGTCGCGGAGCTCCGCTGTGGTGTCGGCAGCGGCGCCTTCCAGCGCCAGCTCGCCCGTGTTCAGGGTGCATACGGAATGGGTGCCGAAGATCTCCGCCTGGTCGATGGTCTGGTTCGCCCCCGAGCCCAGCATAGAGAGCGGCCGGTTCGCCGAGAGCACAACCAGTGGCACGCCAGAGAGCGTGGCCTCCACCATGGCCGGCAGGCAGTTGGCCACGGCCGTTCCGGAAGTCATGACGACCGGCACCGGCCGCCGCGATACCTTCGCCAACCCCAGCGCTAGGAAAGCTGCCGAACGCTCGTCTGTGCGGACGTGCAGGCGCACCCGCCCGACCCTTTCCGCTTCCACGAACGCCAGGTTCAGCGGCGAGTTCCGCGAGCCGGGGCACAGCACTGCCTCGCGCACACCGCTGCGAATCAGCTGGTCAACCAGCACCAACCCCGCACGCACTGCAATGGGGCTAGTCAGCGCGGCGGAGTGCGCTGCAGAATCTGCGGCAGAGCGTGTGCCAGAGCCTTGAGTCGGGTCCTGAGCCGGATCCTGGGAAGAACTATCAGCGTTAGTCACAGTTCCACAATCTACCTTCCGCCCGCTAGGTAGCTATAAGCCGCACGCAGGCGGTCCAGCCACCAATCACGTCGCTCGCCGGTAAGGCGGAACTCCGCCAGCCGGTCGGCATCGGGGGTTACGGCGCCGGTGTGCATGCGGCCATCGACGATCCGCCGTTCTGCGAGGTCGTGTTCAAAGAGCGTGCCGGTGGCCAGTCCGGCGGCGTTGGGTTCGGCGACCATGCCATCGTCATCGATGTGCACCAGGCTGGCGGCGGCCTGCAAACCCGCGCCGAGGCCAACCGCGGTATCCAGGGCCGAACTCACCGTGATGGATACGCCGCGTTGCGCGACCTCGCTGGCCACCCGGCGGAGCTGATCCACGCCCCCGAGCGGTGGCACCTTGAGCACGGCCACGTCGCACGCCCCCGCGTCGGTAACCTCCTTGACCGCTGTGATCGGATCCGCGCTCTTACGGATGGCCTCGTCGGCAGCAACGCGCACAAACAATCCCCGCCGCATGAGGCTCTGGCGCACCTCCGCCAGCTCGGCGACGGTGCGGCAGGGCTGCTCCACATAATCCAGCGGACCGTCGGCGACGAGGGTTTCTACGACCTCCAGGGCTTGCTGGACGGTCCAGCCACCGTTGGCGTCCATGCGGATCCTCGGGGCACGAACCCCCTGGTCCGCATACCACTGCCGAACTGCACGGACGCGCTGAACATCTTGGCGCATGCTGGCGGCCGGGTCGTTGGCCAGGGCGTTCTTCTCTGCGACCTTGACCTTCACAGTGGTGCAGCCCGGGTAGCGCACCATGAGCTCGCCGATGATCCCCGGCTGGGCGTCTACGTCCACCGCGGGGATGGTCGCGTTGACGGCCACCCATTCGTCAGTGGGGGCTGAACCGCTAGTTCCATAGCCGTACTGGATCGCCGAACGCAGCCACAGGGAGGCCTCGGCTGGCTCGTATTCCGGAAAAGGGGCAAACTCGGCCCACTGGGACGGGGCGTCAATAAGAAGAGCCTCGCGTACAGTCACGCCACGGAAGGGCACCCGCATCGGCAGGGCAACCACGTCGGCGCGCTCGAGTAACTCAGCGAGCGACGGCAGCGGGAAAGGAAGGCGGGTGGACGGGGCGGAACTGTTCATACTTCCTACCTTGCCAAAAGCGGCCGGCCGATAGAATGGCGGGCATGACTGATTCCAGCAACAACCCCTTCAACCCCGAGCTGTGGCGCCCGGTCGATGTGCCAGGCGTAAACAACTTCACGGACATCACCTACCACCGTCACGTCGGCGAAGGCCGCGCCAACGGCATCGTCCGCATCGCCTTCGACCGCCCCGAGGTCCGCAACGCCTTCCGCCCGCACACCGTCGACGAGCTGTACCGGGCGCTGGATCACGCGCGCCGCACCCCGGACGTTGGCACGATCTTGCTGACCGGTAACGGGCCGTCCCCGAAGGACGGCGGCTGGGCGTTTTGCTCCGGCGGCGACCAGCGCATTCGTGGCCGTTCCGGTTATCAGTACGCCACCAGCCACGATTCGGACGTCGCCGCCGCTGGCGCAGAAGGAGTGGACGAGGCTCGTGCGAAGGTGGAGGGCGGCCGCCTGCACATCCTGGAGGTGCAGCGCCTGATCCGCACGATGCCGAAGGTTGTGATCTGCCTGGTCAACGGCTGGGCTGCCGGTGGCGGACACAGCCTGCACGTCGTGTGCGACCTGACCCTGGCCTCCCGCGAGCACGCGAAGTTCAAGCAAACGGACGCCGACGTCGGTTCCTTCGACGCAGGCTATGGCTCCGCCTACCTGGCCAAGCAGGTGGGCCAGAAGTTTGCCCGCGAGATCTTCTTCCTCGGCGAGGCCATCGACGCTGAAACGATGCACCAGATGGGAGCCGTCAACCGTGTGGTGGACCACGCGGATCTGGAGGACACCGCCATCGAATGGGGCCGCAAGATCAACACCAAGTCCCCCACAGCACAGCGCATGCTGAAGTTCGCCTTCAACCTAACCGACGATGGGTTGATGGGCCAGCAGGTCTTCGCAGGTGAGGCTACGCGCCTGGCCTACATGACCGACGAGGCCGTAGAAGGCAAGGATGCCTTCTTGGAGAAGCGAGAGCCGAACTGGGACGACTTCCCGTACTACTACTAACTAAGGCAGTCCGGGGCTCTCTAAGACAAGTCTTCTTTGACAATTCTGCGCCCTTGGCGAAGCCCGCCTGTCGTCCAATGACTCAGGACGCACAGCAGCAAAGCAAGAACTGAAGTGAGTACGACATGCGGCTCCGTGGGCGCGGGTATCAGCCGAGAGTCCGCTAGAGGGACTAAAGAACGGTAGGCAGGCATAAACCCCTGAATTGCGATACAAGCCGCATAGAAGCCCAGGGAGCTAACTCCCGCCCAGTAGGGACCAATCCACGGTGATAACCCGAGAGTCACCGATGCTACAAGGGTGCTGCTTGTCAGCATCATCAACACTACGATGTTGGCAGGGTAAATTCTCAATAGCTGGCCCATTGCCACCGCCGCCACAAGCCATATACCCACGAAGGTGACGCACAGGGAAAACAATGCAACCCCTCGTGCACGAAAGGAACTGCCTTCCCATTGAGCACTTAGAGGTTCAATCAAAACTGCCGCCACAGTACTCAAAAGTAGGAAGACCAACTCCATGTAGAGCACGTATTTAGGCTCATATACCGTGTCCCAGTTCACTTGAAATCCACCATCGCCAACCAAGACAACTGCAAACACTGCCAGGAGGGAGGCCCCCACAACCCAACCCAGCCTTCGGGTCTGCCAACCGTACTTAAGAAGCTGCATTGGTACCGCCAGAATAACTGCAGGTACTCAGTTCTTTACTGTGTTCCTGCACGATCATTTCCATCTGAACGTCATTAAACTGTCGCTCTTTAGGAAGGTCTGGTTCGCTACTAAAAGTTTCACGGGCCGTGACGGGAACCCTGGACAACAGCCAGTCGTTAACTTCGAAAGAAGTGTTGACAGCAGACTCGGAGGATTCCGGTCCACACACTAGAACCCCGGAAATAGCTTCGATCAATAAAGCACCAAAACGAGATCCTTGACCAGGCTTAAGCTCTACAATTCCAACGCCAAAAGGCAAAGGCTTCGCTGTATCTACCAGGGACGAATCTTTCATTTCATAGAAACCCGCCCTCGACCTCCCTGCAACATCATCGACTGCATTGAGCGAGGTTCTAATTCTTGCTAATTCGGGCTGGTTCTCCTCGTGCACACACACTGTGCGCTCACCGACTACCTCACAGACCTGTTTTTCTCTGGCAGAGGCAGAATACTCAAAAACCTCCACGGGGTCGGCAGGCGAAACCAAAGCAATGATAAACACGGCAATGGGGGCAGCCAAGGACATAGTCACTCTAGAAATGACACCCCGAGACCTCGTAGCGCCAGCACTATAGAGAGCAAAAACCAAGATCACTATAAAGACAAGCCCCAACAGTAATTGCCGGTTCAGCCAACTATCTGAATAAATGAAACTAGGTAGCTTCTCAGCCGGAAGTATCGGAATAAACCGCAAGGTCGAAAATCCATTAACTGCAGACATGGGAAGCACTGCGAGAAGGGCAACCGCAATCAGGGATACTTTCAGATCAGCAGAAAGGTAGCCAATGACATGACCAACAAACACCGAAAATACAATCGATCCTAAGATGGCCAGGTATAGTTTAAACTCCGGTGTTCCACCCCCAGCTGTTGCAATAGCAAATCCGAAGCAGATAAGCAGTACGGCAACAACGCTAACTATAGACACCGCTAACCACGTTAATGTTGTCCAGATAGACTGCCCGTAAGGGCTAACTCGAGTTCCTGCCATAGTGCTTATCCGCCCCGGAGAGTGCCCGAGGACTTGCAGCACCGCAGCTATCCCGCCTACGAGTGGCATCACAACGACAAGTGAGTTCGACAAGTTCGACTCAATAAGACCCCACTGCTGATAGGGAGCCTTCAACAACTCAAGTTGAAAGAGGACTTCCGTTAAGGTAATTACAACGGCACCCGCAAGCATGATCCAACCGAGGGAAGACCGAGCATACAATCTAATCATGCTTCGGACCCTCCCCATTCTGGGATCGCAGGCTGGGATCGCAGGCTCTGAACCAAGTCCGAGTATCCAGCTTCAAACTCAGTTCCATATCGAAGGTCATCGCTGGTAGCAAGACCCTCTCCCATACCCTCGAGCGACCCGGAGTACAGGAGCTGCCCCTCTGCTATGACCCATACATCATCAGCCAGATACCGAAGATCTTCCATATGGTGGGTAGAAATAAGGACAAGCCTGTCATCGCTAGCAGCGTCGGCAATGCATTTCCGCATTAGCATTCTCGATTCCGGATCCAACCCCGTAGTGGGCTCGTCGAGAATCATTACCTCCGGCTCGTGTACAAGAACGCACGCGAGTCCAAGCCGTTGCCGTTGTCCACCCGAGAGCGCACCAGCCTTCAGCACTTGCTGCTCATTCAGACGAACAACATCAAGCGAATTTTCCACGGCACGATTAAGTTGCTTCCCCGTTAGACCATTAACCCATCCAACATATTCAACAGTGTCTTTGACACACATCCCGGGAACAAACGTGAAACGCTGCGGTAAGTAGCCAATGGAAGAGTTTCTCTGATACTCATCCATCGTTTTCCGCCCATGCTCTGTCACCAGGTAGACCGAACCCTTCGGGGATTTCAACCGACCAGTGACAATATTCAGCAAGGTACTCTTACCGGAACCATTCGGCCCCAAGATACCCGTAACACCTTCATTAAAAGTTCCAGTAATGGAGCGCAACACTGGCTTCTTACCAAAGATCTTCCTATACGAGAAGCTCAGTTCTTCTATTGACAGTTTCATGCGTCGGAACTCAACCTCATAGGAAAGTTAGCAACGCACACCGCGATCTCCTTGCCTCTTATCAACATCGGGGCAGCAACTCCACCCTCAAAGGCATTAAATCCCAACAAGGCTGAGGCATCAATAAGATAAGTAAACCTAGCCACTTTTGGGGGCAAAATTGATTGGGTATGAACACCCCTCCACTAGCCGCGCAGCTTATTCCACGCCGGGGGCATCGGGGCGTGCACATCCAGCACCTCGCCATCCGGCAGCGGCACCACCAGCCTGCAGGCGTGCAGCATCAGCATCCGCACCCCCTTCTCCCCGGCCGCCCGGTTAGCGGCGGGGTTCCCGTAGCGAGAGTCCCCGATGATCGGGTGGCCCAGGTGCTGCAGGTGAACGCGGATCTGGTGCTTGCGCCCTGTCAGCAGCTGCACCTCCACAAGGGTGCCCGCAGTTCCCCACGGTTTCTTCACCCACATCTTCGTTTCCGCCCGCTGCCCGGCGCGACGGTCCACTACCGTGGCCGCCCCGGTTTTGCGCAGTGGCACCTCTATCCGTTGCGGCTGCCTGCCGGTCCCTTTCACCCCACCGGCAACCACCGCCAGGTAGTAGCGCTGGATGTCCTCCCCGCCGGTACGCAGGAGCTCCTGCAGGTGCCGCAGCATCTTCGAGTTCTTGGCTACTATCAGTAGCCCGGAGGTTTCCTTATCAAGCCGGTGCGCCAGCTCTAGTTCCTTTTCCTTCGGCCGTAACACGCGCAGCGCCTCGATCACCCCAGCCTTGACCCCGCTGCCCACGTGCACGGCGATGTTGGCGGGCTTATTCACAACGAGCAGGTCGCCGTCTTCAAAAACGATATGCCGGGACAGCCTGCGGGCCAATTGTTCCGCCGCCTTGCGATCCCCCGTTGGCGTCGGTTTCTCCGCGGCGACTTCCAGGGCGGGCAAGCGAACCTTGTCGCCGGCAACGGTGCGCTGGTCGGGTTTGCACTTGGCGCCGTTGACGGTGATCTGCTTGGTGCGCATCAGGCGGAACAGCACCGTGGCGGGTACGCCCTTGACCTGCGAGCGGATGTATTTATCCAGGCGGCGATCTGCCTGCGAGTCGCTCACGATCAGGGTCTGAGGTTCGGAATGATTCATGGTGGCTCTGGCCTCTATCTGTAGCAGATTGACCTGCCACAAGCCCGGCCATGCCCTCTCTAAGTTGGTACCGTTAGCGACATGAATATTTTTAAAGATGTTTGCATCACGATTTCCCGCATCCTCGTGGGCATCGTGCTGATCGCCCACGGTTGGCAAAAGTACGATTCCTGGACCATCGACGGCACTGCACAATCCTTCGAGTCCATGAGCGTGCCGTGGCCGAACGCTTCCGCGCAGATCGCCACCTACTTCGAGCTCGCCGCGGGCGTGCTGCTGATCCTCGGCCTACTGGTTCGGATCGTCGGCCCACTGCTGTTTATCCAAATGGCCTTCGCTTTTGGCTTCGCTCACTGGGGCAAGGGTGTCTTCGTCGCCGATGGCGGCTGGGAGCTCGTCGGGGTTCTGGGCGCGGCGGGCCTCGCCCTGGCCGCATCCGGCTCGGGTCGCTTTAGCTTGGACTATCTCTTTATGACGCCCGTACGTGCCCGCAAGGAACGTAAGGAGAAGGCAGCGCAGGAGGCCAACGGTAGCTATACTCCCGCAGCCGCGCCTGCCGGAGCGGCTGGAGCCCCGAACGCAACTCCGAATGCAGCTCCGAATACTGGCCAGAGCCCGTACGGCAGCTACGGGTCCGCCAACCAGGGCTCTAACTTCCAGGGCTCCAATTACCAGGGTTCTAATTTCCAGGGCTCGCCCGCGCAGGCCCCCAACAACCAGAGTTCCAACTTCTGGGGCAACAACCAGGGCAATAAGTCCCAGAACAGTAAACCCTGGAACAATCGAGGAAACGACGGCTACGCTGGCTACACCATCGGTGGCACGGACAACGCTGGCAGTGCTGGCGCCGCTGGCGTTGCCGGTGGCGCCGGTGCGGCGGGCATGACGAACGGCAGCGACGCTGATGCCCCTACCACCCAGTGGAACAGCGACCAGAGCGGTGGCCCCTCCAGCAACAACAGTTTTGGCGGCTTCTCCAGCTCCGGTTCAGATTCCGGCTCGGACAGCGGCTCCAGCGGTGGAGACGGCGGCGGAGATGGCGGCGGTGGCGACTAAAGGCCACAGGCCACCCACGCCCTGCATCTGAGCAGCACACACTACCCCGCAGGAGGGCAGAAACCCTCCTCCGCGGGGTTTTGTTTTTAAGTTCTCTAAACCCAAATAAGGTGGGTAGAAAAAATGCTTGACTTTTCCAACAATTGTTGATTACCCTATGTTTTAATATTGCAAATCCACGGATATTGAGGAAGGAGAGAGCGCATCATGTTCAACCCATTTAGTCAGCTCCGAGCAAAGCTCTGGACGACCGACACCACCGAGGGGCCCGACCCGGCAGCCCCCGACGCGACCAATGCCCCCGATGTCGCCGATGCGCTCCCCCTCCCCGAGGAGTACCGCATCTACCTCGAAGCCAACCGTGACCTCCCTACCCCCTTTTTGAACGCTTTGGATACTCGCAGCCCCTCTTACCTCGACATCATCGCCTACCTCATCGACACCGGAAAGACTCCCGCTACGCGCCAGGACGTGCAGGCCAGCTTCCTCGCCGTACACAAGCGTCTTCCCGGCCCGGCGGAGCTGGAATCCACCGTGAAACGAGTCCAGGAGTTTGGCCTAGAGGCCAGCTAGCCTCAGACTCTCGCTACCCGAACCGGAGATGACCGGATCAGACTGTCCGGGGCGGATTGTAGATTGGTCAGCATGACCGGAAACTCCTCCCTCGTCCCCCTTCAACCGACCGTCATCAGCGCGGCCTCGCCCGAGCTTTTCGCCACCTCCCTGGAGGCTCTAGAGCGGCTGCTCGCGGGGGAAACCTCCATCCTTCCCCTCCCCGCAGATTGGCAACAAACTTGCCCCGACCTGCCGGAACAAATGCGCGCGGGGAGTTCTTTGGAGAAAGACCTGGTGGCGCCCGGCACACTCATCGCCTGCACCTCTGGTTCCACGGGCACACCGAAGGGTGCGGTGCTCGGGTCGCAGCAGCTCGCCACTAGTGCGGACGCCACAGCCTCCTTCATTGAGCGCCATTATCAAGCGCAGCCGGGGGCGTGGCTACTCACACTTCCGGCCCATCACATCGCAGGACTGCAAGTGATGCTACGCAGTCTGCGGGCGGGCTACACTCCCCTGGCCGCCGCGCACCTGCAAGCTCAGCGCCCGCACGCCGGCGCGCGCTTCACCGCAGCGGGCTTCATCGCAGACACAGAAGCATTGGCGGAAACCTACCCGGACGTGGACCTCTACACCTCCCTCGTACCCGCACAGCTGGAAAGAATCGCTGAAGACCCCGCCGCCGTTAAAGCACTGAAACGCTACGCCTGCGTGCTGGTGGGTGGCGCGGCGGCGCGTGAGGGCGTCATAAAAAAGATGGCCGAGGAAGGAGCCCAGATCGCGCTGACCTACGGCTCCAGCGAGACGGCGGGCGGGATGGTGTACAACGGCCAACCCCTGCCGGGCGCGCAGGTGCGGGTCGACGGCGCGGACGAGCGCGGGGCCGGGCGCGTGCGGATCAGCGGGCCGATGGTGGCGGACGGGTATCGCAACGTGGATTCGGCGGAGGCGTTTCCGGTGGCAGGTGAGTTCGTGACTTCCGACATCGGAGTTGTGGACGGCGGCGTTCTAGAAGGCGGCGGCGAAGAGTCAGGCGGAACGCTGCAGATTCTCGGGCGCGCCGACGGGGCCATCAACACCGGCGGCTACAAGGTGCTTCCGGAGGAGGTGGAAAAGGCCATCTGCCAGCAGGTTCCCGAGGTCACGGCGGCATTTGCGGCAGGCGTGGAGGATCCCAAGTACGCGGAGTTCGGCGAGTCGATCGGGGCGCTGGTGGTACTGCGCGAGGTAAGTAAGGAAATGGCCGAGCACCCTCGCGAAGTGACCGACCTGGTGCGCGAGGCAATGCGCGGGCAGGCGAGGCCAGGCCTTCTGCCCCGGCGCGCCTGGGCTATCCACGAGATGCCGACCACTGGGCCGGGCAAGACCGACCGGCAGCAAGCCGCCGCGATGCTGGACGAGCTCTACGGGCAGCCGCACTCGTAAACGCCCCGGCACCTACACACCCCAGCACCTACGAGCTTGGGTCCCGGCGCCTACGGACTAGACTGAAGAGGTTTGCGGCACCCCATACTCGCGGGCGCCGCTCCCCAGTGCGAGCCCCAAGAAAGGCGGACCATGACTTCCACCCCCAGGCAGTATCCCGGCGCGACCCCGGCCCAGTGGCTGGAGGGAGCGCGCCCGCACACCTGGGCAAACGCCGTTGCCCCGGTGCTGGCTGGCACCGCGGCGGCCACCCTGGCGGGCGAGGCAAACCCCCTGCGGGCCGTACTGGCCGGGGTTGTAGCCCTGGCGATGATCGTCGGCGTGAACTACGCCAACGACTACTCCGATGGCATCAAGGGGACGGACGATGACCGCTCCGGCCCACTGCGCCTAACCGGCAGTGGACTCGTGGAGCCGAAGAAGGTCAAGCACGCGGCATTCGCCTCCTTCGGCGTGGGAGCGGTCGCCGGCATCGCGTTGAGCCTGCTGAGCGCCTGGTGGCTGGTCCTCGTCGGCGCGGCTTGCATCGCCGGCGCATGGTTCTACACCGGCGGCAAGAACCCCTACGGCTACCGGGGACTGGGCGAGGTTGCGGTGTTCGTGTTCTTCGGCCTGGTCGCAGTACTGGGAACAGAATTCACCCAGACCGGCAGCGTGAGCTGGCGCGGCCTGCTGCTGGCCATCGCCGTCGGCGGCCTATCCAGCGCCGTGAACCTAGCCAACAACTTGCGGGATATTCCTACTGACGCAGCCACCGGCAAGATCACCCTGGCCGTTCGCCTGGGGGACGCGAATACCCGCCGCCTGTGGGTGGGGCTGGTCGCCCTGGCGGTGATCGTCACCATCGCCATAAGCATCGGCCACTGGTGGGGGCTTATCGCCCTGCTGGCGGTTCCACTATTCGTGGTGGCAGCCCGCCCGGTGACCGGCGGCGCGGAGGGCCGGGCGCTGATTCCCGTGCTGGGCATGCTCGGCCGCGGAATGCTGCTGTGGTCGGTACTGGAGTTTGCCGCCGCCCTACTGGCCTAGCCTGAGCAGCCCTGCTGATCCAGGCAGAGCTAGCTTTGGGCTACGCGGGAGCCGGGCCGAAGTCCACCCCGTGGAATCGGACATTGTCCGCGATCTGCTGGGTCAGGCCATCCCGCCAAGCCATGGGAACGGCGGAGCCCAACTTGAAGGTCACCCCGATCGCATCGACCTCGTAGATTCCTCGCGGCAAGCTCGGCACTGCTGCCTCCACCTGCACCGATTGGATGCGGTACACATCCAACGCAGACTGCGTCGGTACGCCAGGGCGACCGGGGCTACCGGGGCGGAGCACCACCTGAAGTGCAAACTCCCCATCCAAGACCCCGGCACTGCGCGTCCACTGATCGGCAAGCTCGGGGCCGAGCCCCACCGACTCCGGCCCCGCACTTTGGTAACGAGTGCTGATCACGTTCACCCGCGCAATGTCGCTCCATGGGATTCTTATGGCTGCATCCCCCACCCCCGAATCGTCCACGACAAGCGCCGGGTTGATCGTCGTACTGGAAGTAGCCCGCGCATTGACCTGTCGCTGGCTGGTGTACCAGCCAAACATCGCAAGCCCCACCAGGGCGAGGGCTACCAGCGGAATCAGAGTCTTCTCGACCACCATCATGGCCACGCACCCCGCAGCGAGAGCAACGAAGAGCAGGCCAATAGCCAGCCCGCCGAGCTGCTTGCCCCGCTGTGTTCGCGGGTTTACCCACACCACAACGTCCTGGGGTCTGCCATACATGGCAGTCAGTTTAATCGCCTTAGTCGTCCAGGCGCTCGCGCAATTGGTTACGCAGCTCCTGCTTGTGGGCCTGCCTATCGGCATCCCACGCCGCCACCTGTCGGGTCACCCGCAACCGCAGGCCCTTGAACATGAACATCGACAGCGGCAGAGCCAGGATCAGCGCCAACGTCATGCTGATCAGCAACGGGAAGTAGTTCGCCATTCCCAGCAACACCACAACCATGTGGATGATGAACGTCAGCACCAGGAACAAAACCAGGCGTAGGAAACCGTAGAGCGCAATGTCGCGTACTGCCTTGCCCTTGTCGACCGACGGGCTCTGGTCCTCCGTCGTGTCCTTTGCCTTCACATCATCTTTAGTCACGCCCCCAACACTACGTTCACCCCCTGGATAACCGGTAATCACCGGCTGGAAGTGAACGCGGGTGAATCCTCTATGCTGGAAGCCATGGGTCGCCTTGTTTTGCTCATCTTGATCATCGTCACCATCGTGCTGCTGTGGAAGGCATTCGGTCCACAGACCTGGGGGAATGGGTCGCCGTTGAGGCGAAAGGGCGTCAATAGTAAACAAGAAGGGCTAAGCCACAAGGGGCCGGACGACGACCCGGACTTCCTGTGGAACATCGAGAAAGAGCGCTTCAAGAAGCGCCGCGCGCAGGAGGCCAAAGACGCGGAAGAGGCCGAGCGGAAGCGCCGCCAGGAGCTCCGTGAACAGCAGCAACGCGAGGCACGCGGCGACAAGCGCAGCGAGAACACCCGCGACGAGCAGAGGCCGAATGGTCCGGAGAACTCGGACGGCCCGGACGCTCCAAAAGACGGAGAATAGCTAGAGCAGCTCCACGCGCGGCGAACGGCCCGTGCGGTAGTGGTCGATAAGCAGGAAGATGTTGTCCCAGTCCTTGTAGACCTCCGCGCGGCGCAGCACGCCCGTGTCCTCGGCGCTCTCGGAAGTGCGGCCACCATCCGGCGCACGGTACAGTGGCCCCGGCATCGGCTGCGGCACACCCGGCACAACGGGGGCTTGTCGGCGCTGCTCGTGCTGGATAATAGCCTGTTCGTAAACCATTTTCGGCAGCTCCGGGGCGATGCCCGCGAAGTGCGCATAGTCCAAGGCAGGATCGCCGACGGTCATGTCGGAAAAGTCGATCACACCCACGCCGCCTTCGGCGTTCCACAGCATGTGGTCCTCGTGCAGCTCCCCGTGGGTTAGAGCGCGCTGCTGCTCCGGACGGGAGATCATCTCGTCCACCTGCGCAAACACGCGCTCCACGAACTCCGCCTCTGCAGCGCTCAGATGAGGGGCCAGGATCGTTTCCGTGCGGGACTTCATCAGCTCCAGCTTGCCCGGCAGGGTGCGCGGGGCGTGGTTCAACTCGCTGGTCGCCTCTCCGTCGGTCCACCAGGAATCCACGCGGCTCATCGGCAGCACATCCGGGTCGAAGGCGTGCATCGTGGCCAGCAGGCTGCCCAGCTGCTCGGCTATCCACGCGCGCTGGCTAGTGGACAGCGTTTGCCAGAGCTCGGCGGTCAGCGGTTCGCCCAGCAGCTCGGTCTGCATGGTCAGCATCACGGGCTCGGCGGTGTTGAAGGTCCCTCGCGCGTAGGCCTGCCGCACCGTCCCCGGCACCCGCACTTTGGTGCGGCGGAACAGCTGCGCGATCAGTGAGGATTCCAGCATCGCCTGTTCCCGGTATTCCTTCTCGAAGGGAACGCGCACCACGACGGACTCAGGCAGCATGTCGTTGAGTTCATACTCCTTTGAGTGCAGCCCGTCCAGGATCAATACTGCGTGGTCGATCCCCTGCTTCGGCACTCGCTGGCCGGTCCATTCCAGGTCGCGCCAGGTGCGCGCCACCATCTCTGGGATGCTCTCGATTGAAATAGCCACTTGTCTACCGCTCTTTCCCACGCTTCAGAAGCCCGCTGAGGTACTGACCGTAGGCGCTCTTGCCCAGTTTGCGCGCGGACTCCCCCAGCTCCACATCGTCAATGTAGCCCAGGCGCCACGCGACTTCCTCCGGGCAGCTGATCTTCAGGCCCTGCCGTTGCTCGACAGCGCGGACGAAGTCGCCGGCGGCGGCCAGGTCGTCCACCGTTCCCGTGTCCAGCCAGGCGGTACCGCGCGGCAGCACCTCCACATGCAGGCGCCCCTCCGCCAGGTAGCAGCGGTTGATGTCCGTGATCTCCAGCTCGCCGCGCTCGCTGGGTTCCAGCGACTTGGCGATCCGCACCACGTCATTGGAGTAAAAGTACAGGCCGGGAACTGCATAGTTGGACTTCGGCTCCGCGGGCTTTTCCGCCAAGCTCAGGGCCGTGCCTTCGCGGTCGAACTCCACCACTCCGTATGCCTCGGGTTCGGCCACCCAGTAGGCGAAGATCGCCCCGCCGTCGGGGTTGTGGAAGCGCCGCAGCTGGGTGCCCAGGCCAGTGCCGTAGAAGATGTTGTCGCCCAGCACCAGGGCCACCGCGTCGTCGCCGATAAAGTCCTCGCCCACAATGAAGGCTTCCGCCAGGCCATTCGGTTGGTCCTGCACCGCGTAGCTGATCTGCACGCCGAACTGCGAGCCGTCGCCCAGCAGCCCGCGGAACTGCTGCGCATCCGCTCCCGTGGTGATCACCAGGATGTCGCGAATGCCCGCCAGCATCAGAGTCGTCAGCGGGTAGTAGATCATCGGCTTGTCGTACACGGGCACCAGTTGCTTGGAAATGCCCTGCGTAATCGGCCACAGCCGCGAGCCGGTTCCCCCGGCCAGAATGATGCCCTTCATCAGTCGGCCTGCTCCCACTCGTCGGCGGCCTGCAGCGCCTCGGCCCAGTCGGCGCGTAGTTGTGCCTCCCATGCCCGCACCTCGCGGTATTCGGGCAGACGGTCGCGCACCTCGCTCAAGCTTGGCGCCGAATCGTCCTTGGTGGATAGTACGGCTTGTTCCTTAGTGACGCCCCAGGCTACAGCCAGTTCCGCATCAAACGGGTCGATACCGTATTCCCTCTGTGGGTTGTATGCCTCGGTGACCAGGTAGTTCACGGTCGTCTGGTCGGTGTGTGCGCGGAATCCGTGGCCCACGCCCAGGGGCACGTAGACGCTGAAGTTATTCTCCGCAGACAGCTCCACGGTGATGTGCTGGCCGAACGTCGGCGAGCCCACGCGCACATCCACCAACACATCCGTAATCGCACCGGAAAGGCAGCTGACGAACTTCGCCTGCCCCGGCGGCACATCCGCCAAGTGAATGCCCCGGACCACGTTGCGGGAGGAGCGCGAAAGGTTCCCCTGGGCCACCTCGAAGGGGTAGCCCAGCTTCTCGCCGAAAGCCTCCGCCTTGAAGCTTTCGTGGAAACTGCCGCGCTCGTCGCCATGCACCTTCGGCACATAAGCCCAGGCGCCGGGGATGGGGAGATCCACAATGCTGCCCGGTTCAGCGGTTGCCAGTAGCTCGTCGGTGCGCGGGGTGGTTTCACTCATGGTTTCTACTTTAGCGGCGCTGCCGGACAACCAACGGCAAGGTTGTGCGGCGAGCTTAGAAGTAGCAGGCCATCGGCCCATCGGGGCCGTCGACGACGGTCACGGGGGTGTCAAAGATGTCGGTCAGAATCTCATCGGTCATGAGCTCCTCCGGGGTGCCGAAGCGCACGATCTGTCCGTCCTTGACGGCACAGATGTTGTCCGAGTACTTCGCCGCGAAGTTAATGTCGTGCAGCACCACAATGATGGTGCGGCCAAACTCCGAGGCCGCTCGGCGCAGGTGCTTCATCATCTGCACCGCGTGGGCGATGTCCAGGTTGTTCAGCGGCTC
>QWCJ01000353.1_pt1 | contig 17065 bp, 18 predicted proteins | sample 1972501 | NCBI WGS metagenome assembly QWCJ01 (sample SAMN09866711, study PRJNA288562) | Human vaginal metagenome isolate term2_vaginal, whole genome shotgun... | isolation source: vagina | host: Homo sapiens | place: USA: California
CCCGGCAGCGAGGGCTGTGTCGCGGTCGAAGTCGGCGATGTCCGTAAGCCGGAAGCCGAGAAGGTCTACAAATGCCATGGCATAAACGCTACGAAGCGAGAAACCACCGCACAAGACCCACCACAAAAATGTGGATAACTCCAACACCAAATTCCACAATCCCCTGGTGAGAAGTACTATGTGCGTCGTGACTGTTCTGATCGTTGGTCTTGGGAATCCTGGCCCTCAGTATGAAAATACGCGGCATAACGCGGGTGTGGTCGTCGTCAATGAGCTTTTGGAGCGCGCCACCCCGATGCCCGCAACCTTGTCGGCACACAAGCGCACTAACACCGAGGTGGCGGAGTTGGCGGCGGGACGCCTGGCCAAGGACCGTGTGATCGTTGCGCGCACGCGCAGTTTCATGAATGTTTCGGGCGGGCCGGTGAAGGCGCTCGCAGATTATTTCGGCGTGAAGCCGGAAGACGTGTATGTGATTCACGACGAGCTCGATCTGGACCTCGGCGAGGTGAAGATCCGTCTCGGCGGTGGCGATCACGGCCATAACGGGCTGAAGTCGGTGACCAAGGCGCTGAACAAGCCGTACAACAAGGTCGCCGTCGGCATCGGTCGCCCGCCCGGACGGATGGCGCCGGCGGATTATGTGCTGAAACCATTCAGCGCGAAGGAGCAGGTTGATCTCGCAATTGCGGCCGCGGACGCGGCGGATGAGATTCTGCGCGCGTTAGGCTAGCCGCATGAAACTTGCGACGATCAGGACCGGAAACACCACCACCGCGGCACGGCTTATCGACGACACCCGCGCCGTCAAACTCAACGCTCCCGACATCGGCGCGCTTTTGCACGCGGGAAATTTCGAGGAGGGCGAGGAGTTCACCTTCTCCCCCGCTGATTTCGCGCCGGTGATTCCTCGTCCCGGCAAGATCATCTGTGTGGGGCTGAATTACGCGAAGCACATCGCGGAGATGGGGCATGATCAGCCGGATGTGCCGACGCTGTTCATTAAGTTCCCGGAGGCGCTCGTTGGGCCGTATGACGACGCTGAGGTGCCGGACTTCAACGCGGAGTCGTTGGATTTTGAGGGTGAGTTGGCGGTGGTCGTCGGTAAGCGGGCGCGCCATGTGTCCAACGGTGCGGATTACATTGCTGGCTACAGCGTGATCAACGACTACACGCAGCGCACGTATCAGAAGCGCACGCAGCAGTGGCACCAGGGCAAGTCGTTGGAAAAGACGGCGGGGTTCGGCCCGTGGCTGGATACGCAGTGGCAGCCGGGTCCCGCGATTACGACGACGGTTAATGGTGAGGTGATGCAGCATTCGCGTACCGACGACCTCGTGTTTACCCCCGCGAAACTCATCGAGTTCATCTCGCATCTGTATCCGCTGGAGCCTGGTGACGTGATCGCAACTGGCACTCCGGACGGTGTTGGCCACGCGCGTGATCCGAAGCGCTACCTGAAAAATGGCGACACGGTGCGTGTTGAGATCGAGGGCCTTGGTGCGATCGAGAACACGACCCGCGTGATTTCTTGCTAGCCTCGTGCCCATGAGCCAGCACGCGATGTTGACCAGCAAGTATCCGCCGTCAGATAACCTCTACGAATCGCAGTCACGCGAGGGCGACATCTCGCTCATGCTGTGCCATGGGTGGAGTACCGGCGAGATCGAGGCGTTTTTTGAGGACGATAACGGCGGCGATCCGGTCCCAGGGCTCGATGTGCTTATCGACGACATCCGCGCCGAGTACGCCAACCTCATCCCCAAAGCTTCCGAGGACGCGCAGCGCCTCGATACGCTCCGCGACGCTCTGGCTGAGCGCAACCTCGCGTTCTCGTTCGACGAGGGGCTTACTCAAAGCGACTGCGCCGAGGAAGCCGCCGAACAGGCAGAAAATGATGGCCGCAGCGGCTATGTGTACTGCACGAACCAGGACGTGGATCGAGTCATCCACACCGGCGAGCTCTACTTCGGGTTTAGCTCCGTTGAGGCGGCCGAATCGCTCGTGGAAGCGCTTCGCGGTGTTGGCCTGACCCCGATGTGGGGCGGCAAACCTACCGAGCGTGTGGCGTGTGAGGGGCTCGTCGTCGAGCTCCCGCTCGCGGATTAGAAGCCGAGCTGATCGAGCAGGCGAACTTCTGCTTCTGCGATTAACTGCAGCGGGAACAGCAGAAGGAGAAACGGTGCGGAGCTCAGCATCACCCCAGGAGCTTTCTCCGTCCCGCTCTTGTTCGCGCCACCGTTGAGTTGCTCGGCGCCGTTGATGATGTTGGTGACAAGGAAGTTGTAAAGCCCCCAGGCGCTGCCGCTGTAGGCGCCGTCATGGTTAGCAGGAGCGGCCGGAGCCGCCGGTGCCGCGCTGGCTGCCGGGGCGAGCGCGCCCAGTGCGAGCGCGCCGGTCGTTGCGGTGGCAATTGCGATTTTGGAAAGCTTCATACCTTTCTCATCGCAACAGCTGTCTAGGGCGTGAGTATCCGTTCGATCTCGGCCGCCGGTGCAGCCATCAACGCTCCCCGGTCGGCGCCGACGAGGCAGTAGTCGTTATTCCTGGTCATGGGCCGCAGATACGGGTAGGTCGGTGGCAGATCGGGATTTTCCCGCGTGAAATCCGTTTCTACGCCGCTCGCCCACCGTCCGGAGAAGGCGCGGGAGACAACTGCGGGTGTGTCGGTGCGCAGGAGTTCCCGGTTGCGTTGACTGGTGCCGGCTTCGTCGGCGAGTAGGAATGCTGTGCCGCAGGCGACGGGCATGTCGATCGCGGCGACGTCTTCGGCATTGCGGACGCCGCCGGCGGCGATCACGGGAACGGTGGCGAGGGGCCGCAGATCTGCGAGCAACTCCGGCAATGAGCGCTGGTCAGGGTCGTCGTGTTGGCTCCAGGTGCCGCGGTGGCCGCCGGCGCGTGGGCCCTGGATGATTACGCCGTCGACTCCCCTGGCTTGGGCTTCGCGCAGTTCGGCCTCGTTGGTTACTGTCGCCCAGGCTTCCGAGCCGACCGCATGCAGTTGTGCGATCTCGGTTTCGGTGAAGCAGCCGAACGTCGAGGACACAACGGCGGGTGCGGCCTCCAGCACGGCGGCGAACTTTTCGGCGTAGTCGGATTCGAGCGCCGGAACTTCCTGTTGGAGGTGGTGGGCGGTGCGGTGGACGTCGTCAAGCAATGGCTCGGGTTGGGGCACGAAGAGGTTCGCGCCGAACGGCGCCTCGCACGCGGCGAGCCACGAGCGGGCTTGCGAGGCGCTACAGGTGCCGAGCGCGATGAAGCCGAAGGACACCGCGTTGACCAGTTCGGGCGTGGATGGGCCACCGGCCATGGGTGCTGCGATCACGCGTGGAAATTCCATGGGTACAGTGTGGCACGTGTTTGGTTTTTTCAGGCGCCCCAAGGCCGATTGGCTGGTTGTGGGGCTGGGTAACCCGGGTGCGGAGTATGCGCGTACGAAGCACAATGTGGGCTTCTTGGCGCTCGACGAGTTGCCGAAGCTCGATGGTGTGGCGCGTTGCAAGCCGCAGACGTATATGAATCTGTCGGGTGAGGCGGTCGCTCCCCTTGTCCGGAAGTTCAACGTGCCGCCGGAGCGGGTCATTGTGCTTCACGACGAGCTCGATCTCCCAGCCGGCAAAGTCCGCGTGAAGTTGGGCGGGAACGAAAACGGCCATAACGGTCTGAAGTCGATTACGGAGCACCTGGGGACGCGCGATTACGTCCGCGTGCGCATTGGTATTGGCCGCCCGCCAGCGGGTACGGCGGTGCCTGATTGGGTGCTCAGTGAGGTTTCCGGCGACGAGGACATCGCAACCGCGGCGGAGGCCGCCCGCCTGATCGTCGCCGAGGGGTTAGCGAAGGCGCAGAACGTTATCCACGCGCGCTAATTGCCTGCTCTAGGTCGGCAAGCACAGTGCCCAGCGCGTCGGTGTTGGCGGCCTTTTCTTCCTCGAGGTCGGTGCCGAAGATGTTGATGCCCACCTGGTTGCGGATGTCAAACATGGAGAAATTAGCGACGATCTGACGCCAGTGCTCAATCGCGCGAATCGCGCCGGTGCCGCTGTAGCCGACGAACGCGACCGGCTTGCCTGCCCACTCGGAGGCGAGTGAGTCGAAGGCGTTTTTCATCGTGCCGGGGATGGAGTGGTTGTACTCAGGGGTGACGAAGACGAAGCCGTCGCAGGCGTCGATGGCGTTTGACCAGGCGGTGACGGCGTCGTGCTCGTATTGTTTGTTGGCGGCGCCCGGCACGGTGGCGGCGGTGAGCGCCGGGACGTTGAACTCTGCGAGGTCGAGGAGTCGGTACTCGACGCTGTCGCGGGCGTTGCCGGTGTCGCGTACCCAGTGGGCGACACCTTCGCCGACGCGGCCTTGACGGATGGATCCTAGAATTACGCCAATTGTTGTCATGTACGCGACTGTACTCGGTGGGTGGGTCGTCGATAAGCTAGCGCCCCATGAGCACTGTTTCCGAGGCCGCCCGCCGCCGCACGTTCGCTGTTATCGCCCACCCGGATGCGGGTAAGTCCACGTTGACGGAGGCGCTGGCGCTGCACGCGCATGTGATTTCGGAAGCCGGTGCGGTGCACGGTAAGGGCAACCGTAAGTCGACGGTGTCGGACTGGATGGAGATGGAAAAGGAGCGCGGCATTTCCGTCGCGTCGTCCGCCTTGCAGTTCGAGTACGCGCCGGAGGGGCACGAGCGTGAGCCGTATGTGGTCAACCTCGTCGATACTCCGGGCCACGCGGACTTTTCCGAGGACACCTACCGTGTGCTTTCTGCGGTCGACGCTGCGGTGATGCTGATCGACGCGGCGAAGGGCCTCGAGCCGCAGACCTTGAAACTGTTTCGTGTGTGCAAGGCGCGCGGGCTTCCGATTGTCACGGTGATTAACAAGTGGGACCGCGTGGGGCGTGAGCCGCTTGAACTTGTCGACGAAATCGTTACCGAAATCGACCTCCAACCCACCCCTCTGTACTGGCCGGTGGGCGAAGCGGGTGACTTCCGTGGCTTGGCGCACGTCGATGCCGATGGCGAGATCGACGGGTACGTGCACTTCACCCGCACAGCCGGCGGTTCGACGATCGCACCAGAGGAGCACTACTCCGCCGACGAGGCCGCCGCGAAGGAAGGCGACGTGTGGGACACCGCGCTCGAAGAAGCGGAGCTTTTGCTTGCCGACGGCGCCGTCCACGACCAGCAGCTCTTCGAACAGTGCATCACTTCCCCGATCATTTTCGCCTCCGCGATGCTGAACTTCGGCGTGCACCAGATCCTGGACACCCTGTGCGCAATCGCACCGGCACCCGAGGGCCGCGCCTCCGACCCAAAGGCCGTGGAGGCATCCACGACCGCAATGGATACCGAGCGCGAAGTCGGCGATGATTTCTCCGGCGTGGTGTTCAAGGTCCAGGCCGGCATGGATAAGAACCACCGCGATACGTTGGCGTTTATGCGCGTGGTCTCCGGTGAGTTCGACCGTGGCATGCAGGTCACGCACGCCCAGTCGGGACGCAGCTTCTCCACGAAGTACGCCCTGACCGTCTTCGGCCGCAACCGCGACACCGTGGAAACGGCGTTCCCGGGCGACATCATTGGCCTGGTCAACGCGGGCGCGCTGGCGCCGGGTGACACGATCTACTCCGGCAAGAAGGTCCAGTTCCCACCAATGCCACAGTTCGCACCGGAGCACTTCCGCACGCTGCGCGCGAAGTCGCTGGGTAAGTACAAGCAGTTCCGCAAGGCGCTCGAGCAGTTGGATGCCGAGGGCGTGGTGCAGATCCTGCGCAACGATACGCGTGGCGACGCCGCCCCGGTCATGGCCGCCGTCGGCCCCATGCAGTTCGAAGTCATGCAGGCTCGCATGGAAAACGAGTACAACGTGGAAACCGTCACCGAGCCGATCCCCTACTCGGTGGCCCGGCGCACCGACGCCGAGTCCGCGCCAGAGCTGGGCCGCCAACGCGGGGTGGAAATTTTCACGCGTACAGACGGCGAGATCATCGCGCTGTTCGGTGACAAGTGGAAGCTGGCTTTCGTCGAGAAGGAGCACCCGGAGCTCACCATCGAGCCGCTCATCGCCGACTAGCGCTTCGCGGTGAGGAACTCGCGCATCGCGGGCCAGTCGCGCTCCACCTGGGCCTGGCCGGCAGCGTAGTTCGCCCACAGTTTCTCCGCGTTGAGCTCGGTGGACTCCACTCCCATCGCATCGGGGAAGAAAATGTAGGCGTTGCCGGCTGCCGCTTCGTCGATAAGCGACTGCTTCGCAGCGTTGTAAATGCCCGGCCGAGCAATCATGGCGTCGGCGACTTTCGGCGTGCTGCGCATGATGCGACGCACGGCGCGCTCGCGCTTTTGCGGCCCCTTGACGTAGTCGCGCGGGCGGGTGAGCACGGCGAGGAAACGAGTGTAGCCGGCGGCGCGGGCGGCGTCGATAAGCAAACCGCCCGAGGTGCCCAGCGCGCCATCGACGTAGGGCACGCCGTCGATCTCGCGCATCTTCATCAGGACCGGCATCGTCGACGACGTCCGCGCGGCGAGGGCGACATCCTCCAAAGTGCGCAGGTTGTCGCGGTTAAACGCCACCGTCTCCCCTGTGTCGGCGCGCACGGCCTCCACGTGGACCTCCTCGGTGGTCCGGGCAAACGCGTCAAAGTCGAACGGCAGGACGTCCTCGGATTGCTCGTACGCCCATTCGCCGTTGATCAGGCCCTTGCCTCGCACCACAGAGCGCCAGCCGCCGAACTTGGGGTTACCCGGAAACTCCGTGAACGCGTTTTCAGAGCGCCACGTGTCGCGGGAGACGAAGTTCAGCGCGTGGACCGAGCCTGCGGAAATGCCGCCGACCCAGCCGAACTGGACCTCCTCCGCGATGAGCTTTTCCACCACGGGTGCGGTGTAGGAGTTGCGGGTGCCACCGCCCTCAAAGATGAGGGCGGTGTCGCGGGCGTCAATCATGCCCGCGAGCCTACGCGCACGCCCGTGGCACTTTCAACGGTGTTCAGTGTTACGGCGTCAGCGCGCCGCCGGTAACCGCAAGCGTCTCACCGGAGATGTACGACGCGTCCTCGGAGGCGAGGAACACGTACGCGCCGGCGAGCTCGGCCGGCTGTCCTGGTCGTCCGATGTCGGAGCCCTGGGCGAAGTTGTCGACGACCTCCTCCGGCTGCCCCTCAGCGGGCTGGATCACGGTCCAGATCGGCCCCGGCGCAACGGCATTGACGCGGATTCCCTTCGATGAGAGGAGCTCGCCGGCCCCCTACTCATGGCCTACATCACGCCTGTCCAGGATTTCGTCGGCGGCGCGGTCGGTCCACCGGCGGGTCTGCAGCCGCCACGCCGCCCCACTGTTGGAGCGTGGTGGTGCCTGGATGTGGCGGCGTGAGTCCATGCCGTGTTGGAGTTCTTTGGCGCGTAGGACTTCGGCGTCGATTTTTACGCCTTCGAGCAGCACGATGTTCATCAACCAGATCAGGGCGAGTACCGCCAGGACGGTGCCGAATGCGCCGTAGGTGCTGCGTATGCCGACGAGTTTGAGGTACCAGGAAAACCCGATCCATAGCGCACCGATGACGAGGAGCGCGCTTGCGGATCCGAGGGTGAGCAGGCGGAATTTGCCGGGTTTGACGTTGGGGGCGAAGTAGTAGAGCACGGAGACGAGCGCGATTGAGACCACTGCGATGACGGGGGTGCGCAGGTAGTCCCAGACGGGGAGGAAGATTGCGGTGAGGTAGTGCAGTTCGTCCTCAAGTCGTAGGGGTCGCGCGATGGGTTCGAATACGGCGTTGACGATTGAGTCGGTCAGCAGGGCCCCGAGCACGATCACCAATGCGCCAATGACCAAAACGACCGTGACAAGCCACATGGTTATCCATGTCACGACGAGTGGGCGGCCTTCGGTGCGTCCGTAGATGAGGTTGGCGTTGCGGGAGAAGGATCGCACGTACGCGGATGCTGACAGGAGCGAAATCACCACTGACACTGCCAGGGCGATGGTGCTTTCTGCTGGGGTGGCCACGATGACTGTCAGGAGACGCAGGGCTTCTGATTGCAGTTGCGCCGGTACGTATTGGGCGATGAGGTCGGTGATGATCGAGTCGGCCATGTCGTCGCCACGCGGCATGAGCAGGCTGAAGATGGAGTATGCGGCGAGCAGTATCGGCGCGACCGACAGCAGGGTGTAATAGGTCAGGGTGGCGGCGCGGTCCACCATGGCGTCGTTGGAAAAATCGGTGATGACGCGGCGAAAGACGGATGTCCACCCGGCGCGTGTGAGGCGGTTGCCGCGGCGCAGTGGTGTTTCGTAGTCGTGGGGTGTGACGACGAGGTCGCCGGTGCCGTACGACATCACCATGTCGACGCGGTGCGATTCAGACATACTGGTCACCTTATACACTCCCTTGTCATGGGAATTATCGACCGCGCGCGTGAACTTTTCGGGTTGAACCAGCCTCGGCTGGTGGAGTTGCCGGGGCGGGTGGTGCCGGTGGTCGTCGATAAGCTGCAGGTGCACACGGCGCGGCTTGCGCCCGATACCAACGAGAAGATCATCATCGTGACCACCTCAGCGAGGGCACTCGAGGAGCTTTCGCGTATCGACGACGCCGTGCAACTCACCTCCCCCAACGAACGCTCCGTCACGTTCGTGCCGGTAGACCGCAGGTCCGAGCCTGTGCTGGATCCGAAGTACGGCTGGATCATCCCCGTCACACGTGAGACCGCCGCCGAGTTTGCGGGGTTAGCAAAAGGCCCAGGCGAGCACGAACTTTCGACGCTGCACCTGGGCCTTATCCTGGAGTAATACGGCGTGACTAAACCAGTCCGATCCAGTTCCAGTAGGTGGCGGACAGCAGCAGGATGAGCAGGTAGGCCACGATGGTCAGCGGGATACCGGTGCGCAGGAACTGCTTGGAGGTAAACGCTCCGGTGCCGTAGGCCAGCATGTTTTGCGGTGCGGAGACCGGCAGCAGGAAGCCGAAGCAGATGACGAACTGCTGGATGATCACGAACCCGATGCCGCCGTTGGGTACGTCCAGGGTGGCTGCAAGGGCGATGAACACAGGGATCAGCGCGGAGGCAAGCGAGGTCGCGGAGGCGAAGCCCAGGTGGATCAGGATGTTAAACAGCGACACCAGGGCGATTGCGGCGAGGATCGGCATGGAAGATAGGCCGATAGCGCCGAAGGTTGCCTCAGACAGCCAGGTTGCAGCGCCAGTGTCCAGTAGGAACTTGCCCAGGGAGATGCCGGCGGCGAACACGACGAGGGTGCCCCAGTTGATCTGCTGCTGGGCGTACTTCCAGTCCATGACGCCGATGACCGGCATAAGCATGAAGCCGACGGCGACGATGGTGATGGTTGCGGAGGAAATCGGGTGCAGCACGCCTTCGGTGGCCCAGAAGAACAGCAGCAACACTGCGATGGCGGTGAGGCGCTTCTCAGCGCCGGTCATGGGTCCCATTTCCGCGAGCTGCTTTTCGACGAGCTCACGTCCCCCATCAATCGACTCCACCTCAGGCTTAATGGCGGCACGCATGATGAAGTACAGGGCGATGGACATCAGGATCGACCACGGTGCGGCCCAGATGAACCACTGGCCCCAGGAGACGGTCTGGCCCATTTGGTCTTCGATGAAGCCGACAGCCACGAGGTTTTGCGCCGCAGCGGTCTTGATGCCGACGTTCCAGATGGACACCGCCTGGGTTGCCGTAATCACGAGCAGCGCGGCGAGCTTGGATTCCTTGGCCAGACCGAAGGCGGCCACCATGCCCATGAGAATCGGCACGACGGCGCCGGCGCGTGCGGTTGCGGACGGGACAAAGAACGCCAGGATGATCGAGATAACAATCGCTCCGATGACAATGTTGGAAACTTTCTCGCCAGCGAACTTCAGCACATACAGCGCCAGGCGACGGTGCAGGCCGGTTGCCTGCATGGCGGTTGCCAGCGCAAGTGCCGCAGCAACAAGCGCCACCGCCGATGACGAGAAGCCGCTCATGGCGATGCTCAGGCCCTTGGAGGCACCGATCGCTTCGCCTGTTTCGGGGTCCACGGCGAACGTGAGCATGATTGCGATCAGCCCGACGATCATCACTGCGCTGACCGGGTAGGACACGGCCTCGGAGACCCACATGATCACGGCAAACGCAAGCATGCCGAGTGCGATCTTCGCTGGCATGGCAAGCCCTGCGATGGGGGTCAGGATCACAGCGGCCAGTGCGATAAATGAGAGGAAAAACGCGATCGTTTTTCCTGTGTTGAGTTTGTTTGAGGTTTGTTGTTCGGGGCTGTCTGCGGGGGCGACTGCCGTTGTCACGGTCTTCCTCCTTGAAGTGGTTGTTCCTGCATAAACATTAGTCTCACCAAATCGGCCTTCAAAATGTGACGCGTGTACTGTTTGCCCTGCATACGGGCGCGTAGCATGGCCATCATGGGCTTGAGTTCACTGTTGACGTACAACATCCATCATGGTGCACAAGATTTCCGCAATGCGCTCGGCAACGGCGCCACTGACGCCTGGTTGCCTGCATCGTGGCAAGCGTCGCTAAACGATCTGAGCCATTCTGTCGTGGCGTTATGGGATTCGGTCATCAACGCAATCTCCATCATCGTTTAAACGGCACACCCGGTTCGCAGGACCGAGCTTTCTGGTACAAACGTAGATGATGTTCACAACACTTTGTTGCTAAAAGGAGTTTTTCCCATGAAGGCCCTCTACAGAGCCGCAATCTTCTACCTCGCCTTCGGCCTGATCTCGGGCGTGTTCTACCGCGAGTTCACCCGCGCCAACAACTTCCCAGAAGGCCAGTTCACCCAGCTCAGCGTTACCCACACCCACCTTTTGGCCCTGGGCTTCATGATGTTCCTCATCTTCCTCGCGCTTGAAAAGGTCTTCACCTTCTCGCGCAATAAGAAGCTTTTCAATATCTTCTTCTGGCTCTACAACGCAGGTTTGCTCACCACCGTGTCCATGCTGATCTTGCACGGCTCGCTGACGGTGCTGGGCAAGGAGTCGGGTGCGGCGATCTCCGGCATCGCAGGTTTGGGCCACATCATGCTCACCATCGCGTTGGTCATCTTCGTGGTGCTGCTGGGTCGCGCCATCGATAGCCCTACCCGAACCTCTGAGGCAGCGCTGGCAAACTAACGCGCTACCCTCGCGGCATGAACACTCTCACGCCGATCCAGCAACGCCTTACTGACCGCTTCTTCCGCTACGTCCGCACGGAAAGCCAATCCGACGCTCGCGCCACTACAGTCCCGTCCACCGAAAGCCAATGGACGTTTGCGCGTTTGCTTGTCGACGAGCTCTCCACCGCCGGGGCCACCGACGTCCACCTGTCCGACACGTGCGTGGTTACAGCCAAGATCCCCGGCACCGGCGACGGCCCCGCGATCGGCTTCTGCTCCCACCTGGACACGGTGGATGTAAACCTCTCCCCCACAGTCAATCCGCAGCTAACCCATTACGAAGGCGGGGATATTTGCCTCAACGCCGAGCTCGACCTCTGGCTGCGCGCCGCCGACCACCCGGAACTTGCAGCGTACGAGGGCCAGCCGGTCGTCCACACGGACGGCACGAGCGTGCTTGGCGCCGACGACAAGGCCGGCGTGACCGCGATCATGGAGGCGGTCACCGAGCTCGGCGGTCAGACCCCACACGGCGACATTTACATCGCGTTCGTGCCGGACGAGGAGATCGGCCTGCGCGGTGTACGCACGATCGATTTTGACCGCTTCCCTGTCGATTACGCCTACACCGTCGACGGCGGCGAGCTCGGCGAGGTTGTAGAGACCACGTTCAACGCCGCCACCGCCACCATTACCATCGCCGGCGTCAGCGCCCACCCGATGAACGCGAAGGGCAACCTGGTCAACCCGATCACACTGGCAATGGAGTTTGCCAACCAGCTCGACGCGCAGGAAACGCCCGAGCACACCGAGGGGCGTGAGGGCTTTATCTGGCTCAACCACATCGACGGCAACCAGTCCACCTGCACCATGCAGTTGAGCATCCGCGATCATGACCGCGAAGGCTACGAGGAAAAGAAGCAACGTTTGCGCACCCTTGCCGACGATCTTGCCGCAGCAAACCCCCGCGCCACCATCACCTGCGACATCGTAGATGTCTACGCGAACATCTCCGACGCGAAGACCCCCGAAAATTCCGTCGGCTCCGAGCGACTGCACGCTACGATGCGCCGCCTCGGCATCGAGATTAAGGAGATCGATATGCGTGGCGGCACCGATGGGTCATGGCTGTCCAACCAGGGTGTCTACACCCCGAACTATTTCACCGGCGCGCACAACTTCCACTCGATCTACGAGTTTCTGCCGGTGCCTTCCCTCGAGCGCTGCTATGAACTCACCCTCGCCCTGATGCGTGGCGAGTAACCGGCTCACTAAGCACGCTTGATGCTGGTGCTCGTCTTGTGCATGAGCTCAGTGTCAAGTTCCTCGCGCGTGTGGCGTTTTCGGCCACAATTACTGCTGCGTTGCTCGGTTCCCTACGAGATGCACAATATATTGTGCATCCCGGCTCTGGTGTTGGGGCCGGTTGTGGTTTAGGCTCGTCGATACGCGGAAGCAAAATGGGGGCTTCCGCCCGACACCCAGGGGGGATAATTATGGCTTTTCGTGCCTACGAGCTTTACTACCTCGATTCTTACGACGAGGAAGTCGATGACCTTGTCACCATGTACGACTACGACGAGGACGACTACAGTTTCGACGACGACATCCGCTGGCACATTGACGACGACTACATCATCGAAAACGGCCTCCGCGTCGCAATACTCATCCACGACCCGGACACCCACGAAATCGACTGCGCGTTGCTCCAACCGGACAATCCTCGCGCGCCCGAATGGTATGGCGTGGAGGAGATGGCCAACGTCATGGCCGAAGTCCAGCGCATCATGGTCGCTCACGACGACTACACGGTCAGTATCGTGCCACCGCAGGACCCCGCCTTCGCGCTCACGGCGCCTCGCGTTTTCCCCGCGGAAGACCTCACGGCTGCGACGGTGATGATGCTCGGCGACTCGCAAGACAACGCCTGGTACAGCGCCTTTTGTATCGAGTTCACACCAAACCTGAAGTCCGACGAGTCGTTCCCAGTCGCCGTTTTTGTGTACGACCCGCGCGATAACTGCCTTGTCAGCAAGAGCTTCACCGGCATCAACCCGTTCGCACCGGAGACGTTTAACCGGAGGCAACGCAGGATCGTCGAGCGCAAACTCGACGAGATCTTTGCGGCAATCGACTCCTCAAAAACCGCAACCCATCCCGTGAGCCCGTTTGCCAACCTCGGCCCGCAATTCCGTGCATCGAGGCTGCCCTCCGTCGAGGCGGCCGGCCCCGACCACGCGCTCCTCCAAACAATTGAGAGGCTTTTGGACTGGTGGCAGGAGCAGGCAGCCTAGGCGTTAGATCATGCGCTAAATCATGCCCTGGCTCATCGCCCAGCCAGCTAGCGCAGCACCAAGGCCGCCGATAGCGAGCAGCACGCCGATGATGATCGCCACTGGCGAGACCGCACCGTCGCCGTTGGCCGGCGGCTGCTGCGTCTTCGGTTTCTGCGCCGCCGGCGCGTTGCTCGTCCCTTCGGTCTTGTCCTTCGGCTGCAGCTTCCTGCGGGCCATGTCCTTGACGTACTCCGGGGCGTCGGAGGCAAGCACCTCGGCAAGCACCTTCGCCATCTCTTCGCGGGTGTAGTTCAGCGCGGAGACGTTGTAGGACTGGCTAAACACTTCCGTTCCGCGCGAGTTTGTAACCACTACGCTCAGCGGAACGACCGGCTTGTCCAAAAACGCCGCGCGGTCGAGCTTGATGTCTACCTGCTTCTCGTCGCCGACTTTGCCGGCAGGCTTCAGGTCGTAGCTTTGTTGGAACACTCCCGAGCCGTAGTTGACGCTGACCTTAAACCGCTCGTCCACGTCTCCCAGGTTGGAGATGGTGCCGCGCAGGACGTTGTCGTCGCCAAGCTGTGCGACGACGCCATTGTCACCGTTCGCGGTTTCGTTGAGACGAAAGCCTGCCTTGTACTTGTTATTGCTTGCCGCGTTGATGACCAGTTCCTTGACGTCACCTTCGGTCAGCACCGGCATGCTTTCCTCGCCGTGCGAGTGGTCGTGATCGTGGTCGTCTTTGTCGTTTTCCTTGTCTGTCTCGTCGTTCACTCCGATGTGGCCTTGGCCAACGTTCGCGCCTGGAAGGTTCAGGTTCGCCCAGTCCGCCGGGATCTGAAACTCCCTGCCGGTCTCGTCGTGGCCGTGCGTTTCCTTTTCGGCAAAGTTGAACTGGTTGAACTGGTGCGCGTAACTCATCACCGAGTTGTACTCTTCGAGGTCATCGCGCGCCGGTGCCGTGTTTGACTCCACGTGCGCGCCGTAGTGCAGCAGGTTCAGGGTGTGGCCGAACTCGTGCAGGATCGTGTTGCGCAGCTGCTCCTGCGTGGTCATCTCAGGATGGTTCGCCACGAAGAATACGGAGTCGTTGACCAAAGCGAGGCCTGTCGAGGAGTCGCCGCGAGAAATCGTGTCGCCGATGACGCCAACGCGGAAGACCGCCTTGCGTTCTCCCAGCAACCGTTCGCGTGCCGAGATGAATTGGTTTTGCGCATACAGCGCGTAAGCCCATTCGTCTTTGGCCAACTTCGGATCGGCCAACCCTGGCATGAATTCTTTGGCGTAGTCCTCGGTCTTGCCGCCCTCGCGGTCTGCCTCCTTCATGCTGGACATCGAGGAACTGACGTACTCCGGCCCCGCAACGATGTGGAGATTGATGCCTTGTTTGGCGAAGCGCTCCTCCAACTGCTTGAGGATCTCCGGTGACGGCGCATAGTCCTTCGTGTTTGCACGCGCACAGTCGGCGAACTGGGTAAAGCCCTCCACGGATGCCGCGAAGGATTCCTTCCGATCGCACTTGAGTTGTTCCCACTCGGATCGCATCCAGTGCAGCTGCAGGAACAGGTCGGGTTTGTTTTCGTCGGCGCCCCACTGGTGGATTGGCAACGATTTGCCTGAGGAGAGTTTCATGCCGACGCGTTCCCACGAGTTGCGCAGCCCGTCGCCGTCGGAGTCGAACGCGGCTGGCTGCGGGATGAAACGCGCCTGGGTTTCGGCCTTAAACCCCTCACCCGCTGCGAGGCTCTTGCTCCAGCGTCCAGCTTGGAAGCGCGCGTCGTTGTCGTTGCGGCTCTCCTTGGCTTTCTCAGCGGTCGGTCCTACGCCGAACCGGTCGGCGTTCGCAAACTTCACGCGTGCGGTGTGGCCGGGCTTTTCCGGGGAGACGCGAATTTCGCCGTCGAAGTATTGCTGCGCGCGGAGTTGGCCGTGGTTGCCCATGATGTCGCTTACGGCTTCGACGCGGACATTGACCGGGGCGCCCGAGACGTTGGTGGCGGTGACGGTGTACTGGATGATGTTGTCGAAAATGTTGATGGTGCGTTTGACCTCAACACCGTTAAACGTCTGGGTGTAGACAACCGTGTCGGTTCCGTCGTCTCTGCTGAGGGTTTCGGGCGTCGCGTTCCAGTCGACGGGCATTTTCGCCTCGTTGACGTACACGTCGGTGCTCAGCCCGTACTTGAGCACCTCGGCGGCGGCTTCGGGGTGGTCGAAGTCGAAGAGGCCGTGTCCGTCGGGGCGCACGGTCGCGTTGATGTACGGCGACCATGTGCTCTTCTGCTGCCCCTCAACGACAACCTGCCTGCCTTGCTGCGTGACCTTGGCCTGCGCGGGCATAACGCAGACGGGGGCGAGGGCGGCGCACAGGCCGACTGCCATTACTTTTGTGGAAAATCGCATGTTGTTGCCTACCTACCCAGTACCTGCATGATCTTGTCTTGGTTCAAAAATGCGGCGAATCCTACGCCGGCAAGCAGCGCCAGCGCGCCTACGAGGACCGCGATCCAGCCAACGCTTGTCGACGACCCCTTATCCTCAACCACCACTTCCTCCGGCGCCCTCGCCGTCAGGGGGACGTTGACCAGTTCGGAGGATCCGTCCGGGTAAGTCACCCGCACCTTGACGGAGGTGGTTTTGCCGTTGGGCACACTGCCATTGGAACGGGCGGTGATGCGGCCGGTTTTTTCGTCGATAGTTGCTGTCCAGCCCTGCTCGTTGAAGCCGTCGATGCTAAACCGCGTGCCCTCTGGCAGTTTCGACGAAGGTTCCGGACGAGCCTCGCCGCCGATAGGAACGTTCGCTCCAACATATCCGGCGTCAAACGTCGCCGCATCCGAAGGCACCGTGACCGTGGCGGTGATTTCGCGTGCGCTGCCGTCTGGGTAGCGCACCTGGATCAGCGGCTTGTAGGTTTCGTCGATCTCGGCGTTCTTCGGCGCCGTGATGCGCAGCGCGCCGGTGGATCTGTTCACGCCGACGTCAAGGCCAGCGTTGTCGATCACGTCGAAGACCGCGCCCTTGACCGCATCGCCAACAGCGGCGACTGCAACTGTGTTGCCCACCCGCACCGTGGTAGACGGGTAGGAGATGGAGTTTTTCACGGCGTGTGCAGAAGCTGTGGCCAAGCGAGCGCGCGCTTCAAGTTCTTTGGTGGAACCATCCTGGAAGTAGGCGATGACCTTGACCGTGAGCGGACGCGCGTTCACCTTCGGTGCGTTGACTCGCACGTCGCCGGTGTTCGCGTCCACCGTCGCGGACCAGCCGCCCAGGCTCGACCCGGATTTCATCTTGAAGGTCGTCCCCTCGGGCAACGCAGCGTCGCCGGTGCGCAGCACGGTTGCGCTCAGTCCCGGGACCACCATGATCTCGTCTTCGTAGCCGAGGTTTGCCAGGTCTGCCAGCATGGGCTCGCCGACCTCGAAGACGGCGTTGACCGTCTTGGGACTGCCGTCCGGGAAGGTGATCGTGACCGGGACCGTGTGGGAGCCGCGCTTTGCGTTGGCCTCCGGTTTGAACGTGATGCTGCCCTTGGCGTCGATGGTCACGCCCTTGGCGTCCGTTGTAAACGTTGTTCCTGCGGGCAGCACGCGGTCGTCGTATGTGAAGCCGCGCTCCACCACCTGCGCACGCGGCGAGCTCGAGGAGCGCTCCACACCAGCAGGCACCGGGGTT
>QWCJ01000445.1_pt1 | contig 16929 bp, 12 predicted proteins | sample 1972501 | NCBI WGS metagenome assembly QWCJ01 (sample SAMN09866711, study PRJNA288562) | Human vaginal metagenome isolate term2_vaginal, whole genome shotgun... | isolation source: vagina | host: Homo sapiens | place: USA: California
GACCATCACCCACGATTTGGCGTTGTTGCTGGATTTGCCGCTGGCAGATCGGGTGACAGTGTTGGGTCACGGTCAGGTGTTGGAGCAAGGTACGGCAACGCAGGTGCTAGATACGCCACTGCATCCTTATACGCGGGAACTATTAGCAGCTTTGCCACGGAATATGACACGAGACGGGGTCTATGTATCCGGGCAGCACCACACTTCTGACAACGAGAGTCAACTCCGACTGGCGCCTGTGGAAACCGCAACCACCAGCACCAACGCGTCTGTAACCGGAGAATCACCGCAGACATCCGACGTAACCCACGAAACCGTATTGGAAGTGCGCGACCTCACCGTCGGTTATCACGGAGTCCCGGTGGTGAAAGGCTTTAATCTCAGCCTGCACCGCGGCGAAACCGTGGGGTGGTTCGGAGACTCTGGTTGTGGCAAAACCACTACCGCCAGGGCGATTGCCGGACGCCTCACTCCCTTGGCAGGCCAGATTCGCTGGTGTGAATCAGGGGAAACGGCCACGCTGCCAGGCAATAGCTCCGCCACCAAACAGCGCCCACGAGCGGGGGTGCAACCCGGAGTCGCGATGCTGTTCCAGTCGCCTCGGCGCTCCGTGAATCCGCTTTGGACGCTGGGGCAAATCATTGAGGAACCGTTAGTTTACGCGGATGTTCCGCCCGATGTGCGGCGCGAGCAAGGCGCTAAAATCTGCGATGAGCTGGGGATCCCCTCTGAGTTCAGGCGGCGTTTCCCGGCGGAAGTCTCAGAGGGACAGCTGCAGCGCGTTGCTTTGGCCAGATGTTTATTGACCAATCCCACGGTGTTGATTTGCGACGAGGCCACTGCCATGCTGGACACTTTCAGTACCGCTAGCCTGGTGCGGGCGATTCAGCGACGCTCGGCGTGGGGACTTGCGGTTATAGCGATTAGCCACGACCGGGAACTTTTGGATTACTGGGCTGATTGCAGCCTTGACCTGGGCTAATCTGCGCCCCGTTGCGACATTCATTCCCTGTTTCGTTACCTCTCGCTGCCCTGCAGCATCGCGAAGCCGGTTGTGGTCATCATCCTGGCTTTGATTTTGCGCCACATCAAGCCACTGTCCGCATCCGGGTACTAAACTTTGCGAAAACCGGTTAACTATACCAATCCCGGACATAAACTGTAACAGTGCGAGCGATGCCCGCGATACGTACTCCTAGTGAGGACAACTCTCATGGCAAAACAGGGAAAACCGGGGCTAAAAGGGCAGTTTAAGTACCGTTTCGACAACCTCATGTCCAAAGGTATTTTGGGAAAAATTTTCCTGCTGGGTCTGCTCAGCATTGCGTTCCTTTTCATAGTTTTTGTGCTGACCCGCATCTTTGAGCGCACCCCGATGGATCCGGGCGAACAGTTGTGGGTCACGCTGATGCGGACTTTTGACCCGGGAAACCTCAACGGCGACGAAGAAGTCTATTCGAGAGTTTTCGTATTCTTCATGCTGCTAGCCACGCTGTACGGCATTTTTTTCTTGGCCACGTTTATCGGGATTATCAACAATGGCCTGGAAAACTACATGGATGCGCTCAATCAGGGAAAGTCCCAGGTCCTCGAGAGTAACCACACTGTCCTCTTAGGTTTCAACGAAATCGCTTTCAACATTTTGGAACAGCTTTTTCTAGCCAACCTTAGCGAACCCAAAAAAACCGTGGTCATTCTTTCCTCGGATCATGACCCGCAAGAGCTGTACAGAGCTATCCATAACCGGTTTCGCTTGGGGTTGGAAGACGGCACGTCTCAGCGTAAATACCAGAAACACACTCGGATAATTTGCCGTAAAGGCGAAATTTACGCCGAAAACGATTTGGCGATGTGCTCCCTGGAACACTGCCACTCCGTCATCATTAACGCCAACAACGACTTTTACACCATCAAAGCCATCATGGCTTGCCGGAAGTATCTTGAAAACGTGGCGGCCGCGTCGGAACAAAATCAGCCGCAGTGCCCCGGGCCTCATATTACAGCGGTTATTCACCAGAAAAAGAACATTAATGCCGCTTACATCGCCGGCGGAGACTTCCTCGAAGTCATTTGTTACGAAGAATTTATGTCCAGAATCATGGCGAATTCCGCCCGCCAACCGGGACTGTCCTATGTGTTTAGTATGTTGTTCAACTATCAAGACAGCGAAATTTACTCCGTCGATACCGCTAACCTGCGGCTTAACGGCACCCCTCTGCCTCTTGAGAACGTTTCGATTTATGAAATCAATCAATACTTTAAGAATGCGTTGGCAATCGGCGGTTATACGGAGCAAAGCGCCCCGCGACTGAGTGTGGATGACTGTTTCCCTCCATAGTTAACGAAACAAATCCGGGAACGCTGCGCGGTTTTAAGAAACTCTATCTGGTTGAGGAGGATAACGGGGTCGAGGAACTGACCGGAAAAGTCTGCGATTGGTCCAATGACCCACAGCCCTGGACGGTTCCAGATAAACCGCAGGGCAACATCGTCATTATCGGGGCTAACCATCTGCTCCACTCCGTGCTGGAGGGCTTTAGTGGATTCCTTAGTGACAACGCCTCCATCCTGGTGTTGGACGATGCCTCTAAGATTGCCCAAGCGAACAACTTCTGTCCCGAAGGTCTCGATGTTCGCTACGCGGCTTGCAATATCGATTCCTATGAGGAGCTGGCGAAGTGGCTGCCCACCCCTGACCCCGCGTCCCCCGGCTGCGGCCCCAGCTGGGACTGCACTCGCAGCATTTTGCTCCTGTCCGACTTCCGGTGGGAACCAGACGACGACTCGCACCCCGACCCGCAAGACTTGTACAACCAGATGAGCCTGGCGGATGAAAAAACGCTTTCGCGCCTCCTTTACGTCCGTCAACTTTGCGCCCAGGCGCCCGAGCCCTACTCCATCACCTGTGAGATGAACCTTGAACAAAATCGGAAACTCGCCGAATACACCGGCAACGAAGACTATGTGGTGGGCACCAGCGTCACCGCCCTGATTATTGCGCAAATCTCTGAGAGCCGCGATTTGCACCTGGTTTTCCGGGAGTTGCTAAGCCCCAACGGTTCCGAACTCTATATGCGCAAAGCGGGCTCCTACCTGGGGCTCACCGATTCCCCCAAATCATTCAACTTTTTTGAAATGCTGGCCCTCACGGCTCAAAAAAACGAGGTCCTGATAGGTTTTCGCCGCCGCGGCGCCGATGGCCAATACGAAACGCCCGTTGTCCCTCCGCCGCGCTATGATGCCAAAGGTGCGCTGATTCAGTACCTTCTGGAACCTGACGATTTGTTGATTACCATCGCGGAACAGTAGTCACCTTTAATGGTTTCACAAGCGGTTGGCCCCGGTTTCCGGTAACGTTACGGGGCGCTGGGGTTCGCTGGACGGGGTGAAATGCCTGGCGGGTCGTAGGATAGAGACATGGAACAGAAACTCAGCGTGGGCGAGGCCGCCCCGGACTTTACAATCGAAACTACCGAAGGAACCTTCCACCTGGCCGAGGCCCGTCAGGCCGCACAAGCCGGGGTGGTCGTGTACTTTTACCCCCGTGCGATGACTCCGGGCTGCACCACGGAGGCTTGTGACTTCCGCGACTCCCTAAACTCCCTGAAATCCGCGGGATACACGGTCATCGGGATTAGCCCGGACAAAATGCCTGCCCTGGAAAAGTTCCGCGACAAACAGACTCTGAACTTTGCCTTAGGCTCCGACCCGGAGCATAAAGTCTTGTCGGACTATGGTGTGTGGCAGGTGAAACCCTTGACAAAAAAGCTCGGGGTAGTGCGCTCCACGTTCGTGGTCAGCCCCGACGGCACGCTGATTTCCGCGAGATACAACGTGCGCGCCACCGGGCATGTCGCCCGTCTGCGCAAAGAACTCGGACTGGACTAACGCAACCGGCCGCTTCCGGCCAGCCGGAATCCTGACGACCCCAAAATCCTGGTGAAAACTCTTACGGAAATACGCATCTCAAAGCGCGGATTCGTTTTCGGCGATACCGGGCAACCAGTTTAAGCCGTTGACCACGGGAATCGCTGCCAACAGCCTTTGGGTGTAGGGATCTTTCGGGTCTTCCCACACCGTTTCCACCGCGTCATGCTCCACGATTTTGCCTTTGTTCATCACGGCGACCTCATCGGCGATTACCCGCACCACTGAGAGGTCGTGACTGATAAACAGCAGGGCTGCACCAGTTTTCACGGCCAGGTCGCGCATCAGCCGCGCTACCCGAGCCTGCAGCGAAGCGTCCAAAGACGCAATCGGCTCATCGCCAATCAACACTTCTGGACCGGCCGCAATCGCCCGGGCGATGGCGATGCGCTGCCGCTGCCCGCCCGAGAACTGGTGGGGGAACCGATCCGCGTCGCTGGGTGACATCTCGACCTGAGTCAGCAGGTCGGCCACGCTCCAGGCGTCTTTTTGTGGGTTTACCCGCAAGGCGTCTTCTATCTGGGAGCCGATACGTCGGCGCGGGTTCAACGAGGCGTAAGGATTTTGGAACACCATCTGGATCCGGGTCAGTTCTGGGGGGCGTTTACGCAGACCCAGGGCCTTCACCTCGTGGTCATGGAACAGAATGCTGCCTGCGCTGACTTCCTCTAGGCCGCAAATGGTCCGTGCGGTCGTGGACTTGCCGCACCCGGATTCTCCCACCAGCCCCAGCACTCGTTTTGGCTCCAAGTCGAAACTAATCCCGCGCACCGCTTCGAAAATACCGCCGGGGATGTGATACGACACATGCAAATCTTCAACTTTCAGCAGCGTCATCGCCATCCCCCTCCGCCTGGTCCAGCAGGTTTTTCCCCGCCATTTCTGCTTCGTGCAGCTCGCTGTCCAAAGGCGCCGCCTCGGGCAGGGAGTCAATGAGGTTCTGGGTGTATTCGTGGCGCGGCGCATTAATAATCTGATAAGTCTCGCCGAACTCCACGATTTCACCCAGACGCATCACGGCGATGTGGTTCGCCAGGGAACTCATCACACCCAAGTCGTGTGTAATCAGCAAAATCCCCAAGTTCAGTTCGTCGCAAAGTCGGCGCATCAGCCGCAAAATACCGGCCTGGACGGTAACATCCAAAGCTGTGGTCGGTTCGTCGGCTACCAGGATAGACGGGCGGCACATGAGTGCCAAGGCGATGGCGATACGCTGCAGCTGACCGCCGGAAAACTGGTGAGGATACTTTTTCAACGCCCCTTCCGGGTCGGGTACCGCCACCAGTTCGAGCATTTCACGAGCCTTTTCATGGGCCTGTTTCTGGCTGGCATTCGTGTGGACGCGATAGTGATCCGTCAGCTGCCGCTCAATAGACAGCATGGGGTGCAGTGAAGCCGTGGGGTCTTGAAATACCATCGCGATATGGTTGCCGCGCAGGCGATTCAGTTCCTTTTCCTTGGCGCCGATGATTTCGGTTTCCCCGAATTTGATGGAGCCACTGACGTGTGCTCCGTGGGGCAGCAGCCCGCACATCGCCAAACCGGTCATGGTTTTTCCGGAACCGGATTCCCCCGCCAGGCCGGTTATTTTCCCTGCCGGAATATCCAGGTCGATGCCTTTCAGAATGTCTTTGCGGAACTCATCGTGGCCGAAATAAATCTGTAGGTCACGAATCTGCACGTCAGTCGCTGTTGCGGCCTCAAGCGAGTCCGAACCGCTGCGGTTTTCAGTTGATTTCGACGTACTCATCAGATTCCCCTCCCTCCGACGACGGCCTCTTGCGAGCGCGGATCCAAGGCGTCACGCAGGGCGTCACCGAGGAAGTTGAAAGCCACCACGACCGTCAGGATAGCCAGACCGGGGAAAGCAGCCAGCCACCAAGACGAGAAATTCTGCATACCGCTGGCGACCATAGCTCCCCAGTCCGGCATGGGTGGAACCGACCCCAAGCCTAGGAACGACAACGAACTCAGCAGCAGGGTGGCCGTGCCAACGTCCAAGGTGGCCAACACGACAACCGGCGCTATCACGTTCGGGGCGATGTCCCGGGCTAGGGACGCAAACGACCCGGCACCGAGCAAACGTCCCGAAACTACATATTCCTGCTTACTCGCCCCCAACACCAGGGATCGGGTGACACGGGCATAGGTCGGCCAGGTCACAAACAGCATGGCGATGACCGCGTTCCGTAAACTCGGACCCAGGGCGGCGGCAATCACCATCGCCAAAATAATGATGGGAAAAGCGTAAACCAGGTCAGCCAGACGCATAATGATTTCCCCGACAATCTTGCCAAAGAACCCGGCGATTGCTCCCAAAATGGAACCGATGACCATTGCGAAAAATACCAGCGCAATCGAGAGCGGGAACGTCACCTGCGCTCCGGCGATGACCCGGGAAAGCACGTCACGCCCGCTTTCATCGGTACCAAACGGATGGGCATTGCTGGGCGGCTGCAGTCGGGGGAAGTCCTGAGCCAAAGGGTCGAACGGTTCAATCAGGGGGGCAAAAATGGCGATGATGACCCACGCCAAAATAATGATGAACCCTGCGTAAGCCAGGCCGGAACGCAACGGTTTCGGCAGGCGGCGGCGCGAGGGGGACTTTGCGGGTTCGCTCATGACACCCTCACTCTCGGATCGATGACGCCGTAAAGCACGTCAACTAAGAAATTCAGTCCGATATAGACAAAACCAACCACCAAACCGACACCCATAATGGCGGGCAAATCGAGTTTCGTGGCGGCGTTGAAAGCATACTCGCCGATGCCGTGCCAGGAAAACACTTTCTCTACCAGCACAGTTCCGGACAGCAGCGAACCGAAAGCCACACCCAGCATGGTGATAATCGGAATCAACGCCCCCCGCATCACGTAAGCGGTGACTTTCCGGCGCGGCAACCCTTTTGCGCGGGCAGCCCGCACGTAGTCCAGGCTTAGCACCTCCAAAATGGAGGACCGTGAAAAGCGGGTAATCAAGCCGATAGTGTAGAGCGCCAGGACGGAGGCGGGCATGATGATATGCAGCAACGCGTCACCCAACACGTCGAACTGCAGAGACAGCAACGCATCCAACCCATACATGCCGGTCACATGGGGCGGGGGCACATAAATCGAGGAGAGCCGTCCCGCGCCGGGCAGAAGATGCATTTGGGAAAAGAATTCGTAATAAACCATCATGGCCAGCCAAAATGACGGCACCGAAATCCCAATCAAACTGATGACACGGATGAGTTGATCGACCCAAGTACCTCGCTTCAGAGCCGCCAAAAGCCCCAGCCCCACCCCAATCAGGCTGGCCAATACGATTGCCACGATAGCCAGTTCAATGGTGGCGGGAAAGGCTCGGCCCAGTTCGTCCAGGATGGGTTGGTGGGTTTGAATGGAGGTTCCCAAATCGCCGTGGATGACCCGGCCTAAATAGTTGAAATATTGCACATACAGCGGTTTGTCCAACCCTGCGTCCTGGCGGAATTTCGCCACAATCTCAGGGTCGTTGGCGGCTTGCTCCCCCAGGGCGGCTTGCACCGGGTCGGACGGCACCAGGTTGGTCAGGGTAAATGTGACAATCGTCACCCCCACCATCAGCAGTATCGCCAACAGCGCGCGCAAAACAAGGTAGCGCGCCAAAGGGCTCATGACGATTTTGCGGGTCGAGGTTCTGGAGTCCTCGCCCGCGGCGCCGGTTTCAGCTGAACTCAGGGTATCGGCTGAAACCGGCGCAACAGTTGCGTCCGTGGAGTTACTTGATTTCCGCAAGAGTCACAGTCCAAACCGGATTAGTCGGAACTTCTTGGATAGATTTAGCCATCGCTACATTCTGCGCAGGCTGAACCAGGGGAATGAACGGACCGGTCGCGTTTTGGGCGTCCTGCAAGGCGCCGTAAGCCCCGGCACGCATGGCATCGTCAGTGGCGGCCTTGGCAGCTTCGGCAGCTTGAGTGACTGCCGGATCCGCGCCTTCCTTCCAACCGGCTCGCAAGCCCACCATCTCTCCGGGGGTAAACACCAGATAGTTGGAGGGATCGGGGAAGTCCGGACCCCAGTACCACAGGCCAATCACCTCTTTGCCGTCGCGGTAAGCGTCCAGCTCGGTAGCGACCGGAGCGGGCGCCAACTTGATATTAATCCCGATTTCCTTGAGCTGTGCCTGCACCGCTTGGGCGATAACCTCAAACTGCAGACCTTGCACGGGCATATCGTTGGGGTAGTTCAACGTGACTTCTTCACCCTTATATCCCGAGGCTTTCAGCGACGCCTTGGCCGCCTCCACATCAGTTTGGTTGCCCTGCGCTTCTGGAATGGAACCGTTGATGAGCGAAGGAATAATTCCACCAGGACGAACCGAACCTTTACCGGCACGCTCCACAATGGTCTGGTAGTTGATTCCCTGCTTCACGGCCTTCAGGAAATCCGGGTTGGACGTAATGGGGCTGATAGCCGGATCTTGGTTCAACAGCAGGAAAATCGTGTAACGCGACGGATCGGAAGTGACCTTTACGTCAGCATTGGCCAGTTCGGCGATCTGATCAGGATTCAAATCCAAGGCGACCTGGGAATCGCCGCTCTCGACGTTGAGCTTCTGAGTCGGGCCTTGCACATTGCGCAGCACCACCCGGTCATAAGCGGGAGCCGGGCCGGAATACTGGGGGTTCTTCGTGAACACCACCTGAGTGGCGGCGTCAAAAGACTCCAGCATGTAGGGGCCGGAACCAGCCGAAGTTTTGTTCAGGAAAGCTTCGGCACCGTCTTTTGCGTCAGTAGAACCGCCGTTTTCCTCGACCAGTTTCTTATCCACAATGCCCAAGGCCGGGTTGGGGATGATGTAGGGCAGGGCCGGGCAGGCTTCCGCACAGGTCAAAGTCATGGTGTCCGCACCGGTCTTTGCCACTTCCACCCCGTCAAGCAGGAAAGAAGGGTTGCCTTTGATTCCTTGCACGCGCTGCAGGGAGAATACTGCGTCATCAACGGTAACTTCGTTGCCGCTAGAGAACTTATGTCCCGGCTTGATGGTCAGCGTCATGACTTTATTGTCATCGCTCATGGTGTAGCTGGCCAGACCGTCAATCGGCTTCGATACGTCCTCACCCTTAAACGTCAACAAAGTTTCGTACACGGCTTTAGCCACGATCGAACCGGTCGTCTCATATTCGCGGTTCGGGTCGGCGGTTTTCAGGTCAAAGGACGAATCCACGACCAAGTTCTTGGCGCCGCTCGCGGCTCCTCCTTTCTGGCCGCCGCCGCAGGCAGCCAGGCTCATTGCCATCGCCGCGCTCGCCAGCACCACTGTGGAGCGGCGCACCCATTTGTTGCTCAACCAGGACATAGTCTTTCTCTCCTTACTTTCTTCGCCCAGAACCCTAACGGGAAAGGTGTGAAAAAACTTATGTTCCCAAAATGCTAGCTTTTACCGACATAATTAGTCAATTTAGGGACTTAAATCGCTACAAATTGCTCTTATTTTTGGATTTTTTCACGACTTTATCCATAATTGACCTATCTGTTGTCTAAATTTGCACAAACGGAGTTCTCTTGGATCTGGACGAAAATCACTTCCGCATGATTGACCTGCTGCGTCGAGACGGCCGGCTTTCCGTCGCGGCCTTGGCGGAAAAACTCGGCATCTCTCGCTCCAACGCCCACGCGCGTTTCGAAGCTCTGCGGCGCGAAGGCATCATCACCGGTTTTCACGCCGCAGTCGACCCTGCCAAAGTCAACGCCGGCATCGCGGCGATGGTCTTCATCGCTTTAGACCAGACGAAATGGCAGGAATTTATGGAACACCTGCCCCATGTCCCCCAGCTGGATTACTTCGCGGTGACCACCGGCGAATATGATGCCATGCTGCTGGTGCGTACCCCCGATGTGGGCTCGCTGAACTACTTTGTGGTCAACGAACTGTCGCAATGGAGTTCCGTAAAGGACACCACCACCGTGTTCCTGATGGACGAGGGTTACCACCAGTTCTCCATCGGTCCGGCTTTGGAGGAAATCACCAATTCTCTGGATGATACTTCCCAGCCTCGCACCAGCCTGGGGATGATGCGTTTCACCCGCATTCCCAATCGGCGCGTGGAAAATCTCACCGAGCTAAAGCCTGGAACATAGCCGGCTCGCGGCCGGGGATTGATTACCGTCCGTCAGAAGGGCCGTCGCTGGGGTTTTCACTAGGGTTGTCGCTCGAGTTTTCTCGAGGGTCCTCGGTCGGCTCCGATTCGGGACCGCAATAGCCGGGGTCTACGGGATAGACGGTGTGCAGCGGGCTCGGCCCGCAGTCATAGTGGCGTTCCCGAGGACCCTCCATCAGCAGGAACGGCCACTGACGCTGCCAGGAAAACCGCAGCTGCCAAGCAAACAGCGCCCAGATAAACACCGCCATCGCCGCCCCCATACAGGCCAGCGCCCCCAAACCGATGCTCCAGCGGGCTCCGAAATTTTCTCCGACCCAGCCCACCAGCGGGGACCCGATAGGCGTGGCACCCAGGTTGAACACGAAGTAAATCGAGAGGACCCGCCCTCGTAAACTTTCGGGCGTAGACGTTTGAATCAGGGCGTTTGCCGCGGTCAACAGGGTAATCATAAAGAATCCAGCGGGTATGGACATGACCGCAAAAGCCCCATAGTTCGGGCACAGCGCCAAAAGCGCCTCGGCCAATCCAAAAAAGAAAACCCCGGAAATGACCATCGCGAAACGCGGGTGAGTACGCCGCGCCGCCAGCAGCGCGCCCGACAGAGAACCGATAGCCAGCATCGTCCCCAGCAGACCGTACTCGCCCGGCCCTCTGGCATACACATCGGTGGCCATGAAAGCCTGGGTCATCTGCAGGTTGAACCCAAAAGCGCCGGTCAGGGTAATCAGGAAGATGATGGCTTTCAGGTCGGAGCGGGATTGCACGTAGGTAAAGCCCTCCCGAATCATGCCGCGGCGCCGCTCCCCGCGCTTGACCGCAAAGAAATAATCCCTTCGCATCAGCGCCAGAGTCACCACCGGTATCACGAAAATCGCCGTGTTGATGACGAACACCCAACCCGGTCCCAGCACCGCAATGAGCACCCCCGCCAGGGCGGGACCAATGAGGCGGGCAATGTTGAAAGCCATCGAGTTGAGCCCCACCGCGTTGGGCAGGCAGTCCGCCGGAACCAGCTCCGCGATGAAAGTTTGCCGCTGCGAAATCGCCAGGGCATCAAAAATGCCGGTCACGAACGCGATGAGGTAAATCTCAAACAGCTGGGCCGAGCCGGTCAGCAGCAGCACCCCCAGAATCAGCCCCAGCAGGGCCACCCCGCATTGGGTTATCTGCAGCATCCGGCGCCGATCCATCCAATCCGCCAACGCCCCGCCAAAGAAACCGAAAATCAGCTGGGGCAAGAATTGCAGGGCGGTGGTCATCCCGACCGCGAACGCATCGTTGTCGGTCAAAACGACCAGGACCACCCAAATCTGGGCGACACGCTGCATCCACATCGCGGTCGCCGCAAACAGATTCGAGACAAACCACAGCCGAAAATTTGCGAACCGCAGTGAATAGAAAGTTTTACTGGCCAAGCGGCTCATCTTCTTTCGATTCCACAGGTTCCCCTAAGAGTGGTCCCGCTGTTGAGGGTCGAGACCAGCAGGTTTTCGCTTACTTTTTCGTAGTTTTTGCAGTCGTTTTCTTCGCCGTAGTTTTGCGAGCCGGCGCTTTGCGTTTCTTGGTGGGCCCTTTGGCGCGTTTTATGGCCAAGAGTTCAAACGCCGCACTTTCGGTCAGCGTGGCGGGATCGGTGCCACGCGGCACGGTCGCGTTCGTGGTTCCGTCCGTCACATAAGGTCCGTACCGGCCGTTCTTAAGGGTGACTTTCTGGCCTGTTTCGGGATCCTCACCGAACTCCATCATCACGGTTTGTGACGTCGCCGCCCGTCCGCGAGTTTTCGGCGCCGCCAGCAACGCCAAAGCCTGCTCGGTCGTCAACGTGAACAGCTGTTCCTCACTTTCCAGCGAACGTGTGTCGGTGCCGCGCTTGATGTAGGGACCGTAACGCCCGTTAGATGCCACAATGTCCACACCCTCGCTGTCCTGGCCGACCGTGCGCGGCAGGCTCAACAGCTGCAGGGCGTCCTCCAGGGTAATCGTGTCCGGGGACTGGGTTTTCAGCAGGGAGGCCGTCCGGTTCTTGGGTTTCTTTTTCGTAGTCTTCTTTGCTTTGGTATCGCTCTCCGGTGTGGCTTCCGGTTCTGGAGCCAGTTCCTCCACGTAGGGCCCGAACCTGCCGTTCTTGACGACAATCTCAAGGCCGGTTTCGGGGTGAACCCCCACCACCCGGTCGCCTTGGGCGCCTTTTTCCAACAGTTCCCGCGCCATTTCCAGGGTCAGCTCATCGGGAGCCACCGTGTCGGGAACCGCAGCGCGTTCCTCGCCGCGCTGCAGGTAGGGGCCGTAACGTCCCACGCGCAGGGCGATTCCCTCGCCGAGCTCCACCGTGTTCAGCGCGGCGGCGTCAATGTCTCCCAGTTCCGCCACCGCGCGCTGCAACCCTAATCCTTGCAGGTCAGAGCCTTTACCGTGACCGTACCAAAAGTCTTTCAACCACTGGGTGCGGTCGGCCTTTCCGGCCGCGATTTTATCCAAATCGGCTTCCATATCAGCCGTGAAGTCGTAATCAATGAGCCCGGGCAGGTTTTCTTCCAGCAGTTTCACGACGGAAAATGCCAGCCACGACGGCACCAGGGCCTGTCCGCGGCGATACACATACTGCCGATCCACAATGGTGGAAATGGTGGAGGCATAGGTCGAGGGTCGCCCAATCTCCCGTTCCTCCATCGCTTTGACCAGCGATGCGTCCGTGTAGCGGGCGGGCGGGGTCGTGAAGTGCTGCCGCTCCTGCCCGGAGTCCAAGTGGTCGAGCCGTAGCCGGTCCGCGGCCTGCATCCGTGGCAGCCTCGCCTCACCGGTCTTGCCCCCGCCGGGAGTGGCCGCGGGCTCATCACCCTCATCTCGGCCCTCTTCGTAAGCGGCGAGGAAACCGGGATTTTCAATCACCGTCCCGGACGCCCCGAACTCGGCGTGAACCGAGCCGTCAGCGGGAACAGCCGCAATCTTTACCGACACGGTAGTGCCGGTGGCATCGTTCATCTGGCAAGCCAGGGTGCGCCGGAAAATCAGGTTGTACAGTTTCCATTCGCGCGCATTGAGTTTGCCTTCCAGACTCGAGGGCAGTTGGAACTGTTCTCCCGCGGGGCGGATGGCTTCGTGTGCCTCCTGGGCCCCTTTCGTTTTCGTCTCATAGATGCGGGGTTTAGCCGGGACCGCGTCCTTGCCGAAACGGCGTTCCGCCAGGGATCGGGCCGCAGAAATAGCCTGTTCAGACAGGTTTACCGAGTCGGTACGCATATAGGTGATGTAGCCGTTTTCATACAGGGACTGCGCCACGCGCATCGTGTCTCGCGAGTTCAACCGCAGTTTCCGGGACGCCTCTTGCTGCAGAGAAGACGTCGTGAATGGGGCGGGAGGACGGCGCCGGTAAGGCTTGGAGTCAACGTCAGCAACCGACCAGGTCGCACCCGTGCTGATGGCGTCCGCCAGCGTCCGCGCCGCGGCACCATCCAGCGCAAACACCCCGGCCTTTTGTGCCGCGGCCTTGAGCTTTCCGTGCTCGTCAAAGTCTTTGCCGGTCGCGATACGTTTGCCGTCCACTTCCCGCAGGGTGGCGGAAAACTCGGTGCCACCCGCCTCGGGAGTCAGCCACGCCACCAAATCCCAGTATTCAGCAGCCGTAAAACTCATCCTGTCGCGTTCCCGGTCGACAACCATGCGGGTCGCCACCGACTGCACTCGTCCGGCCGACAAGCCGGTACGAATCTTGCGCCACAGCAGGGGGGAGACTTCGTAGCCGACCAAGCGGTCGAGAATACGGCGGGTCTCTTGGGCGTTGACCAAGTCAGTGTCCAGCTCGCGCGGGTGGCTCAGGGCGTAGTCGATAGCGTCTTTGGTAATCTCGTGAAACACCATGCGTTTCACGGGGACTTTAGGTTTCAGCACCTCCATCAGGTGCCAGGCAATAGCCTCCCCCTCGCGATCCTCATCAGTGGCCAGCAGGAGTTCGTCGGCCTCTTTCAGCCGGGCTTTCAACTCGCTGACTTTCTTTTTCTTATCCCCGTCAACCACGTAATACGGCTCGAAGTCGTGATCCAGGTCAACCGCGAACTTCGCGTAGCCAGTCTTTTTCAACGTGGCAGGAAGGTCAGACGGCTGAGCGAGGTCACGAATGTGACCCACCGATGCCTCCACGTCAAAGTCGTCACCGAGGAACCTCCCAATGGTTCGAGCTTTCGCCGGAGACTCGACAATCACGAGTTTTTGGTTTTCTTCAGCCACTAAGTCTTACTCCTTTTAAATGCGCAAAAATGAGTTTACTGTCTGAAAGATACCTCGAATTCCCCGATTGGGTAAAATTCTGGGGTTTTCAGGCGGTATTTGTCACCCTAGGCATTGTCAGGTCTAACCGCCCCGCCCTCCTGTGATTTATGTCACACCAGCGTCCTCGCCGTCGTGCCCACCCGACCTGCGGCACAGTCGGCCGCCGGGAAAACCCAAGGTAGGCCGGACGCAAACCGGAAAACCGCCGCGACACCCGGCTGCTGAGCCCGCCTGGAAAAAGTCGGGTTATAAAATTCTTATTCATGACTTGCGCCGGTCGATACGATTAAAGGGGACAAGTGTGCCCAAATCACCTGGTCTTTTAGCATTAAGGGCTGGGCGTTGCCGTTTTTCGCGAGGGGAGGGACTGCAAGATGCGCCGTGCGTTAGACACGAAACTGACACCATTTCTGGGTTTCATCTCGATAGTCTGTATCCTCGTGGCGTGCCTGTTTGAAGCTCCCCCTCTGCAGGGCGGCGGGAAATATGGCGCGGCAAAAGCTCCCAACCGCGTCCATTCGGCCGAACTGCACCAGCCGGCGGCGCCGGACGACAACATCATCGACACGACTTCAAAATCAGAAGTTCGCCGTGCCTACCTGGCCCATTACGAAAAAAACATGATTCGCCCCGCGATGAGTGTCGGGGTGGACTTGGAAAACTGCCTCCCCGGTCAAGCCGTGACGGACGGGATCCGCCCCATTATGGAGGCCTGGAATTTTATGCGCGGGCTCAACGGTTTGAATGCGGTGACGCTGGATACCTCCGGGGCTATCGCTCCCTACACTCAAGCCGCCGCAATGGTCAGCGCCCGCAACGGCAAACTGTCGCACTATCCGGCGGTCGAGGGTTTTGCCTGTGCTACCGACGATGCGGTGCGCGGAGCTAGGCATTCCAACCTGGCTCAATCCATCTCACAGACTTCGGCGGAAACGGCCCTGTGGTATTACATGGATTATTCCAATCAATCCAACCCCACCAATGACCAGCTCGGACACCGCCTGTTTATGATGGATCCGCAGTTGTCCCTGACTTCTATCGGGGCCGCGGCAGGCTATACCGCTATCTCGGTCCGTACCGGCGAGCCCTATCCGGGACTGCCCGCCGAAGCCATGCATAATCCCCAAGCCCCCTCCCCGGAATGGATGAGCTGGCCGTCGGCCGGGTTCTTTCCCAAACAGCTGCTGACCTCGGTTGGGGAAACCAACTCGGGGATGGATCTGGAACGTTGGAGTTTCTCGGTACTGAACGCGGACCTTTCCTCCGCGAAAGCCAGCATTATTGACCCGACCGGGCACTCGGTTCCCCTCACCACCATTCACCCCGGCGAAAAGGGGGTCACGTTCACGCCTCGTGCCATCGCAGACTACTCCACCCTGCTGATGAAGTTCCCCACGATTGAACGAAAGCCTGTCGGGCAGGAAAACCTGGTGTACAAAGTCAAGATTGACGGGGTGAAAAACGCGCCGAAGAGCACCTATGAATATCAGGTGGCGCTGTTTGACCCGCTGACCCCCCTGGAGAAAACCGCGCCTCAGATTCAGCTGATGGAACAACCCCTCACCGGTGTGGGATACAAGCTGGTCAACCCCATCCGAATGCAAGTCTCGGCTTGGCCGGTACCGAAATATCAGTGGCAAGAACGCGACCATGCCGGAGCCTGGAGGGATATCCCCGATGCGACCCAGGAAACTTTCACTCCTGAGGGTATCTGGACTTGGAACCGATCCAAGAACACCGAATATCGCCTGATGGCGACCTCTTCGGAAGGAACCGCCACTTCTGAACCGGTGCGGGTGGCGGTGCAAGGTCTAAAGAATATGCCGACCAGCGCAAAAGCCCCGGTGGGGTCGCGTGTCTCGTTTGAGGCGTCACCCATCATGGATCCTGACGGCTCCCTATTCGACACGACCTATGAGTGGCAGGTGAAACGGGCCGGAATCTGGCAGCGAATTTTCGACGACGGGCATTTTGAAGACACCACCACGAACCGCCTGTCTATCAGTCGGGTTACTCCTGCTGACCAGGGTCTTGCGTTCCGCTTGGTGGTTCGCTCCAAGATTTTCAAACTGTCCGGCTATGACGTGGTGGTTTCTTGGTCGGACGGCAACGCCAAACTCACGGTTTACTAATTCTTACTTAACATTCCTTTGCTAAGTCTTGACGATTGTATCCTCACTAAATTACGATCTTTTTATTGCTCCGATGAGGGGCAATGGCAGAATATTTCGACTTCAGAAAGGATACGCGCAATGAACAAACAATACCGGACACTTCACCGCAGCTGTGCGGGCACCGCGCTGGCTTTGGCTATGCTGGGCGTCGCGGCTTGTTCACCGGCAACTGAAAATACTGCCACTGATACGCCTGAGAGCACTCCTGAAAGCACAGGACATATCTTGCCGACGGCGCAAGTGAAAGCTATTACCGACGCGGTAAATGCTGATGTCGAGGAAGGGTCAGTTAGGACTACATCTGGTCCGAAACCGAGCTATCAACTTGATGCCAAGAAACAAAAGACCATTATGAATATCAGAGATGAAGATAAGTCCAAGTGGGAGAAAGGAATCTACCGGTTCCAAGTTTTTTGCATCGGGCAAGGCACT
>QWCJ01000357.1_pt1 | contig 16795 bp, 15 predicted proteins | sample 1972501 | NCBI WGS metagenome assembly QWCJ01 (sample SAMN09866711, study PRJNA288562) | Human vaginal metagenome isolate term2_vaginal, whole genome shotgun... | isolation source: vagina | host: Homo sapiens | place: USA: California
GCCCATGTGGCCGTAGCGGCCCATCATGACCACATCACGCACTGTGACCGGGAACTGCCAGTCCACGTCCTCGCTCTGCGGGACGTAGCCCAGCACCTGCGTCTTGCGGGCGCGCATGGGGTCGATGCCGTTGATACGAACCGTGCCGCGATCCGGCTTGACCAACCCCATGATCGCCTTGAGTAGCGTGGATTTGCCCGCGCCGTTCATCCCGATCAGCCCACAGATACGGCCTGGTTGGACGCTCAAAGTTGCGCCGTCGAGCGCGACGACGTCGCCGTAGCGCACCGCAACATCCTCAACTGCGATTGCGGGGATCACTGCTTGCCCCCGTTCAAACCGTCGATGATCACCTTCGTGTCGTGGCGAATCAGATCCAGGTAGGTCGGCACCGGACCGTTTTCCTCAGAAAGCGAATCGACGTAGAGGGTGCCGCCGTACTCCGCGCCGGTGGCCTTCACGACCTGCATCATCGGGGCGTTAGAGACTGTGGATTCGCAGAACACCGCTGGGACGTTGTTTTCCTTCACAAACTCGATCGCGCCGGCGATCTGCTGCGGGGTGGCTTCCTGCTCAGCATTGACTGGCCAGATGTAGCGCTCAGTTAGCTTCGCGTCGCGGGCCAGGTAGGAGAACGCGCCCTCACAGGTCACCAAGGCACGCTGCTTGTCGGGGACGGCGGCGAGCTTGGTCTCCAGCTCGTCTTGCACAGCCTGCAGTTCGTTTTTGTATTTCTCGCCGTTGGCCTTGAAGTCTGCGGCGTGTTCCGGGTCGAGTTCGCTGAACGCGTCAACGATGTTGTCCACGTACTTCTGCACGTTCACCGGGCTCATCCACGCGTGCGGATTGGGCTTGCCGGCGTAGGCGTCCTCGGCGATGTCGATCGGCTCGACACCCTCGCTGACCACGGCGTGCGGCACATCCAGATCGGCGACAAACTGGGCGAACCAATTCTCCAGGTTCATGCCGTTATCCAAAATCAGGTCCGCGTCGGCGGCACGAGAAATGTCGCCGGGGGTGGGCTCGTAGCCGTGGATCTCCGCACCAGGCTTGGTGATGGATTCCACCTTGAGGTGATCGCCCGCAACGTTCGCGGCGATGTCCTGGATCACGGTGAACGTTGTGAGCACGACAGGGGTGTCTTTGCCGCCTGCTGCATCAGTGCTTTCTTCAGAGCAGCTCGCCAGGCCGAGGGAGAGAGCAGCCGTAGCGACGAGCGCAAGCACTTTGGTTTTCATCATGTCGTTCCTTTGCGTTGGGAGCGTGGAGGGGAGCAGGCAATCTGTGTGCCCACGCTGGCGAATAATAAAGTTCGGTATGCCGAACTGGCAAGTGGCGTAAGGGCGTACAGCCTACTTTTGTGGGTGGCGAAGTAGACCGAAGTAGACTGACCAACCATGGCCAAGGCGGATCTGGAGAAAAAGCCCTTCGACGTTGCCGGAATGTTCGACGACGTGGGCAAGAACTACGACAAGACGAACACCGTGTTGTCGTTCGGGCTGGACAAATACTGGCGACGACGCACCCGCGAACGCCTCGAACTCAAACCAGGGGAGAAGGTGCTCGACCTCGCCGCAGGCACCGCCGTGTCCACCGTCGAGCTCGGTAAATCCGGCGCGTGGGTCGTGGCGTGCGACTTCTCCCAGGGCATGCTGGCCGCCGGCAAGGACCGTAAGGTGCCCAAGGTGGTCGGCGACGCGATGTACCTTCCGTTTGCCGACAACACCTTCGACGCGGTGACCATCTCCTACGGGCTGCGCAACGTCCATGATTTCGAGGCCGGCTTGCGCGAAATGGCGCGTGTGACCAAGCCCGGCGGGCGCCTTGTGGTCAACGAGTTCTCCACCCCCGTCATCCCAGGATTCCGCACCGTGTACAAGGAATACCTGCCACGTGCTGTGCCGGCGCTGGCCAAGGTATTTTCCTCCAACGCGGAGGCCTACGAGTACCTTGCGGAATCCATCCGCGCATGGCCCAACCAGGAGGAGCTTGCCGCGGCGATCAACGCCAACGGTTGGGAAGACGCCGGCTGGCAAGATCTCACCGCCGGTATTGTGGCGCTCCACAGCGCCGTGAAGCCGCTCGACTAAGCCGCGCTAAGCGACGTCCCAGAGCGGGGCGTTCTTCGGCACCACGCGACCTGCCGCGCGCCACACACGCGCGACCAGGTCGCGGTCTTCGTCCTGCACCAAGTTGCCCATCAGGCGTGCCGCTGCCGGCATGAGGTAGCGCCCGCCCAGTCCGCGCAGCGCCACCGGGCCGGCCAGCGGCAGAAACTGCGGGTACGTCAGCAGTCGGGCAAGTGTGCGCGCCAGCGTGAACGCGTCGCCGTAGTGGCTGCGCAACAGCGCCGGCCAGGCAAGCGTGAGGTCGCCGCCCGCGTTGATTAACTCGACCGCCAACACCGCAGTTTCCAGCCCGTAGTCGATGCCTTCGCCGTTGAGCGGGTTCACGCACGCTGCCGCGTCGCCGATGAGGACCCAGTTCGGGCCCGCAACGTTGGACACCGCACCACCCATCGGCAACAGTGCGGAGGTCACCGCCTGCTCCGGACCGAGGTTCCACATCTCGCGCTGCTGTGCGGCGTAGTCGGCGAGCAGCTTCTTCGTGTTCACCTTCGCTGGGCGTGCGTCGGTGGACAGGGCGCCGCACCCGAGGTTCACAGTGCCGTTACCAAGCGGGAAGATCCAGCCGTAACCAGGCTGAATCACGCCATCCGCGTCGCGCAGCTCTACGTGCGAATGCATCCACGGCTCATCCGAAAACGGCGAATCGCAATACGAGCGCGCCGCAATGCCGAATACCTCGCCCTTGTGCCACTCGCGACCCAGTTTCTTGCCAAAGGGGGAGCGCACGCCGTCGGCAACCACGACCCACTTCGCGCGTACCGAGCCCTGATCCGTCTTCACAGCACTGATCGCGCCACCGGAAAACTCCACACCCGTCGCGGCGCAGTTCTGGCGGATGGTGGCGCCGGCGGTGCGGGCTTCGTCGACAAGCATTGCGTCAAACACCGTCCGAGGAGCCGCAGAGCCTTCACCGCGCGGCCAAGGCGCCTCGACGTCGCCGCCGTAGCCGTGCAACTTCAACCCCTTGTTGCGATACGCGGGTACCTCCAGATTGAGTGCCTCGAGCGTCTCCACCGCACGCGGGGTCAACCCATCGCCGCAAGTTTTGTCGCGGCCGGGACCCTGGGCGTCGAGAAGCAAAGTCTGCAAACCCGAACGCTGCGCCGCAATCGCCGCCGCCGAACCAGCCGGTCCAGCACCCACAACCACAAGGTCGAAATACTCAGTCACGCAACTGATTGTGCCAGCGCCACCCACTGCTACAGAACCAAGGGCAAGTGGGCTACGGTAGGTGCGTTATCCATGTGCCCCTCCAACCTGCAAGGACGTTATCGATGACGTACGGCACCACCCCGTCACCCCGCCACGGATTCAAGATTGACCTTGGCGACGACGCACTCAACACCCGGCTCAACACCGGGCTAGAAGCGGTGGAGGACCTCCTCATGGCCGAACTTTCACGCGGCGAAAAGTTCCTCACCGACAAAGTCACCCACCTCGCCGCAGCCGGCGGCAAACGCTTCCGCCCCATGATGGCGCTGCTGTGCGCCGAGTTTGGCCCCAACCCGCGCGCCCAAAACGTAATCAACGGCGCCACCGTCACCGAAATGGTGCACCTGGCCACGCTGTATCACGACGACGTCATGGACGAAGCTGAACGCCGCCGCGGCGTTGAGTCCGCCAACGCGCGCTGGAGCAACACCGTCGCCATCCTTGCAGGCGACATCCTGTTTGCCCACGCCTCACGCCTGATGAGCCGAATGGACCTGGCCACCGTCGAGCACTTCGCCGAGACCTTCGAGGAACTGGTCACCGGCCAGATGCGCGAAACCGTCGGCGCACAAGGCACCAACCCGGTTGAGCACTACCTGAAGGTCATCGACGAGAAAACCGGCGTGCTCATCGCGTCCGCCGCCTACCTGGGCGCGCGGCACTCCGGCGCGTCCGACGAGGTGGTCCAGCGTTGCGCGCGCATCGGCGACGCCGTGGGCATGGTGTTCCAAATCGTCGACGACATCATCGACATCTTCTCCGACCCCGAACAATCCGGAAAGACCCCAGGCACCGACCTGCGCGAGGGCGTATTCACCCTGCCAGTGCTCTACGCGCTCGAAGAAGACTCCGAGGCCGGGGAGGCCCTTCGAAGACTCCTCACGGGCCCGCTTACCGACGACGCCGACGTCACCCGCGCCCTCGACCTTCTGGGGCAGACACGTGGCCGTGAACGTGCCCTGGAGACCGCCCGCGGCTACCTGGACATCGTCGAACGCGAACTCGACGCGCTGCCCGACATTCCAGCCCGCGAAGCGCTGCGCACCATGACACGTCTCACCGTCGAACGCGTAGGATAACCAGGCGATTTGCCTACATTACGGTGGCGTGATGTAAGGTAATCCCCGCACTTCAAACGTGCACGCCAGGTTGCCCGAGCGGCCAAAGGGAGCGGACTGTAAATCCGCCGGCATTCGCCTTCAGAAGTTCGAATCTTCTACCTGGCACAGGCACACCCCGCCGATCCCCATCACGGATCGGCGGGGTTTTCGCTGTGCGGTGCTGTGGTTCTGCGGCTGCAGGGCGGTAGGGAGTGATGGCCTATGGCGTAGGTTATGGAGCGGTTTATGTCGTCGATAAGCATGTGTAAAAACATGGGCTGTACTGGCGATTTGTGTTTATAAACGATATCGGGTTAATCTTCTCAAGGCTTCAACGGAGCGGGTCGCAAGATCCACAACAAAGAGGCTGTGCCCCCTTAGCTCAGTCGGCAGAGCGTTTCCATGGTAAGGAAAAGGTCGACAGTTCGATTCTGTCAGGGGGCTCTGTTGTTTGCTGGGGTCCTTGCACTTTGTGCGAGCGTCAGTGAACACATGGCGGTGTAGCTCAGTGGTAGAGCAAGCGACTCATAATCGCTGTGTCGAGAGTTCAATTCTCTCCATCGCTACTCACCTCAAACGGACGCCACAAGCGCCCGTGGTAGGGTTAGGCGCACCGAATAAGGTGCCCTAGGGGCGTGGCGCAATTGGTAGCGCAACGGTCTCCAAAACCGTAGGTTGCAGGTTCGAGTCCTGTCGCCCCTGCCAAAACAACCTGGAGGAGTTTTCGTGACTAACCCCAACGGTCAGAATGCCGCACAGCCAACCGGCAAGCGCCAACTGCGAGGGGTCTCGCCCGTGTCCTCCGACGGGTACGAAGCAAAGCGCACCCCCGTCAATGCCGACGAGGCCGAGGAAAAGACCACCAGCATCGCAACCTTCCCGGGCGAAGTCGTCTCCGAGATGAGCAAAGTCATCTGGCCGACCGGCAAGCAGATGCTGAACTACACGCTGATCACATTCGCGTTCCTCATCGTGCTCACCATCCTCGTCTGGGGCACCGACACCCTCGCTTCCATGGGGATTCGCTGGATTCTCATCCGATAAGTACAATTTCACGCGTAACGTTTCCCGCCACCTCGAACACCGAGGGAAGGCGGGATACTTTTTGCCCCGGTAACCTTGGGGCACACCCGCGAACATACGAGGAGAACAACCATGACTGAGGTAAACGAGGACGTCAACGGCGCGATCGAAAACAACGAGCAGGAAATGATCGACGAAGGCGCGCCCGTCGACCCCTCCACCGACCCGGTCATCCACGGCGACTCCGACCCGGCCGGCACCAACGAGCAGGACGACAACGCTGAGGCGACCGAGGCCACCGAAGCCACCGAGGCGACCGAGGGCGCGGAAGCGCCGGAGGCAGAGGGCGCTGAGGCCGCGGAGGGCGTTGAGGCCCAGGACGCTGAGGCTACGTCCGACTTCGACGCTGAATACCGCAAGCGCCTGCGCGAGTACACCCGCGAACTGAAGAAGCAGCCGGGCGAGTGGTACATCATCCAGTCCTACTCCGGCTACGAAAACAAGGTGAAGACCAACCTGGAGATGCGTAGCCAGACCCTCGAGGTCGAAGACTCCATCTACGAGGTCGTCGTGCCTGTCGAGCAGGCGCTGGAGAAGAACAAGGACGGCAAGAACAAGCTGGTCAAGCGCAAGCTCCTGCCGGGCTACGTCCTCGTGCGCATGGACATGAACGACGCCGCATGGTCCGTGGTGCGTGAAACCCCGGGCGTGACCTCGTTCGTCGGTAATGAGGGCAATGCCACCCCGGTGAAGCACCGCGACGTCGCCAAGTTCCTGCTGCCGAAGTCCGCCGCGGCCGGCGCGAAGCCGCAGGTCGACGCCGAGGGCGACACCGTTGTGCCGTCGGCGGAGGAGGCGCCGAACAAGGTCACCCACGACTACAAGGTCGGCGAGGCCGTCACCATCCTCTCCGGTGCACTGGCGTCCGTGTCCGCCACCATCAACGCCATCGACCCGGAGACCGGCAAGATCGAGGCGCTCGTGTCCATCTTCGGCCGCGAGACCCCAGTCGAGCTCACCGCCGATCAGATCGAACGCATCATGTAAGCGCATTTTGCTTATCGACGACGCCCTGGCGTAACCTATCTCGTCGCGTGTGTTTTGCGCACACGCGACGTTTTCGTTTTCTCATCCCCGGTGGCTGGGAAAAACCCGGCATCCGGAAGCCTTACCGCTGTTCATCGCGGTGGCGAGGCTGTAACTAGGAGGTAATTGCGATGGCTAAGAAGAAGGTCACTGGCCTGATCAAGCTTCAGATCGAAGCTGGTATGGCAAACCCGGCCCCGCCGGTCGGTCCGGCACTTGGTGCACACGGTGTCAACATCGTTGAGTTCACCAAGGCATACAACGCTGCGACCGAATCCATGCGCGGCAACATTGTCCCGGTGGAGATCACGGTCTACGAAGACCGCTCCTTCGACTTCATCCTGAAGTCCCCGCCGGCTGCATCCCTGCTGCTGAAGGCTGCAGGCCTGCAGAAGGGCTCCGGCGTTCCGCACACTGACAAGGTTGGCAAGGTCACCTGGGAGCAGTGCAAGGAAATCGCCGAGACCAAGAAGAACGACCTCAACGCCCGCGACATCGAGGCTGGCGCCGCGATCATCGCTGGTACCGCACGTTCGATGGGTATTGACGTCGAGAAGTAAAGCGCACCTCGTCGCTTTACGTGGAAGGGCCTTCAGCCAGGCCCGCCAACCACAACTCCTGAAAGGAATCAAACATGGCTAAGAAGTCTAAGCGTTACATTGAGCAGCTCGCCAAGGTGGACCGCGACGCGTTCTACCACCCGCTGGATGCGGTGACCCTGGCAAAGGAGACCGCTTCCGACAAGTACGACGCAACCATCGACGTTGCGATGCGTCTGTCCGTCGACCCGCGCAAGGCCGACCAGCTGGTCCGCGGCACCGTCAACCTGCCGCACGGCACCGGTAAGACCGTCCGCGTCGCAGTCTTCGCTGAGGGCGAGAACGCCACCAAGGCGAAGGAAGCAGGCGCTGACATCGTCGGCACCGACGAGCTCATCGAGCAGATCAACGCTGGCCAGCTCGACTTCGACGTCGCGATTGCGACGCCGGACCAGATGGCTAAGGTCGGCCGCGTTGCTCGCGTGCTCGGCCCGCGTGGTCTGATGCCGAACCCGAAGACCGGCACGGTCACCCCGGACGTCGCTAAGGCGATCCAGGACTCCAAGGGCGGCAAGATTGCCTTCCGCGTGGACAAGGCATCGAACCTGCACGCAATCATCGGCAAGGCTTCCTTCACCCCGGAGCAGCTCGCTGAGAACTACGGCGCGCTTCTCGACGAGGTCGTTCGCCTCAAGCCGTCTTCCGCCAAGGGTGTCTACCTGAAGAAGATCACCGTGTCCGCAACCCAGGGCCCGGGCGTTCCGGTTGATACCTCTGTGGAGAAGGACTACGCCAAGAAGGCATAGTCTTCCCGCAACGATTTCGCGCCTCGGTGGTTCACCGGGGCGCTTTTTCGTGTCTGGGGGTAGTGCTTTGTCGCAACGCTTAATGGAAGTAGTATTCGTTAAGTGTTGAAAACGGTTACCAATAGTCTTGTGGTTGTCTGCCTCGCCGCCTTGCTCACCCTGTTGACGTGTGGCGTGGCACTGGCGGATCCCGCCCGTTTTGATCGGGGCCACATCGATGTCTTCAACGTCACCGCCGACGGTGGCAGCCTGACTTTGGACCTGCAGGAGGACGTCACCGGCTCCCACGTGCGCCGCGCACCCGAGGATGTCGATTTGGTTGTCGGCGAGGCGGCCTACACCGACGAAACCGCCAACGTCCCAGAGATCGGCGAGCCCGGCTACCTGCTGCCACAGACCCAACGTGCCGACCTGCTGTGGCCCGGGTGGGACACCCAGGGCGTGCGCGAAGGTGGCTTCGGTCGCGTCGACATCGAGTTCCGCGAGGTCTCCGGGCCAGGATCCGTCTACCTGTTCCAGACGGGAAGCTTCGGCTCCTTCCAACCCGTGCTTGATAGCGACCAGCCGCAGCTCTCCTCAGGATCCCGCATTGTTCAGGACGACCCGTCCCACGTCCACGCGAACTGGCTGTTCACCCAGCCAGGCGTGTACACCATGAAGGTTGTGGCAACCGCGGACGGCGCAGAGTCCAACGAGGCGGTGTACACGTGGCACGTCGGCGACGCCAGCGCCGAAACAAGCGCCGAAACAAGCGCCGAAACAAACGGCGACCGCACCAGCGCCGACACGAGCACCGGCACGCCCCACAACGACGCAACCAACAGCGCAGCCGCGGTTTCCACACCCGCTGCCTCGAAACCGGTAGCCCAGAAGCCGGCGCCCGCAGCAGCGCCCGCGGCCAAGCCGGCGCCCGCCACCACCTCAGCTTCGGCGAAGAAGTGCACACCCGCGCTGCGCCCGATGATCAAGGACGACCGCAACGTGCCCGCCACCTGGAAGCGTCCGGAAGACCTTGTGTTCGGGCTTGGCAGTGCGGCGGAGGCGGACCTGCCCCAGGCGGTCGGCCCAGTGCCTGCCGGCAAGGCGTGGATGATTGGTGCGACACAGCAGGACAACGTGCCGTGGCTGGGTGCGAACACGCAGCACGAGTCGCTCATTGAACACACCACCGGCGAGGTCACCTGGGAAGTAACAAACTTCAACGGCCCCGGCCCAATGACCGTGTTCACCCAGGGCGGCCTGGGGCAAGTGGTGGGCGAGGAGTGGTTCACCGCGGAGAACGGTCGCGGCTCCGGCAGCCACACGATCCCGGCGAACTCGCACGTGCACCCCAATTGGGTGTTCGGGGCACCCGGCACGTACAAGGTGACCATCCGTCAGACCGCCACCACAAAAGGCGGGGAGAAGGTCTCCGGCGAGGCCACGCTGACGTTCAACGTTGGAGAAGCCGGCAACGCCGATAGCGGCCACTTCGATTTTGGCTCCATGTTTGACCCAGAAGGCAGCTGCAGCACCGGAGCAGCAACGGCACAAGGCAGCGACGCCGCACGCTCAGGTGACCTCGCAGAGACCGGCACCACAGTGATGACCGTGCCGTTCGCCATCCTGGGCCTCGGCGTCGCGGTGTTCGGCGCGGCGATGTGCACGCTGGACACTGCCTTGCGACGCCGCCTGATTGCCCTCGCAGGAGCCTCGAAGTGAAGCGCGCCAAAGCTATAGCGGCCCTCGGGTTGGTTGCGGGTCTGGTGGGCTGCGCGCAGGCGGACGGTGCGGTGGATGATGGCCGGTTGCGTGTGGTGGCGTCGACAAGCATTCTCGCGGATGTCGTGCAGAATGTCGCCGGCGATGCCGCTGACGTCACCCCGTTGATGCGTCGCGGCGCCGACCCGCACTCGTATGAGCCGACCCTGCACGCCACGCGCGACATTGCCTATGCGGACGCCGTGTTCACCAACGGGCTGTTGCTGGAGCCGCAAGCATTGAGCCGCACGATCGAGTCGACGGCGCGACCCGACGCGCGTGTGGTGGCGCTCGCCGAGCAGACGCAGCGCTACGGTTACGCCCCGATCCCGCTGGTCGAGGACGCGAGCTTGGACACCGTGTGGTTGGGCCTGCGGTTCGAGGGCGACCTGCCCGCCACCGCGGTCACCGAGCTTTCGCTTGTCGACGCCACCGGCCCCGGCAAAGCTTTCGCCTTCATCCTCGGCACGTTTGGCACACCTGAGTTGCTCTTCGACTCCGACGGCGGCTCGACCATGCTGCCGGCGGGTGCGCACACGCACGTGAGTTGGGCCTTTTCAGCGCCGGGTGTGTACGAGTTGCGGCTGCGCGCGTCGGTGCGCGACGCGGTCGATGCGCCGGAGCGCAGCTCCGCCGAGCAAACCGTGACGGTGGTTGTCGGCCAGGACCCGGCACAGGTCGCGCCTGGGAAGGTGGCGATCGAGCATGGTCACGTGGACATCGCCACGCTTGTCGACGACACCACCACCCACCTGACCCTTCGCACCGACGACCACAGCCACCCCGGCCACACCGACATCAACCCCGCCGATGCCGTCGTTGTCGTACCCACAACCACCCTGCAGCCGATCCCGCCACAGCGCGAGTTCCGCTTCCTCGGCAACCCGGACGACGAGACCTACCTGCTGCCGCAGGCGGTACTCGGCCGTCACGTGCACGGCGAGCTAGACCCGCACATCTGGCACGACCCGGCCGCGATGAAAGCGGTGGTTGACGTGGTGCGCGACGAACTGTCCGCCATCGACCCGTCACGCGCCAGCCAGTTCGCGGACAACGCCAAGCGCTACCAGTCGCTTCTCGACGACACCGACCGCACCGTCCGCGCCATGTACGACTCCATCCCCGAAACCAACCGCAACCTGGTCACCACCCACCACGGCTACGCCTACCTCGGCCGCGCCTACGGGCTGCGCATCGCAGGCTTTGTCACCCCGAACCCGAGCGTGGAGCCGAGCCCCCGCGACCTGCTGGCACTCTCGCGCACCTTGGACAACCTCGACGTGCCGGCCGTGTTCGTCGAGTACGGCAGCGAACAAGAAACGCCTGTGCTCACCCAAACGGCCGCCCAGCACGGGGTGAACGTGTGCCCGATCTGGGGCGACTCTCTCGACCCGCCCGGTCAGGGGCCGGCGCAAACGTATGTGGACTTTGTGCTGGCCAATGGGTCGTCGATTAGTAACTGCTTGAAAGGACAACAATGAAAAAGATTCCAGCCCTCATCACCGCCGCCATGATCGCGGCCGCACCCGCAGCAACCGCCCAGGTACAGGACAACAACCCCGCCCTGCAACAAGTCGTTGACGCCAACGAAACGATCGCGCCGGAAGGCGAACGCACCGTCATCGACGCAGGCCACGTTGACCTCGGCCCCATGTTCGTGGACGGCAACCTGCAATTCCTCGCCCGCGACGACACCCATGAGCCCGCCATGTGGCGCCACCTCAACGACGTCGTCTTCGCCGTCGGCGACGCCGCCAAGCAAACCCTGCCCGACACCAACGACTTCGACTTCACCGGCGCCAAACCAGGCTCCGACGTATGGGTCGTGCCCCAAACCGAAGTCGCAGGCGTGCCATGGCTGGGCTGGAACTCCCAAGCCCCCTCGCTGCTCGAGCGCTCCACGTCCGGCATGAGCCTCGAATTCGCCGGCCACGACGGCCCTGGCGACTTCTCCCTCTTCGTCCAACCCGGCGGCTTCCACGAACCGCAGCAACTGTGGAACTCCCGCACCGAAGGCGACCAGTCCATGTGGGTCGAACCCAACACCCACACCCACGCCAACTGGGTGTTCACCGAGCCGGGCGTGCACCTGATCAAGGTGCGCGCGAAGGTGGAGGACACTGACGGCCAGGTGCACACCGACGAGCAGGTGCTGCGCCTTGCGGTCGGCGTTGACCCGCAGGAGGCGTTCGACGCGGAGTTTGCGGGCGCCGGGGAGGGGGCGTCGTCGTCAAGCAATGTGCTCCTGTTCGCAGGCTTGGGTGTGCTCGTCCTGGCGTTGGTGGCGTTCGCGGTGGTGTGGGGGCGTCGTAAGTGATCACAATCCGCGACCTTGCCGTGTCCTACCCGGGACGTGAAGTGTTTCAGGGCGTGGACGTCACGCTCAACGGCGGCGAATTCACCGGCCTGCTCGGGCCGAACGGCGCAGGCAAAACGACGCTGATGCGTGCGATGCTCGGGCTCGTACCCGCCGACGCAGGCACCGTCGAGACGACCGACTCGCGTCCGATCCGCGACGTCGTCGGCTATGTGCCTCAACGCCACAACGTCGCGTGGGATTTCCCAATCGACGTCTACACCGCCACCCTCAACGCCACGCTTGGGAAGCGCCCCTGGTTCCGCCGCGCTGGCGAACGCGACCGCATGTGGGCGCAGCGTGCGCTTGAGATGGTGAACCTTGCAGACCTCGCCGACCGCCCCATCAGCGACCTGTCCGGCGGCCAGCGCCAACGCGTGCTCATCGCGCGTGCTTTGGTGCGCCGTCCGCGCATGCTGCTTCTCGACGAACCCTTCACCGGCCTCGACATCCCCACCACGGAACATTTGCTCGGGCTGTTTCGAGAGCTCGTCGATAAGGGCCTGGGCGTTGTGATGTCCACCCACAACATCGTCGAGGCCGTCGAATCCTGCGACCGTCTCATCCTGTTCAAAGGCGGCATCGTGGCGGATAGCCCGACGCGCCTGCTTAACGACGACACCCCCTGGATGCACACCTTCTCCGTCGGCCCCGACTCACCGTGGCTACGAGGCGTGCGCGCACACCTGGAGGCCGCCCATGCCTGAGATTTCCTTCCTGCAATTCCTCGCCGACATGGCGAACCCACAACTGGCCTTTCTGCCACGTGCGCTGGGCGCTGCCGTGATCGCCGCGGTGCTCTGCGCGGTGGTCGGGTGCTTCGTGGTGCTGCGCGGCATGGCGTTCATCGGCGACGCCGTTGCGCACGCGGTGTTTCCCGGCATCGCCGTCGCCTTCGCCTTGCAGACCTCGGTGCTGCTCGGCGGCGCGGTGGCGGGGGCGTTGGTGGCGGTGCTGATCGCGGTGATGTCGCAACGCCGCACCATTAAAGAAGACTCCGTGATCGGCATCGTGTTTACCGCCGCGTTTGCCATCGGCCTGGTGATCATCTCGCGGGTCGAGGGCTACACCGCCTCCGTGAGCTCGTTCCTGTTCGGCTCGCTCACCGGCGTTGGCGTGCGCGAACTGGTGGTCAACGCGGTCGCTGGCGCCATCATCGTCGCCATTGTGGTTGTCCTGCGCCCGTGGCTGACCGCCGTCGCCTTGGACCGTGAAACCGCCCGCGCCATGAACCTGCCCGTCGCCGCGGTGGACCTCGCGCTGTATCTCAGCGTGACGTTCGCCGTTGTGCTCGCCGTACAGACCGTGGGCAACATCCTGGTCGTCGCACTGCTGATCACCCCGGCTGCCGCCGCGCGCCTGTTCACCGACCGGCTCGACACGATGATGCTCATCGCCGCCGCATTCGGCGTGGTTGGCAGCGTCCTGGGCGTGTGGCTGGCGTGGGCCTACGATTCCCCAACCGGGGCGACGATCGTCCTTTCCGTCACCGCCCTGTTCGCACTGAGCTGGCTGTTCGCGCCGCGCCGCGGAGTGTTCGCGAAGGTGGTGCGGGCATGAAGTTGAACCGACTTGTGACGCTGGTCGTCGCTACGCTTGCGTTTGCTGTGGCACCACTGGCGCAGGCGAGCAGCGAGCACAAACCCGGCGACCCCGGCCACAGCGTGACCCTCGACGCGGACGTCGACCACCCGTGCGCCGGCCGCAAACTGCTCTACCACTCCCACAACGACGCCCTCTACGGCACGCGCTCCGGCGGCAAGCTAGCGGTGATGGCGGTCGACGGCCAACAGGTCACCTCCCAAGACTCGGTGTGCTTCCGCCTCGCCCCAGACGCGGACGCCGATGGCAACGACCTGTCCAAACTCACCATCCCCGACGACGGCACCCTCGACTTCCTCGGCCCCCGCGGCAGCGAAGTGTGGGCAGCGCCACAAAGCGTGGACTGGACCGACAACTGGCGCCCCATCTGGTCGGGCCTCGGCGCATTCGACCCCGCCCACGAACTCGACCCCACGTCGATCCCCACCAACTTCAAAGACGACGTCATGCACTTCGACCTCGTCGACATGGATGCGCCCGGCGACATCAACGTCATGTTCACCAGCCGCGTCTACGAACCGGAGCGACTGTTCGACTCCTCCAACCCAGACATGCGCACCATCACCTACGAAGTCGGCGGCCACGGCCACTTCACCTGGACGTTTTCCAAACCAGGCATCTACGCGCTGACGTGGCAAGGCCGAGCCGAGCGTACCGACGGCACCACCGAACGCTCCGAACCCATCACCCAATACTGGCTTGTCGGCGACGACGCCACCGTCGGCCTGCCCGAAGGCACCACCACGGGGCTGCGCACCCCAAAGTCGGCATCGACACCCACTGACGCGCAACCGACCACGTCGGCGACTACCACGGTGGCCACCACGGCACCGACCTCACCAAAGGCCTCCACGTCGGCGCAGCCAACCACCGCGCCAACTCTTGCGCCGACACCGACCTCGCCAAAGGCCTCCACGTCGTCTAGCACGTCGGCGCAGCCAACCAGCACGCAGCCCAAGCCGGCACCAGGCACCTCCACGCCCAATGCCGCAGCGAAGGAGCGCGCGCTGATCAAGGCGGGTCATATGGATATGGCCTTGGTGGGGGAGGGGTCGTCGTTAAGCACAGTGCTCATCGATGATTCCGACCCCCTCCACCCGGCGCACCGACCCTCCGGCAGTTTCATCTTCGCGGTGCCCGACAGCGCGCGCACCGACCTGCCCGATAGCGTGCGCGACAGCTTCCCTGGCAGCCCAGCGCAGATGTGGATCCTGCCGCAAGCACAGGACAAGAACCTGCCATGGCTGGGCTTTTCCACCACCGGAGTGTCCGCGAGCGCGATTGAGGAAGGCAGCCGGATCACGGTAAGCATGCGCGACGTCACCGGTCCGGGCCGCCTGATGACATGGCACGAGGACCTGCGAGGCCTGCGCATCGAACTAGACTCGGGCGACCCTTCCAAAACGCTCCAATACCCGGTTAACGCCCACGACCACCAGGGCTTTGGGTTCACCGAGCCGGGCATCTACACGGCGACGTTCGTGTATTCCGGCACCACGCGTGACGGTGAGGCGTTTGAAAAGGAACTCGTCGCAACGTTTGCAGTTGGCGACGACGCCATCACCAACGCCCCAACCAATCCCGACGACACCGATAACGCAAGCAACACGGGCAACGCGGGCAAAAGCCTGAACGTCCCGCAGGCATTGGCGGCGGGTCTGCGGCAGGTGGAGAAGGAGCTCAAGAAGTTTGGCGACGCCATCGCGCCAGCCGCAAAACCGTCCACGAAGCCGTCTGCGCAGGCAACCACACAGCGGGCGACACGGCCGACGACACGGCCGAGCAACCAGGCAACTTCTCGCCCCTCGCGTACCGCTGCACCTGCGGCCCCGGCAACCGCTGCCCAGTCGGCCCAGTCGGCCCAGTCGGCTCGATCGGTGAGTACTGCGCGTGCTGCACAGGCTGCACCTCGCAGTCAGGCGGCGGCTCAATCCACGGCGAAGCAGTCTCCGACGAGGCGTGCGCAGGCAAGCCGTGCAGCGTCATCGCAACTATCGACGAGCACTAGCGCCCCCGCCACAACCTCCGCCCCTTCGCCGGAGCCCTCACCTGAGTCTGCACCCGATGCTTCGGGCAGCGGGATTCATGCCGCGCAGCCCGTCGAAGGCACGAGCAACTCCGCGACGGCCGGCGGCTTCTGGGCTGGCCTCGCGATTGGTGTTGGCATCATGGCGCTCATCGGCGGCGCAGTACTGTTTGTTGCCGCGCTGAAATTGCTCCGTCGCGCTGAGCGGCACGACGAGCACTAGCCGAAGAGTTGGTCCATTGCCCCGCGGTTGGTGTTTTTCACCGGGTAGCCGCGGGGCGAAATCCATACCGGGGCACCCCGCACCATGACGATCCGGCCCCGTTTCTTACGCCACGGGTCATCATCATTGACCCGGTTGTGATACCTGCATAGCGGCGCCAGGTTGCCAATATTGGTCTCCCCACCATGCCGCCACGCCTCCACGTGGTGTAACTCGCAGTTGTCTGCTCCGTGACGACAGCCAGGAAACGCACACACCGGCGAGACCAGCTTGGCCAAATCACGCTGCTTCTGATTCGCCAAACGCTGCGTGCGATACAGATTCACCGCACCGGCCTGCGGGTGAAACGCCGCCACCTCCAACGCATCACCAAACTGGGCGGAGAGAAACTCCGCACCCGTCATGGTGGTGCCATCAGTCATGGCCAACAGCACATCATCACCATTGCCGTCCAGGATGCGTACGTAATCCGGCAGCGGCACCAACACCGTCGGACGAGGCGCTGCAGTAGCCACCTTGCCCTCGCCGAAGAAGATCCCAATCAAATTCTCGGCAATCTGGGGTGCAGCCGGACGGTCCTGATCAATACCTAACCGCCCGGCGTGTTCCATGTCGGAGATCTCGCGCTCGTCGTAGGTTAAGTGCAGGGTGCGTTTGCCGTTTCGCGACGGGCCAAATTTCGCCGCATCCACCGCCGGTGTCTTATCCGCCGGCACCAACGTACGGGCTGCCGCCTCAATCGCCCGGTAGCCACCTTCGACCTCAAGCAAGGCCAGGCGCAGCGCCCACCGCTGGGAGGCATCCTTGACCGGTGCGATGCGACGCTCGATCAGCGCCAGCTCGTCGAGGGAGAAACCTCGCGCTAAAGAACTTGCTGTCTTCTGTTTGCGCGTGAACTTGGTGCGCCCGAAGTACACATCCCGCAGCCGCGACCAGGCACGCGCACGATCCGG
>QWCJ01000667.1_pt1 | contig 16736 bp, 12 predicted proteins | sample 1972501 | NCBI WGS metagenome assembly QWCJ01 (sample SAMN09866711, study PRJNA288562) | Human vaginal metagenome isolate term2_vaginal, whole genome shotgun... | isolation source: vagina | host: Homo sapiens | place: USA: California
CGTTATTGTTGTTGTTCTTCGGACGGATGGTGCCGACGATCGCGTCGCCGTGACGCATACCGTACTTGCGCACCGTGTTGATCGGCACGTACACGTCCGTCGGCCCCGCGTGGTAGCCGGTGGTGCGAATGAACGCGGTGTTCGCATCGACGAAATCGAGGATGCCCGCGACAGGCGTCAGCTCTTCCGGCTTCGGTTCGCGGTTGTTGTTGCCGCCATTGTTACCACCGTTGCCGCCGCCGTTATTGCCATCACCGTTGTTGCCGCCGTTGTTGCGGTTGTTATCGCGGTTGCTGTCACGATTATTGTCGCGGCCACGGTTACGGCGGTTGCGGCGATTGCGACGGTTGCGACGGTTGCCGCGGTTATTGTCGTCTCGATTGTTATCGCCGCGCTCGTTATCGTGGCGGTTCTTCTCGCGATCTTCGTGGCGCTCTTCACCGCGGTTGCCACCGTTCTGCTCGGAGCTATCTGCGGTTTCTTCTTGGCGCTTTTCTTGGTGACGCCCCTCCCGCGCCTCCGCGACCGACTTTTCCGTCGGCTCCTTCGGCTCCTTCGGTGCAGTCTCTTCGGCAGGCTGAGGCTTCCGGGGCGCTCCACCACCACTCGATGCACCACCGGATTCGATAACGGCGATCAGCTCGCCTTTGCGAAGACCAGAGGTGCCTTTCAGCCCCTGTGCCGCTGCAATCTGGCGCAGCTCCGGCAATTTCAACGAGGCGAGGCCATTGGCTTGGCCACGAGCCAAAATATCGGACAGGCTCACAAAAGTCCTTTCACGTCCAGCTTCTTCATCGACCCTTCAAAAAGCCTGCGAAGCCCCAGGGTTGGCCAGACATGCGTATTCGACAACAGTTTTTAATTTAACCCAAAGATTGCGGGAATCTTCCAGAAAGATTGCCGCCTTAACGTCCCACGATGCGACTGGCGGCGGGTGTAGCGCGGGGTGGCGTCGTAAAAAGAAAGAAAGAGAAAAAGAAACGAGCCTCACATCCGGCTTCCGTAGCTAACCATAGCACCTCCCACACCGCGAGTACCTAACGGCTAGGCTGAAATGCATGAAGTCGACGATGCAGGAGATCCCACTATCCGTAGCGAGGATCCTGGAATACGGGGCCAGCGTTCACCGAAACACCACCGTGACCACGTATTTTGACGAGACCGCGGAGCAAACCAGCTTCCTGCACATCGGCATCCGTGCGGCCGCGATGGCAAACATGCTACGCGACGAATTTGGCATCGAACGCGGCGACCGCGTGGGCACTGTCCTGCCAAACTGCACCGAGCACCTGGAGGTACTGCTCTCCGTGGCGTCGATGGGCGCGGTGTTTAACCCCATCAACCGGCACCTCATGGACGCCCAGATCACACACATCATCAACAAAGCGGCGCCGAAAGTGCTGGTACTCGACCCGACCTGCAGCGAACAGATCGTCCCGCTACTGGCCGACTGCCCGTGTGTGGAGGCGGTGCTGGTGATCGGCCCGAACGTCGCTGACACCGAGGCGGTGCAACGGCTCGTCACAGCACAGGGTGAACAGGGCGAACAAGGCGAACAGGGCAAACCGGGCTTGAGCCACCTGCGCGTATTGAACCTGGAGGCCGCACTCGACGGGCGCAGTGCCGACTTCGATTGGCCTGACATGGAAGAAACCGAACCGGCGGCCATCTGCTTTTCCACCGGCACCGAAGGCCCGCCGAAGGGCGTGGTCTACTCCCACCGCGCGCTGTGGCTGCACTCCATGCAGTTGCGCGCCGCCGATAGCTTCAGCATCCGCAACGGCACCAGCTTCCTGTGCTGTGTGCCGATCTATCACGTCCTCAGCTGGGGCGTGCCACTGGCCGCGTTTATGGCCGGCGCGCCGATCGTGTTCACCGGCCGCAGCGCCACCCCAGAACACCTGGCGCACGTGATCGCAGACGCCATGCCGCGCCAGGCCCACGGATCGCCAGCTGTGTGGACGGGTCTGCTGGTGCACTACGCCAAGAAGCACCCGAAGAAGATGAGCCTGCAGGAAATCTACGTCGGCGGCTCGCAGGTCTCCCCCGCCATGATCGATGCCTGGGAGGAGCGCTTCGGCGTGGACATCATCCACTCCTGGGGCATGACGGAGACCGGCCCGGTGGGCACCGTTGCCCACCCACCCGCCGGAGTGGCCGGCGCTGCCCGCGCTAAGTACCGCGAAAGCCAAGGGCGCTTTCACGCGGGCATGCGCTACCGCATCGTCGACGACCACGACAATGTGCTGGAAGCCAACGACCGCAACGAAGGCGAGCTGCAGGTACGCGGCAACACGGTGACAGCCTCGTACTATAAGGACGACAGCCCGCGCTTTACCGAGGATGGCTGGCTGCGCACCGGCGACATCGCCACCGTGAATAAGGACGGCTACCTGACAATTCACGACCGCAAGGCCGACATCATCCGCTCGGGCGGCGAATGGATCTATTCTGCAGCGCTGGAGAACTACCTGCTGGAACCCACAGCGGTGATCGAGGCGGCGGTGATCGGCATTCCATCGGAGAAGTGGGGGCAGCGTCCGCTCGCGGTGGTAGTGGTTGCCGAAGGAACCCCCTGGACTGCAGAAACCGCGCAGGAGTTGGCCGACGATCTACGCAAGCGCGTGCCCGGCTGGATGGTGCCGGAGAACTGGACCTTCGTGGATCACATCGATAAGACCAGCGTGGATAAGTTCGACAAGAAGGACCTGCGCCAGTACTTCCGCGAGGGGAAGTTCGAGATCATCACGATCTAAGGGGCGCACCCGGGTGCCTGCTGAGGGGCAGGCTGGGGCGAACTGGACCGGGTAAGGGGGCACACCCCCTGGGGCGTCGGGGTAAATTCACCAGAATTTAACAGGAACAATTCCAACTATTGCGGGAAAAAGTAGAGTAGCGTTTTCCTGCATGACCGATGTAACTGTGCTGGCCCTCGGGCCGCAGTGGTTCGACCCGATGTATTTGCTTTCGGGCTCCGGACCTTTCGGCGCGGCGATCCTGCCCGCCATTTTTGCGATCATCTTCATCGAATCCGGGCTGTTCTTCCCTTTCCTGCCCGGCGACTCCCTGCTCTTCACCGCTGGTCTACTGGCCAGCCAGCCCGATGGCTTCGCACCCCTGTGGCAGGTATTGCTAATCACCCCGATCGCAGCGATCCTGGGCGACCAGGTGGGCTACTGGATTGGCCACCGCTTCCACCCCGCGCTGCGCAACCGGAAGGACGGGCGTTTCTTTAAGCAGGAGCATCTGCACCGTTCTGAGGCGTTCTTTGAGAAATACGGTGCGATCACGATCATCCTGTGCCGCTTCGTGCCCTTCGTGCGCACCTATGCCCCACTAGTAGCTGGGATGTCCGGCATGCGCTATCACACGTTCATTCTTTTCAACGTGCTTGGTGGTGTGCTGTGGGCCAGCGGCATCGTCTACCTGGGGTCGCTATTCGGCGGAGTGGAGTTCGTGCGCAACAATATCGACGCCATCTTCCTCGGAATTGTCGCCTTCTCGATTGTCCCGATGCTATTCGGGTTAATACAGAAAGCCCGGAGCGAGAGGAAACAATCTCCCGCCCCGGCCACTATTGAAGAATAGTTTCCCAGGATTGGTTTCCGGCCTTACCCGGTGACGTCTACCGCGACCGGACCGGCGACATCCAGCTCCAGGACCTTCATCCCGCGGCCGCGGGCCTCTTCCACCAGTGCGTTGTCCACCGGCTCGGTGCTCAGCACCAGGATCGTCGGGCCCGCGCCCGAAAGGAACGCCGGATAGCCCAGGTTGCGCAGACGGTTCACCCACTCGGCGGTCACCGGCAGCACCTCGGCGCGGTAGGTCTGGTGCATGCGGTCGCGAGTGCCCTCCCACAGCAGCTCCGGATCGTCGCGCAGCGCGACGGTCATGACTGCCGTGCGGGAGACGTTGAAGCGGGCATCCACGTGGCTAATGTCCGACGGCAGCACGCGACGGATCGCCTCCGTCGAGGCGTGGAAGTCCGGGATGAACGCAGTGGCCTTGATGTCCGGGTGCACGTCGATGCGACGGGCGTGGTAGGCCGGTGCGGACACTCCGTCGATGGGCGTGTTCGTCCACGAGACCACGCCCGCGCCCAGCACGGAAGCGCCCGCGTTGTCGGGGTGCCCCTCAAAGGTAGAGGCGATCTGCACCTGTGCCTGGTCGTCCAGCGTGAACCCTGCCAGGCCGTTGCCCGCGGCCACGCCTGCCGTCGCCGCAGCGGCCGAAGACCCCAGGCCGCGGGACTGCGGGATGGAGTTCGTACAGCTCACACGCAACCCCGGAACCGTCACGTCGGCTTCCTTCAGCGTTGCGCGCAGGGCGCGTACCACCAGGTGGCGCTCGTCCAGTGGAACCTCGCCCTCGCCTTCACCGGTGACCTCGACCTCCAAGCCGGACTCGATGACCTCGGCAGTCACATAGTCATACAGCCCCAGCGCCAGGCCGAGGGTATCGAAGCCAGGCCCCAGATTCGCGGTCGATGCGGGAACCTTGACGGTGGCCTTGCGGCCAACGGGGATCTCGACGCCCATTACTTCAACCCCAGCTTGTCTGCAACGGCGTGCGGGTCCACGTCGGTGACGGTGGGCTCCGGCATCTGAGACAGCGCAGTCGTCGGATCCTTCAGGCCGTGGCCGGTGACGGTACACACAATGCGCTGTCCAGCAGTCAGCTCGCCGTTGGCGTGAGCGTCCAGCAGACCTGCAACGGAAGATGCAGAGGCCGGCTCGACGAAGATGCCCTCGCGGCCAGCGATGGTGCGGTAGGCCTCCAGAATCTGCTCGTCGGTCTGTGCGCGGAAGTCGCCACCCGACTCCTCCTTGGCTGCAACGGCCTGCTGCCAGGAAGCCGGGTTGCCGATACGGATCGCCGTAGCGATCGTCTCCGGCTCCAGCACAGGCTCGCCCTTGACCAGCGGGGCAGCTCCGGCTGCCTGTACGCCCTTCATCACGGGGCGCTGGGTGGAAACGCCATCCTCTGCGTACTCGGAGTAGCCCTTCCAATACGCCGTGATGTTGCCCGCGTTGCCGACTGGCAGGAAGTGAACATCGGGGGCGTCACCAAGACAATCCACAATCTCGAACGCGGCGGTCTTCTGCCCCTCGATGCGCATCGGGTTCACGGAGTTGACCAAGGCGATCTCTGGGAACTCGGTGGTGGTCTTGCGGACCAGCTCGAGGCAGTCGTCGAAGTTGCCGCGTACCTGGATGATCTGCGCGCCGTGCATTACTGCCTGCGCGAGCTTGCCCTGGGCGATCTTGCCTTCTGGGATCAGCACGGCGGACTTCAGACCGGCGCGGGCGGCGTAGGCCGCCGCGGAGGCTGAGGTGTTGCCGGTCGAGGCGCACATCAGGACCTTCTGGCCCTTGTGGTAAGCGTCCGTGACGGCCACGGTCATACCGCGGTCCTTGAAGGATCCGGTGGGGTTGGCACCTTCGATCTTGAGGTAGACCTCGCAGCCGGTGATCTCCGACAGGTAGTTCGCGCGCAGCAGCGGGGTGCCGCCCTCGTTGAGGGTCACCGGCTCCCAGTCCTTCGCGAACGGCATCCGATCGCGGTACATGTTGATCAGGCCGGTCCAGTGGTTCAGAACCTTGTTCGTCATAGCTTCCCTGTCGTTTCTTCCCAGTTGTCGGTCTTGGCTTAAAGCGCTCTTAGAGTTTAGCCTTCCATGCGGATGACGGAGTCAATCGCCTTGACAGCGTCGAGCTCCTTGAGCTTCGCCACGGTCTCTTCCAGGTTCTTTTCCTTCGCGCTGTGGGTGATGACGACGAGGCGCGCACCGTCGTTCAGCCCTTCTTGACGCACGGTCTTCAGCGACACACCCTGCTCAGAGAACACGGAGGCCACCTCGGCCAGCACGCCCAGGCGATCATCCACCTGCATATCCACGTGGTAGCGGGTACGCACGTCACCAAAGTTGGCGATCGGCAGGGAGGCGTAGGTGGACTCCCCTGGCCCGCGGCCACCAAGCACGATGTTGCGGCCGGCGGACTCCGCCTCGACGAAGACTGCGTTGTAGGACTCAGAGACGCTGGACAGCGGGTGGCTGCTGGGGATCAGCGCCGGGTACACGCTTGCAGACACAGATTCCTTACCTTCCTCATCCACCAGACGCTCACAGATAGCCAGCAGCTTGATGGTGGAGTTTGCGGCCTTGGCCGCTTCGATGTCGGCGACGGTAATGTCGCGGATGCCTTCGGTATGCACGTCCTCGCCGGACACGCGGGTGTGGAACGCCAGGGAGGCCAGGATGGCGGCCTTGCTGGCGGCGTCAAAGCCGTCGACGTCGGCGGACGGGTCGGCCTCCGCGTAACCCAACTCGGTGGCCTCTGCCAGCATCTCGTCGTAGCTGGCACCCCGGGTGTACATTGCGTCGAGAATGAAGTTAGTGGTGCCGTTGACAATGCCCATCACCTGGTTGACCTTGTCGCCGGCAAGGGAGCGGCGCAGCGGTCCAACAACCGGGATGGCGGCGGCAACGGCCGCCTCGAAGAACAAATCCACGCCGGACTCGTCGGCAGCGGCAGCCAGCTCGTCAGCGTGAGCGGCGATGAGAGCCTTGTTGGCGGTGACGACGGACTTGCCGGCGCGCAGCGCCGCCAGCACGACCTCGCGCGGGTACTCGATGCCGCCGATGACCTCGATGACCAGGTCAATGTCGTCGCGGGCCACCAGAGACAGCGCGTCGTCGGTCAGCTTCTCCGGATCCACACCCGGTCGGGGCTTGGACAAGTTGCTGACGGCAATACCCCGGACCTCCAGCGGGCCACCGATGCGGGCTGCGAATTCATCACTGCGCTCCTCCAGCAGCCGCAGCACTTCTGCACCAACGGTACCCATGCCCAGCAGAGCCACACCTACGGTCTGGCCGATTCCCTTGCCTGGCTTAAACTTCTGCTCGGTCATGTCGCTCCTTTGTCGCTCCTTTGTAAGGTCTCAAATGAGAGGAAAGTTGGTAATTTTTTCTTAGGTTATCGCACCAATCTACCGTGCGACTAGACAAAGCTGTCCATTACCCCTGTTTTGCCCTGTATCCAGGAAGTTACTCCTCCAAAGCCAGCACGTCGTCGATAGTTTCGCGGCGAATCATCAACCGCGCCTCGCCGTCGGACACTCGCACCACCGGAGGGCGGGTCATCATGTTGTACCGAGAGGCCATCGCGTAGCAATACGCGCCCGTGGCGCCGATCATCAACAGGTCCCCGGGACGAACGTCCTCCGGCACCAGCGCGTCATTGACCAGCACGTCGCCCGACTCGCAGTGGGAGCCCACAATGCGGGTCGGCAGCAGCTCACCGTCGACCTCGCGGTTGGCCACGCGGCAATCGTATTCCGCCTGGTAGAGGGCGGGACGGATGTTGTCGCTCATGCCGCCGTCGACGGAGATGTAGCGGCGGGTCATGCCCTCGGCCACCTCGACGTCCTTCACCGTGCCCACCCGGTAGAGCGTGATCATCGATGGTCCGGCAATCGCTCGGCCCGGCTCGACGTTGAGCTTCGGCTCGGGCACGCCGGCCGCCTCTGCTGCCTTGCGCACCTTGCTCTTGAGTTCGGACGCCACCTCTTCCACGTCCAGAGCCTCCTGATCCGGCATGTAGGCGATACCGTAGCCACCACCGAGATCGAGGGTATCCAGCGACGTGGGGGCGTCCGAAAGCGTCGCGGTGGAATCCAACAGCTGCTTCCACAGGCCCAGCAGGCGCTCGGCGGCCAGGGCGAATCCGGAGGCCTCGAACACCTGGGAGCCGACATGGCAGTGCAAGCCGCGCAGGCGCACGCCATCAGCAGCGTGGCACGCCATAGCCGCATGATGAGCCGCGCCGGAGGCCAGGGAGAATCCGAACTTCTGATCCTCGTGGCTGGTGGCGATGAACTCGTGGGTATCGACGTGCACGCCAGGGGTCACACGCACCAGCACATCCTGGGACCTCCCCAGCTCGCCGGCGACCGTGGACAGCGCCTCGATCTCCTGCAGCGAGTCCACGACGATCAACTCCGCGCCTTCGGAAACTGCCAGGCGCAGGAACTCCGGGGACTTGTTATTGCCATGCACGGTGATGCGGTCGGCGGGGAATCCCGCAGCCAGGGCGACCTGCAGTTCGCCGAGGGAGGCCACGTCCAGGGATAGCCCTTCTTCCATCACCCAGCGGGCGACCGTCTTCGACAGGAACGCCTTGGAAGCGTAGTGCACGAAGTGCCCGCCACCGAAAGCCTTCGCCAGGCGGCGGCAACGGGTGCGGAAGTCTTCCTCGTCCATCACGAACGCCGGCGTGCCAAACGTGTCGGCGATCTCGGTGATCGGCACGCCGCCGATGGTGACCTCCCCCTGTCGCTCCCCTGTCGTCTCGCGGCGAAGGGCCAGCGGGTAGACGTGCGCGGGAATCGCGTTGAACTCCGCGGTGCTGGCCGTGCGACGGCGCAACGGCGTGGAGTTCAAGTGAGTCTCCGGATCCAAGGGGACCTCCTAGGTGAGTGAATGTTCGGCAGGGACGGGACGTGGTGGCGTCACAAAGAAAACAACAATTACATGCGCTCCGGGGCGGACACACCCAACAGCTCGAGCGCATTGGCCAGGGTCTGACGGGAAGCCGCGGCCAGGGACAGACGGGCGGCGAACAGGGCCTGGTTCTCGGCCACAGTCTGCTCGTCGTCGCTCGGCTTAGGCAGGATCTGGCAGGCATCGTAGAAACGGTGGAAAGTGCCGGCCAGGGACTCGGCGTAGCGAGCCACACGGTGCGGTTCGCGCAGCTCGGCGGCGGTCTTCACCACGGCTGGGAACTCGCCGAGGGTGCGGATCAGGTCGCCTTCGCGGTCGTGGGTCAGCAGGGAAAGGTCGGCACCCTCGCGAGTAACCCCCAGGTCCGCAGCCTTGCGCGCCAGAGAGCACAGGCGGGCGTGCGCGTACTGGACGTAGAACACCGGGTTGTCGTTGGACTTCGAGGCCCACAGATCCATGTCGATATCCAGGGAGGAGTCCACGGAGCTGCGGATCATGGCGTAGCGGGCAGCGTCCACGCCGATGGCCTCCACCAGGTCATCCAGAGTGATGACGGTGCCGGCGCGCTTCGACATACGCACGGCCTTGCCATCCTTGACCAGGTTCACCAGCTGGCCGATGAGCACCTCCACCTGCTGCGGGTCGTAGCCCATGGCAGCAGCCGCTGCACGCAGGCGAGCGATGTAGCCATGGTGGTCGGCGCCCAGCATGTAGATGCACAAGTTGTGGCCACGGTCGAATTTGTCGGCCACGTAGGCGATGTCGCCGGCGATGTACGCCGCGTTGCCGTCGGACTTAATGACCACACGATCCTTGTCGTCACCGAAGTTGGTGGAGCGCAGCCACCAGGCACCATCGGCCTCGTAGAGGTTGCCGTTGTCCTTGATTTTCTGGATCGCAGCCTCCACCGCACCGGACTCGAACAGAGAGTTCTCGTGGAAGTACACGTCGAACTCCGTGCCGAACTCCGCGAGGGTGCGCTTGATGTGGGCGAACATCAGCTCCACGCCCTGGGATCGGAACAGTTCCTGTGCCTCGTCCGCGCCGAGCTGCTGCCAATCCGGGTTAGCTTCCACGATCTGGGAGGCGATGTCCTGGATGTAATCGCCACCGTAGCCGTCCTCCGGAGTGGGCTCGCCCTTCGCGGCGGCTACCAGGGAGCGGGCAAAGCGGTCGATCTGCGCGCCGTGATCATTGAAGTAGTACTCGCGGGTGACCTTCGCACCGCGGGCGGTGAGCACGCGCCCCAGGGAGTCGCCGACGGCCGCCCAGCGGGTGCCACCCAAGTGGATCGGGCCAGTTGGGTTGGCGGAGACGAACTCCAGGTTGATGGCCGAGCCAGCGAGCTCGTCACCGTGGCCGAAGTCTGCACCGGCGGTGAGGATGTCCTCGACGATCTTGCCCTGCGCAGCGGCGGCCAAGCGGATGTTGATGAAGCCCGGGCCTGCGACAGTGGCTTCGTCGATGCCCTCGTGCGCGCCGAGGGATTCCGCCAGCCAGGTGCCGAACTCGCGCGGGTTCGTGCCGGCCTTTTTGGCCACCTGCATGGCGATGTTCGTTGCGTAGTCGCCGTGCTCCGGGTTGCGCGGGCGCTCAACGGTGGCGCTCTCCGGCACCACGGAGGAATCCAGACCGTGGGCATCCAGGGTCGTGCGGGCAGTTTCGGTAATCAGTTCAGACAATTCAGCAGGAGTCACAGCATTAAACACTAGCAGTGAGGTCGGACAGCTTACGCAGTGGCGGAGGTGATTGAACTACTGCCCCGGTGCAGTGCTAGACTTTCAACCCGTATTGACGCGAACACAAAGTGAACCGCCGATACGCGCCTTCGTAGCTCAGGGGATAGAGCACTGGTTTCCGGTACCAGGGGTCGTGAGTTCGAATCTCGCCGAGGGCACTCTTTTCAAGCCAGGGGCACTCGGGGTGTTCTTATTCCTCCGATTTCCTCGGATCGAACTCTACCGAGTCGATGATCGCCTCGATCTCTTCCTCGGACAGGGTGAGCGCCAAGATCTCAACTCCAGCGGCTCCACCGCTTCCTGCGGAGACGAACACCCACGCGCCGTGCAGAGTCTTGCCGGACTTTTCGTTCGTCGTCCAAGTGGTCAGCTTAGCCTCGTCGGCGTTTTCGATATCCAGGTCGCGGGACTCGCCTAGTTCGAAGTCTCTTCCGTGGGTGGTTCGGAACTGGGCGTTCACTTCGAAGTACCCCATCGTGGCGGTTGCCGTAGGCCCTTGCCCCTGGTCAGAGCTCAGACGAATCACGTCCGTTGGCTCTTTATCGGCCTCTTTGTCCGCGTTAGACCAAGACGTGGTGAAACCATTCTCCGTTGGTTTGAAGTCCTCGGTCTCTTCCCAATCTGCTGGAACTTCGAGGGAGATTCGCCCTTCCTCAACCCGCTGCATTCCTTCGGTCACGGACTGTGCCGAGTTTTCGGCCTGATCCGAATCTTCGGAAGTAATGAGGCTGCACGACCCCAGCAGGGCGGCTGAGGTGATTACTGCAGCGATCTTTACTGCTAGCGAATGGGACTTTGAGCGAGGCTTTGAGTGGGACTTCATGGGAGCACTCCTAAGTGTTCTCTTCTGTGGCGATAATAACGTCGCTTTGGGGCACTCGCTGGGTATTCTTAAAGCAATTCTTATTGCCCTCAAAGGTCTCAAAGGACTCAGAGGCTAAGTCCCCGGCGCCTACTCCGGGCGGTTCGCAGCAGCAGACGAACACCACCGGCGAGGTGGTCATTGGCCACACTGAGGCGCCGGGGCAGGCGAACCCATCCGTCATGAATAAGACGATCGCCTCTTGCGGGGATCCCTCGATACACGAGACCGGCACGACTTTCTTTACCGATGGAACGTCGGGGTGGACGTCGACGTGTGCCAACAAGATGATGGCCGCCCGCCCGGCCGAGCCTGCACCCGCGCCGGATGATTCTTACTACGAGGGATACCTCGACGGTTATGACGACGCGCAGTATGACTACTACGACTACTACGACGAGTACAGCGACTACTAGGAACTAGCTCCGGCTTTCTTTATGCTGTCGATGCTCTGGAAGTCGACGCCCGGGATCCGGGAGAACCTATCCTTGTCGCAGGTCAGGACGATGATCTGATTATCCCACCCCAAGGCGCCGAGCACCTTGTTCATGCTCTTGGCCCTGTCGGTATCGCTGAAGCCCAGCACGTCGTCCAGGAAGATCGGCACCCCGCTGCCGTCGTGCCCCACCAGGCGGGCGATGGCGAGCAGCTGCAGAATCTCCACCTGCTCTTGCGCACCGCCGGAGAGCTGCTCCTTATCCAGGCGCACACTTCCGATAGCGCGGCTCGAAACCTGGAACTTCTCATCGACGTCCAGATCAACACCGCTACCGAAGACAATCCCGGAGAGCTTGTTCAGGGCCTTGCGGTATGGCTCGGAGTACTTTTCCTGCATCCGCTTCCGCGATTCCTGAACCACCTTATGCAGCAGCTCCGCGGCGTCCGCCTGCCTGCGCAGCCTAGCCACCACGCCCTCCAAGCGTTTGACTTCCGCCTCCGCCTGCACCTTGGTTTCTGCGGAACCGCGAGCCTGGCCGAGCTTGGCGTTCAGGGCTGCAATGTCCACTCGGCATTCCTGTACCTGCTGGTTCAGCATGTTTACCCGGCTCCGAGCACCCTCGAGGCTCGCCTGCACGTCCGCCACGTCGCCGAGCTCGCCTACTTCCTGCCTCTTGGAATCGAGCTTTTTGCGTGCCGCATCCACGGCCTGCGTTGCCTGGGTACGCTTTGCGTTCAGTTCTTCGTCGGAGTATCGCTCGCGGGCTGCTTCCAGATCCTTCGCTGCCGAATCGAGCTGCTGTTGCAGGTTTTCCGCCTTCGCCTCGTACTGGATCTTCCGCTCGATCGCGTCGCTGTTCTGTAGGGAAAGCAACCGTCCGTTGGCTTCGTCACGGGCTCGGGTGGCTGCCTCCAGCGCGGCACCTTCTTCTACTTCGTCGATGTTTTCGCCGGCCTCCACGTTGGCGTCATTACGCAGGGAGCTACTGGTTTCCAGCAGCTTCTCGACCTCGGCGGTGAGGCTTTCCACCTGACCGTTCAGGTCGGAAAGTGTTCGCTTGCCGAGGATGGCCTTGAGGCTCGCACGCTGGTCGCGCAGGGTTTCCTCGTCCTCGTTCCGCGCCCTAACGGCACGCCCAAACTCTTCAAGGACTTCCGCGCGCGGATCCTCGAGCGCAATATGCTCGCGCCCGACCGCCGATAGTTCCGCATTGACTTTCTGCAGCGCCTCGTCGACGTTCAGGTCGAGGTTGCTGGAATCCTGCGCCGGGGTGACGCGCACCTCGTATTCACCCAGGCCAACGGTCCATTCGGTGGTGACCTTCTTTTCCAGGCCGCTCTCCCCCAGGGTGGCCTCCACTCCGTTGTCCACGATGGTGCTGTCGGCCGGCCCTGCGATATGCACGGAAGTCGCGCCCGCATCGCGGATCTTTATCTGCGCGTCCAGGTCCGTCATCGCCTCACGGATCCTCTGTTCCGCCTGCGGCGTGGCCGGGTTGCGATCCACCTTTTGAGCCAGCTCCGCTACCTTCGCGTCCAGCTTCACCGCGCTATCCCGCTCCTCCGTCGCGGACTCCAGCCGCCCCTGGATGTCCGCCGCGTTCTTTAGCGCGGTGGCCAGCTTGGCACGCTTATCCGCACGCACGTACGCGGCGTGGGCACTATCGAAGGCTCTCTTCGCCTCGTCGCGCTCGGCCTGTTGTTCCTCTGCCCTTTTCTGGACGCCACGTAGCTCCTCCGTCGCTGTTTTGAGCGACTGTTCTAGCTCCCCCTGCGCTAGCTTCTGCTTCTCCCGCGCCTCGGATGCCTCTTGCCATCGCCCGACCTGGTCCTGTTTCAGTTCCAGCTCGTTTTCCAGGGCGCTTAAGGCCTCCGCGATCTTCTTCGCAGCCTCTAACCGCTCGGCGCATTCGTCGAACTCTTTCTGCGCATCCGGTAGATCGTCTTCGGCATCGGCGCGCTGAATCTGTTTGGATTCGATTTCGCGGATCGCTGCCTGCGCATTGTTGTACTCAAGCTTGGCGGTCGCTAGGGCTTCCTGCGCACTCGCCAAATCTGCCTCGGCGGCGGCCAGCTCTCCCTTGGAATTTCTGTTGGCTCGGCGGTCCCGCAGCTTCTTGTCCTCGTCGTCGATCAGGCGGACTAGCAGCTCCGCGGCGCCCTGGTCATTTTCGCTGATACCACTGGCGGCGCTCACTGTGGCGTCATCACCGGCGGTGCGCAGGGCCGAGGACAGGGAGGGGATGGCCGTGAAGTCGAGTGCGTCCAGGCGCTGTCCTTGGCTGACGAAGAGTGCCTCGCGCAGGGCGGAGTCGATGCTCTCGTTCAGCAGCTCGCTGAACTTCTCCATTGCCTGGTCGCCGGTGTAGTTGCGCACGGAGGGGCGCAGCACATCTAGGAGCACCTTCTTTTTCTCGAAGTCCTTGGTGTACTCCACCAGGTTCTCGCCCAACTGCATACGGGCGGTGATCTTTGGCTTGGTGCCGCTGCCCACGGGGAAAAAGCCACTGACTTTCTTGGAGGTCGTCGAGACTTTCCAATCCGAAAGCAGCAGGCCAAAGGCGTTCATCAGGCTGGATTTTCCGGCCTCGTTGCTGCCGTGAACGACGGTCACACCCGTGGCGCTTGGGGCAAAGTGCGCGGACTCAATGCCCGCGAAGTTGCGCACATCCAAGTTCTCCAGCACGAAGCTGGCTTTTGGCGATGCCTTGGTAGAAGATGTCATTTCCTTGCCGTCCCTCTCCCCTAGTTAGCCTTCTCCGCCTGGTGTGCCAAGCGCACGAGCAGTCGCAGCGCATCCTGCGCCTGCTGTGCCCGCTCTACCCGTTGCGGATCCTTGCTATCGGAATTCGCCAGCTGCTGCAGTTCTTCCACCGCCTCGCCGACAAAACCTTGACTGAGCAGCCCCTCGGAAAGCTCGTCCTCGTCGGGAATAACATGCAGCTTCATTAGCCGCTCGCGCGCGTATAAAGCAGCGAAGGTCGGCGCGATCTTCGTGATCCGCTCGTCCAGGTAAGCGGCATCGTGGACGGACAGCGTTCCCTCCAGCGCGTACTTCACCACGGTGGTGCGCTTTGCGTCGATTCCCTCTAGCCGCTCCAGGAACTCGTCGATATCCGCCGCCGAGTTCACCGTCGCGTTCAGCGCCTTGAATGCCCAGCGCCCGACCGGAACCTCCTCTACCTGAACGTCCGCCTGTTGTGCTGGTCGCGCCGGATCCACCGCGATGTCCACCATCAGCACGTTTCCGGAGTTCGCTTCGCCACCCCCGTCTGGTTCAACGAAGGCCGTGACCTCCTGTGCGCCTGAGTACCACACCCGCGCCCGTGATGCGTCCGCGTCCAGCGGCATTGTCGAGTGCGTGTCACCCAGCGCCACGTAGTCCACCTTCCGCTCGCGGCACGCCCGGGCTGCGTTGTCTACGTCGATGCGGTCTAGATCATCCTTGTCGCCGAAGGAGCCTACTGCCCCGTGCCCCACCAGCACGCGCACACCCGCTCCCTGCACCGGCTCCAAATCTCTCAGCGCGGCCGCCACCAGGTCCTCGTCCGCGTTCTTCCCCCGCAGCGGGGCACCCACAATCTCGAGAGGAACACCAGCCGCGCCCGCGCCACCGGAGTTCGGCACCGCCACCGGAGCCGAATCCCTAAGCACATAAACATTCGCCAGTTCGGTGAACTCCTCCCGGTGGTACACGCTGGCCGCGTCCAGCGGATCATGGTTTCCAGGCAGAAGGAACACCGGCACTTTTGTGCGCTTTAGCACGTCCATCGCACGCCCGTAAATCTCTGGTTTCAGCAGGTTATCGTCGAAGACATCGCCTGCCACCACGATGGCATCACACTGCCTTTCCTCCGCGAGGTCCAACAGCGCCTCGACCGCCGTCAACCGCGATTCATCAAAACGCGACTGCGCCTCGCTGCTCAAGAAGCGGCGCTTCATCCCCAATTGCCAATCCGACGTGTGCAAGATCCGCACCCGGTGCGCCGATGTTGTTGCCATAGGTTGTGCCATGCCTTACCCCTGCCCGTTGTTGTTAGTGTTGCCGTTATCGCTAGCGTTGCCGTCTACTTCGCCACTTGTCTCGCCTGTAGTTCTATCAGCCCCTCCAGACAAGCCAGCTTCATAATAGAACAAAGGTTCGACAGCCTGCAGGGTCTCATAACAAACCTCCAGCTCATGCATAGCCTTGAGCTGATCCACCGCATGCCAGGTCACCGACCGCATGGCCTCTTTCAAAGCCTTTTGATCGCCCTGTTCCATGCCCGATTCCCACTGCAGAGGCTCCCATTTCACCGGCTCCGCCGCCGTCCCCCAGAACTCGGCCGAATCCACCTGCTCCGGTTGGTCGGTATGCTTCTCCGCGTTGTCTGGAGCTTGCTGTTGCCTAATTGGTGACGCCCCCACGCCCCCACCACCCCAGCCCTGAACTGGGCGCAGCAGCTCCTGCGCGTTAAGCCCCCGCCATTTCAGCAGAATACTGGCGTCCCTATCCAGCTTCTCCGCCGCAGAATAGGCCAGTGCCACCACGTGCTTACAGACCGCGGACTTATCCGGGCAGCTGCAGTACACCCGGTTGACGTGCCCGGGGTGCATCAGCACCGAGGCGACGTCCATGCCCGGCGCGCCGCCACTTAAGAGGGAGCGGATGTGCGAGCTGTCGGAGAGCATCTCGTGGTACACGAAATCCCGCTGGCGGTCCGTGAGCCTCCGCAGGTGAATGGACGTTTCAAAAGGCTCCAGCTGCGAGCCGTGGATCAGCCCTGCAACCACATTCTCCGCGAACTCAACGCTCAGCACTTTGCCGCCGCGGAAGTATTCGCGGCCGCGCGCCAGCCTGCCGGAGTCTGTGGACCTGGAAATAGACTCCATCAGTTGCGAGCTGGCCCAGCTGTCCTCTCCACGGATGTGGGTGCCGTGCTGATCCCGCAGGCGATCCATCTCTTGGCGCCGCTTGGCTCCAAAGTCGGCGAGAACCACATTGTCGCCCCAGGTCGCGTCTGTGCGAGTGCGCTTCCTTGGTTGCTTACTAGCCATCGTTTTCCTCCAACTGGGTGGATTCGCGCAGCTGCAGCAACTCGCTCAGCTCCTCATCGTCAAGGTTGGCGATCCACCCCTCGCCCGCGCCGACGATGTCACCCGCCAATTCGCGCTTGCTCATGATGATGTCGTGGATTCTTTCGTCGATGGT
>QWCJ01000590.1_pt1 | contig 16723 bp, 15 predicted proteins | sample 1972501 | NCBI WGS metagenome assembly QWCJ01 (sample SAMN09866711, study PRJNA288562) | Human vaginal metagenome isolate term2_vaginal, whole genome shotgun... | isolation source: vagina | host: Homo sapiens | place: USA: California
TATACGATAAATTTATATTTGACAAGATTGGGTATATATTTTAAAGATAGTAAGGGAGTTTGTTATGTATGATGATATCAAAGTAAATTATGTAGGGGAAAATTGCTATAGTTTAGAACTTGGAGAATATCTTTTAGTCTTCGATTATTGTAATGGGATACTGAATGTTCCTGATGATAAGAAGACTATATTTTTTGCTACAAGCAACAGGGATGGTCACTATACCCAAGAGATTTTGAAGCTTTTTAATATGGATAACTTTAGCTATGTCTTATCCTCAGACATTGCCTACGATAGGGGAGAGGGCAATGTGATTTATCTAAATAACGAGGGGCTTTCTGTAGAAAATCTCAAGGACTTGTATAAGAAAAAGAATGTGATTTTCGTAAATTCATCAGAAAATTATAGAATAAATAAAGACATTGAAATATTGAGTTTTTCATATAGGGGATCTGCTCTAAGCTTTATTGTGAAAATTTTTGACTTTTCTATATTTTACACTGGAGAGTCTATATTTTTTGATAAGGGAGAAGAAAGTATCGATCTTATAAATTATCTTTATGGAATATTTGAAGAAGAAGGAGAGATAGATTTAGGATTTTTCCCGATAAAAACAGATGGGGGAGAAGAAAGTTTCTCCTATCCAAAAAGTTTTATAGAGATATTTGATCCACAGATATTTTTCCCCCTAAATATCGATGAGGACTTTGAAATGAGTAAGGATTTTGCAGGAAGTTTTTCAGATAATCCCACAGATGTTAGGTCGATCGAAGAGGACAATCAGGAATTTGAAATAGATATGGATGATTGGGAATAGGATAGTAGAAAACTTTATAAAGTGGTATAATAAGCCATAACAAATGATTACAGATGAAAGTTTTACCATCCACTCTTCGGTGATTTTAGATAGATGGCTATGATAGTCAATACTTATGCTAGGAAAGGTCCTTCTCTTTTGAGGGATTTACTAGCCATTAAGACTTTAGATAATATAGTAGAGTTTGAAATTTCCTTGATTAATATAGAAATTTTCTAAAAGCTTTGCTAATAAGACAAGAAAGTTCTAGGGGAATTATCAAGAAAGAGAATTGTTAGGAGTATATATGGAAAAGATAGCGATAATGGTTGATTCTGGGGCGGATATTACTCCAGATCTTGCAAAAGAGAAGGGCATATATTACCTTCCTTTGTATGTGAATACAGGAGGAGACTTCCTTAAGGATAGGATTGACATAAGCCCTGATGAGTTTTATTCCTATATCAAAAAAGAAGGAGATAGGGCAAAGACAAGTCTTCCAGCACCGGGAGATATAATGGAGCTTATTGAAGAGATTAAAAATGACGGCTACGATAAGCTCATAATGATTACAATTGGAAGTAATTTCTCTGGAACCTTCAACCTTTGCGATATGATAGAAGCAAATGGGATTGAGACCTACGCTTTTGACAGTAAAAACCTAACTATGGCAGAAGGTTTTTTGGCTCTTTTTGCCAAAGATCTAATAGACCAAGGGAAAAGTTTCGAAGAGGTAAAAGAAGAATTGGAGAAGACCCGTGAGAATTCGAGAGTATTTTTCACTTTGGAATCCCTAAAATATATAGTAGAAGGCGGAAGAGTCCCAAAGACTTTCGGCAAACTTTCCGATGCCTTAAATGTTAAGCCATTAATTACAGTAAATCCTGAAGATGGTAAGTTTAAGCTAATGAAAATCGTTAGAGGTGAGAAGAGGATCTTCAAGCAGTTCTATAAGATTGCCAAGGAATATCTAGAAGATGCCAAAAACTACTATATATTTATAGGCGATGGTGACTCCAATGATATGGCCGATAGGCTTGAAGATACCCTAAAGGAATTTATTGATGGGGCGAGCCTTTTTATCAAAGGACAAATTTCTCCAACTCTTGGAGCTAATACAGGACCTGGCTTATTCGGATTTGCCTTTCTAAAAATAACCAATTAGGGCATTTTATGAATAAGAAAAATAAGGATAATATTTTAGCAGAGATTGTCAAAAAAACCAAGCTTCACTTTTTTAGGTCGGTCTTTAAAAATTACCAAGCTTCTTCATTAAGTCTAGGTGATAGTATGACTTTAGAAGTTATAGAATATCTTGAAAGTCCAAGCATTAACGATTTAGTCAAGTTTTTGTATATGTCTCAGCCCAATGTTTCTTATAGGATTAATATCTTACAGAAGAAGGGCTATATAACAAAGATTAAGTCAATGGAGGATGCAAGGATTACTCACATAGTCTTAACAGATAAGTACTTTTCATATAAAAGGAAGAAAAATGAGCTTACTGCAAGGGTTCTTAGAAATGTAGAAGATAAACTTGATAAAGAAGAGAGAGAATATCTATATGATAATTTGGACCTTGTAAATAGGGAGCTTGAAAAAGAGCTTAGAGAATTTCTTAAATGAAAATAAGTCGAAAGCTCTTGTCGGAAATTCAAATAAGATTCTTGACAAAAAATATATAATATAGTATTATATGGACATAGACAACAAAGAAGTACCCAACTCACCTGCCGACTTAAGTTTGTAGGTTAATAATTTTTAATTACGAGATTTAATTATAAATTGGAACGGGTACTTTGTGCCCGCTTTTTTTAATATATGGAGGTATACTTATAAAAGATTTAAGAATAAATGATGAAATTAGAGCTAAGCAAGTAAGACTTATTGATGAAAATGGTAATCAGGTAGGAATAGTTGACCTAAACAGAGCCCTAGACATGGCTTATGATAGCAAACTTGACCTAGTGTTGATGAGCCCAAAGGCTAAGCCACCCGTTACTAGAATAATGGATTACGGCAAGTTCAAATATGATCAAGAGAAAAAAGAAAAAGAGAATAGAAAAAAACAAAAAAATGCTCAACTAAAAGAAACAAGATTTTCTCTTAATATAGAAGATAATGACTTGCAAACAAAAGCAAATCAAAGCATGAAATTCTTAAATAACGGGGATAAAGTAAAAGTTTCTATAAGATTCCGTGGTAGAGAGCTTGGACGTAAAGAGCCTGGCTATGAATTGATGGATAAGTTTAAGACAATGCTAGGAGATTCCTACAAGGTTAGCAAAAAACCAAAAATGGAAGGAAGATCTCTAGTAATGTTTCTAGAACCAAACGACGAAAAAGGAGAATAAGATGGCAAAGAAAAATAAAACAAGAAGAGCTGCAGTTAAGAGATTCAAAGTTACTGGCAGCGGAAAAGTAATGAGAAGAAAAGCTTACAAGGGACACCTTACAGCTAAGAAATCACCAAACAGAAAAAGAAGATTAAGAAAAGCAACAGTTGTTTCATCAAGCGAAATGAAAAACGTTAAAAACATGATTGGCGCATAGGAGGATATAGATGGCAAGAGTAAAAAGAGCAGTAAACGCTAAAAAAAGACACAAAAAAGTATTAAAACAAGCTAAAGGATACTACGGTTCCAAGAGCCTTCTATTCAGAACAGCTAACCAAGCTGTAATGAAATCTCTTAACTATGCTTACATCGGAAGAAAGCACAGAAAAAGAGACTTCAGAAAACTATGGATCGCTAGAATCAACGCAGCAGCAAGACTTAACGGAACAAGCTATTCTAAATTTATGGGTAACCTTAAGAAAGCAAACATCGACATCAATAGAAAAATGCTTGCTGAGCTTGCAGTAAACAACCCAGAAGAATTCGCTAAACTTGTAGAGCTTGCAAACCAAGTAGCTTAATGATAATCAAATCTCAAGCTAACCCAAAGTTTAAATTAATAAAAAAACTTAGAAACAAAAAATACAGGGATAAGGAAGGACTATTTGTCATAGAGTCAAGAAAGCTAATCGAGGAAGCTATCAAGTCTAATGCCGATATAGACTTTCTTTTCTTAAGAGAGGGGATATCTTTTGAAGGAAATATCCCTTACCTTGTATTTGATGAAAATTTATTTGCTAAGCTAAGCGAGTTAAAATCTCCAGACGGCTATGCCGCAGTAATCAGAAAGAAAGAAGCTTGTGATTTAAAATCAGATAGGATCCTTCTTCTTGATCATATTTCTGATCCTGGTAATATGGGAACAATAATTAGATCTGCCGAAGCCTTTGGTTTTTCTGATATAATCCTAACCAAGGGATGCGTGGATATCTACAACGAGAAGTGCCTAAGGGCATCCATGGGGTCAGTCTTTAGGGAAAACATAGTGGAGCTTAGCCTAGAGGAGATAAGAAAGCTTAAGAAAAACTATAGATTTCTTTCAAGTCATATGGAAGGAATCGATGTTAGAAAGTATGATAGTTCTAACGATTCGATAATTCTTGCTATAGGAAACGAGGCCAATGGACTGAGTGAGGATATAAGGAAATTGACCGACGATTTTATCAAAATTTCTATGCAAGGAAAAATCGAGTCCTTAAACGCTGCTATCGCAGCGAGCATAATGATGAATACACTAGGCTATTGATTCGGAAAGACTTTAGTTATTCTTATACAGCAAATTGGGGATGTTGAGAGCCTTTTAAGTAACGACTAGGGATATTCACCGATGAAGCTTGAGATGAATAAAGTAGTCGATACGTTTAAGCTTACGTTAAAGCTAAGAGTGGATTTATATAAGTATTTATTAGAAAAATAGAATTTTAGTGAATACTATATATAAATCAAATAAGGTGGTACCGCAGAAATATCTGTCCTTTAGAGGGCGGATTTTTTTATTTGGAGGAAAAATGGAAGAGAATTTAACAAAAGTATTAGAAACTTTTACTAATGAAATAAAAGCTGCCAAGTCATTGGATGACTTGGAAAAGTTAAGAATTAAATACTTAGGAAAAAAGGGAGAGATAACAGATCTTAAAAAATCAATCGCCAAACTCCCTAATGAAGAAAAACCAGCCGCAGGTAAGTTAATCAACAAGACTAGCAAAGAAATAGAAGAGAAACTTCTTCTTAAAAACGAAGAAATCAAAAAGGCTCTATTAGAAGAGAAGGTTAAGGAAGAAAAAATTGATGTCACAGCCCACTTTGATAAATATGAATCAGGTCACTTGGCAGTGATTAACCAAACTATGGAAGAGCTAGAATCAATCTTTCAAAACATGGGCTTTGATGTAGTAGAAGGTCCAGAAGTCGATACAGTCAAGTTCGTCTTTGATGATCTAAACTCACCAGAAGATCACCCAGCAAGGTCAACATCAGATACCTTCTATATCAACGAAGAAGTTTTGCTTAGACCTCACACATCAAGCATGCAAATTAGAGTAATGAACGAGGGCAAACTTCCTATAAAAATGGTTTCAGCAGGTAGAGTTTTCAGAAATGACGAAGTCGATGCGACCCACTCACCAATGTTTCACCAACTTGAATGCTTGGTAGTTGATGAGAATGTATCTATGGCTAACCTTAAGGCAACTCTTGAGACCTTTATCAAGGAAATGTTTGGAGATGAGATGAAGCTAAGATATCGTCCTCACCACTTCCCATTCACAGAGCCAAGCCTTGAAGTAGACGTAACCTGCCCAATCTGTAAGGGAGAGGGATGTCCTGCTTGCGGTAATACAGGCTGGTCAATGGAACTTTTGGGTGGAGGAATGGTTCATCCAAATGTACTAGAGGCTTGCGGTATTGATAGCGAAAAATACACAGGCTTTGCCTTTGGTCTAGGAGTCGATAGGATTGCCATGGTTAAATATGGACTCGATGACATAAGACTTCTTTATGATAACGACAAGAGATTTATGGAACAATTCTAGGAGTATATATGTTAGTACCTTTAATATGGCAAAAAGATTATATAAAAATTGATAAAGACCTTAAGACAATTACTGATAGGCTTTCAGAGACAGGATCGCACGTAGAAGAAGTTACAATTCACACATCTGATCTTGATGGAATCCTTGTAGGAAAAGTTACTGAGCAAGTAAAACATGTGGAGGCTGATAGACTCCAAGTTCTCACCATAGATATTGGAAAAGATGAACCAATCACTATTATAACCAATGCCAAAAACACCAAGAAGGGCGACTACCTTCCAGTTATCACATCAGGAACGAAACTAGATGATGGAACAGTAATTGAAGACCATGACTTTTTTGGAATCGTAAGCCAAGGTATGCTTACAGCCTATAGCGAGCTAGGCTATGAAGATTCTGTAATTCCAAAGGAACTCAGGGAGGGAGTTATAGTTTTTGAGGGAGAATATGAGCCAGGAACTCCCCTAAGTCAGGTAATTCACTCAAACAGCCCAGTTATAGAATACGAGATAACCCCAAACAGACCAGACTGCCTTTCAATAATCGGCATGGCAAGAGAAACTGCTGCAAGTTTTGGAGAAAAAATCACCTATCCAAGTCTCGACTTTAAGGAAAATGATGAGGACATAAAAGACTATTCTAATGGAGTTTCTATTGAAAGTGATAAGTGTAATCGCTTTGTAGCAAGAGTTGCCAAAAATGTCGAAGTCAAAAGATCTCCTCAATGGCTACAAAACTACCTTATGCTTGCAGGTATGAGACCAATAAATAATATAGTAGACATTACAAACTTCGTAATGCTTGAAACTGGTCAACCCCTCCACGCCTACGACCTAGACAAATTAGCTGATCAAAAAATTATAGTAAGAGATGCCAGGGAAGGAGAAATCCTAAAGACTCTTGATGGAGTGGACAGGAAGCTCGATCCTTCAATGCTAGTAATAGCTGATGGCAAGGAAGCAATCGGCCTTGCAGGTCTTATGGGGGGAATGGATTCTGAAGTAACAAAGGATACCAAAAACATCCTCCTTGAGGCTGCAAACTTCGATCAAGCAAATATAAGAAAGTCCTCCAAAACCTTAGGTCTTAGGAGTGAAGCAAGCTCTAGATTTGAAAAGGGTGTTCCAGTAGAGATGGCAGACTTTGCTTCAAGAAGGGCAATGAAGCTAATCGACGAACTTGCTATAGGAGAAGTTGTCGGAGGCTCAATCGATGAAGGCATAAAAGAAAGAGAAGAGATAAAGGTAGATCTTAGACTAGAAAGACTAAACATGCTAACAGGTGTGGACTTTGACCTAGATACTGCTATAAGAAACCTTGAGCTTCTAGAATTTGAAGTAGAAAAGCTAGATGATAAAAGGCTTAGGGTAAGAGTTCCTTACTTTAGAAGTGATGTCACTATAGAAGCAGACCTAATAGAGGAAGTTGTTAGACTTTATGGAATGGGAAATATCGAAAATGCTCCTCTAGTATCATCCCTTCAAAGAGGAGAAAGATCTAAGAGAAGACTTCTAAGAGATGAGCTTTGCAGTAAGCTTGTTGGACAAAAATTCTCAGAGCTTGCAACCTATTCATTCATCTCCCCAAGAGAATATGACAGATTAGGTGTAGATAAGGATTCTAATCTTCGCGATTATATCAAGCTAATAAATCCACTCGGAGAAGACTATTCTGTAATGAGAACTAGTCAAGTTCCATCTATGCTAGATGTAATTGCTAAAAATATCAAATACGGTCAAAAGGACATGAGGTTTTTCGAATTAGACAGGACCTTCGAGAAAACTTCAGATAAGCTTCCAAAGGAAAATATAACCCTAACCATGGGCCTATATGGAGATTATTCCTTCTACGACCTTAAGGATTTCTTTACCCTATCCATGGGAGAGGTTGGATTTACTGGCTTTACATTTAAGGCAAACGAGAATATCTATGCCTTCCACGCTGGCCGCTGTGCAGATATCTTCTATGAAGGAGACCATGTGGGTATAATGGGTGAGATCTCCTACGAAGTTCGTGACGAATATGAGATAGATAAGGGAGCCTTAATCCTTGAGATTAATCTTGCTAAGATTGAAGATAAGAGAATAATTGATAGAAAATATAAACAAATAGCAAAATTCCCTGCTATAGAAAGAGACTATTCATTTGTATGTGACAGAAATCTTGAGTCAGAACTAATAGAAAATACTATAAGAGAAAATGGATCTGGCCTTGTAGATAAGATCAGCCTATTTGACATTTACACAGGAGAGCATATAGAAGAAGATAAGAAGTCAATTTCTTATAAGGTCTTATACAGGGCTAAGGATAGGACCTTAAAGGATAAGGATATAGCAGGAATAGAGAAGAAAATCCTCGAATGTTTAGCTAAAGAGGACATTGAATTACGTAGTTAGGAGTAGTATTTGAGCGAATATAAAGTTGATGTCAAAATAGACGGCAAGACCTACACCCTAGTCTCCAAGGAGCCTAAGGAAAATATTAAAGATATAGCAGAAATATTTGATAGGAAAATCCAAGAAGTTAAATCCAATAGGCTTACTTTTGATAGGCAACTAGTATTGGCTGGTGTAAATATTACAGATGACCTCTATAGACTTGCCGAAAAGTACAAGAGTCTTAAGGAAGAAAGCGAAGTTCCTCTAAGAGAATATCCTAAGCTAAAAGAAGAAGTAGACTTAATCAGAAGCGAGAAGGATAAGCTTCTTAGGGAAAGCTTGGAGGATAAAGAAAGACTTGATGAGCTAGATAAGGAAAATTCTAAGCTTAAGAGAGATCTTGTAAGATACAAGGATTCCAAAGAGACTATAGATAAACTCAAAAATGAAGTCAAAAGACTTCAAGTAGAAGTGATGGACCTTAGCAAGGAAAATGACAGCTTGAAAGGAAAACTTTGATGGCAAAATCTGAAATCCTAGCTCCAGTTGGCAACGAAGAGATGCTTTATGCAGGCCTTGCCGCTGGGGCTTCTAGCTTTTATATGGCAGTGGACGACTTTGGAGCTCGTGCCTATGCCAAAAACTTTGATATAGAAAATGTGGGAAGCTTTATCGACCTCATCCACCTATTTGGAAAGAAGGTATTTGTGACTATGAATATCTTAATCAAGGATGAGGAGATGGAAAAGGCGGTATACTACGCCAAAAAGCTCTACGAATACGGGGCAGATGCCCTAATAATCCAAGACCTGGGCCTATTTACAATCTTAAAAGACCAAGTGCCTGGAATGGATCTACATGCTTCAACCCAAATGGCCGTAAGAGACTATTACGGAGCGAAAAGCCTCATGGACTTAGGTTTTGATAGGGTAGTTATTGCTAGAGAGACTCCAATCGAGGAGCTTAGAAAGATTGCCACGCTTCCTGTAGAAAAGGAAGTCTTCGTCCACGGGTCCTTGTGCGTATCTTACTCTGGAGAATGTTTGATGAGCTCATACTTTGGAGCTCGTTCTGCCAATAGGGGGAGATGTGCTGGGATTTGTAGGCAAAAATACTCCCTTATAGCAGATGGGAAAACTTTGGATGATGATTATTTCCTTAATATGAGAGACCTAAATGTCATAGATCAAATCGACCAGTTAGTAGACCTTGGCATAGATTGCTTCAAGATCGAAGGCAGGATGAAAAGTCCAGAGTATGTATATACTAGTGTAAAAAGCTATAAGGATAAGATAGATAAAAATTATTACGACAAAAATGATTTAAGAGATATATCAAACAGAGGCTACACCAAGGGCTTTATATTTGGACAAAAGAGTGATTATGTAAGACTTTCATCTGATGCCAAGCATAGGTCTGTGGGGAAAGTCATCAAAGAAGGAAATAAAAAGTACTTCATTAATTCATCCGACCTTCTTCTAGGAGATAATCTAGAGATAATCACAGATAAGGGCAAGAAATTACCCTATACCTTGACCGAAAATCTAAAGAAAGAGTCTAAAACTTATCTCAACCAATATCCAGACGCCAAGGAAGGCTCTGACGTATATATCTTAAATTCAAAAAAGATAGGACTTAACTTAGAAAAGGCTCTAGGAGAATATAAAAATCTTCCGATAAGAATTGACTTTAGGGCTAAGGTAGGTGAGCCTGCAGAGATTACCATGACCTATGAGGATAAGTCAATTAGTCTAAGTACAGATGACAATCTAGAAAGGGCTAAGAAGATTTCTCTGATAGAAGAAGACTTAAGGGAAAACTTAAGTAAGTTCGGAGACGATATCTATAAGGCAAGGCAAATTAATATAGTTATGGATCCAGATGTTTTCATTAGAAAAAAGGACATCAACAGACTAAGAAGAGAAGGATCTGCTAAGCTTAAAGAAGAAATCCTCAAATCCTTTAGGAGAGATGAGATAGATATAGAAATCCCTGAAGTTGGTAAAAAGAAAAACCACAAGAAGGAAGTAAATGCAGAGCTTAAAAATACCAATATAAGCCCAAGTCTCCTAAAAGACTTCGATAATATTTACCTAGAAGAATATGACGAGAAATATGCTGGCCTTAGTCTTTATCTAATCCTTAACTCTCACACAGACTACGATATAGATGAGCTTATAGCCTTCATTAAGGAAAAATCCATCAAGGGTGTAGTCTTCAATAACTATAGAGACCTTGCCTTTGTTGATAAATTCAGGAAAAATAATATAAAAATTAGGATAGGCAGATACCTAAATGTCTTCAATAAATTTACCTACGATTTTTACGATAAGTTTGCCGAGATGACTTCATCATCTGTAGAAGCGACATTCGATTCTATAAATCAAAACGGTAGAGACTTTGATGTAGAAGCCTTGGCCTTCGGGAGAATTGAGCTTATGAATATGGTCCATTGTCCATTTTCTACTATAAAAAAGTGCGGGCTTAAGGGATGCCCAACCTGTAACTTTAGAAATGGAGAAATGGTAAATGAAAATGGCGATAGGCTTAAGATAATAAGAAGAGAAGGGATAAGTAGGATCTATCCATCTGAGGCATCTAAGGTAGATAGGAGAAACTTTTCTACTGATATATCCCTACTAGTCCAGGCCTTTTCGGATGAAGATATAAGAAATTACCAGAATAGAAAAGAAACTAACAATCTAAATTACGATAGAGGTGTTATTTAATGCGAGAAAAAAGCTTAAAGGTTTTAGAGTATGACAAGATTCTAGAAAGGCTTGCTGGATATGCAAGGTCAAATCTTGTAAAGGATCAGATCCTCAAGCTAAGACCTTTTGATGATATAAATTATATAAGAGAAGAGCTTTACGAGACTTCTGCTATGGTCGATGTGATTAGGAAAAATGGAAACATAGATCTATTTGGTCTCTATGATCTTACAGAAATTGTTGCATATATTAGAAAAAATGGCATACTCGATCCAGGAGAGCTCTTAAAAGTCCTTGACCTACTAAGGGTGAGTGAATATCTAAAAGATTATGGGAAAAATATTGAAGATAGGAAGATTTCTGATATTTTTTCTAGAATCTCAATCAATGATTTTCTCAAAAACGAAATCGATAGGTCTATAATAAACGAGGAGGAGATAGCAGATTCTGCCTCATCTACCCTTAGAAATATCAGACGTCAAAAGCAAAGGAAGGAAGCAGATATAAGGATTAAGCTAAATTCTTATATTACAAATTCCAAATACGAAGACGCCCTCCAAGATAAGGTAGTATCAGTCAGAGATGGAAGATATGTAGTTCCTGTAAAGACTAATAAGCGTGCTTTAATCGGGGGGATTGTCCATGACAAGTCATCTTCTGGAAACACTCTTTTTATAGAACCAGGAGCCATAGTAGAGCTTAACAATCAGCTTAGAGATCTAGAGATCAAGGAAGAAGATGAAATCAGAAGAATCCTCGATAGACTTTCTAGACTTGCCCAAGGCTTCGATGTAGAGCTACTAGAAAATCAGAAGTTGATAGCAAGGATTGATTTCCTCCAAGCAAAATCTAGATTTGCCATAGAAAATGAGTATAGCCTTCCTATAATTATAGATGAAAAGAAAGTCGACTTAAAATCAGCAAGACACCCCCTTCTTCCTGGTAAGGTTGTGCCAATTGATGTAAGAATCGGGGGAGACTATACGACTTTGATTATCACAGGACCCAATACGGGAGGTAAGACTGTAAGTCTTAAGACTGTAGGGCTAATAAGCGCTATGGCTCAGACTGCCCTTTTCATACCAGCCTACGAGGGAAGTAAGCTTTGTGTATTCGATGATATTTTCCTAGACATAGGAGATACCCAGTCTATAGAGATGAGTCTATCGATTGGTTCTCTTAGATGAGATTGGTTCAGGAACAGATCCGGTAGAAGGAGCAGCCCTTGCTATTTCTATCCTTAATTCCTTGACCCAAAAGAAAGTCATGACCTTTTCTACAACCCATTACAGCGAGCTAAAATACTATGCTGTAGAGACTTCTGGTGTTATGAATGCATCTGTAGAATTTGATGTCGATACACTTTCTCCAACCTACAAGCTTGAAATAGGGACTCCAGGTAAGTCCAACGCCTTTGAGATTTCCAAAAGACTGGGTCTTCCTTACGAGATTTTAAATAATGCTAAAAATCTTATAGGAGATGATACCAAAAATATCAACAAAATCCTTGCGGAAATCGAAGAAGATAAAAAGGAGATTGAAGATAAGAATAGGGAAATAGAAAGCTATAAGAGAGAAATAGCTAAAATAAGAAATGAGCTTAAGGAAAAATCCAAAAGACTTGACCAAAAGGAAGAAGATATCCTAAGAGAGGCCGAAGATAAGGCTAACAGCATCCTAGATAAGGCAAATAAGAGAAGTCAAGACATGCTCAAAGAAGCCAAGAAGATGAGAAACGCCAATACTTCCGACATAGATAGGTCTCTAAACAAAATTAGGCATGAATACAAAGAAGGAAGAATCGAAAGAAAAGGGGAAGGCCTTTACACCAAAGAGTCTAAGAATGCACCAGATAGTCTAAAAGTGGGGGACACTGTCCTAATAGCAGGACTTAACGAAAAGGCAGAAGTAATCGAAGCCCCTGATAAGAAGGGTAATATCAAGGTGCAAATGGGCATCCTTAAGATGGATTCTAATATCAAAAACGTAAGTAAGATTAAAGGCGACAATCAAACAGAAAAAAACATCAGAAAAGTGTATAATACTAAAAAAGCCATGAATATCTCGCCAACCCTAGACCTTAGGGGACAAAGATATGACGAGGCTATGAGAAATCTAGATAAATACCTTGATGATGCAATGCTTGCAGGTCTTTCTAAGGCCAAGATCATTCATGGAAAAGGAACTGGCGCCCTAATCAAAGGAGTCGGAGAAATTCTAGAAGGTGATAAGAGAATTGAAGATTACCGTTTCGGCGATGACAAAGAAGGCGGATACGGTGTTACTATAGTGAAATTTGGATAGAGAGGCAAAATGACAGATTTTAAAGAAATAATCGCAAAACAACTAGAGAAAATGGACCTAGGCCTAAGCTTTGAGGAGATTTATAAGTTAATAGAAATCCCACCTCAAGATAATATGGGAGATTACTCATTTCCTTGCTTTAGTCTAGCTAAGACTTTAAGAAAGAACCCTGCCCTAATAGCAGAAGACTTGGCTAAAGAATTCGACACAGAAGGATTTGAAAAGGTAGAAAACCTAAACGCCTATCTTAACTTCTATGTGGATAGGAAGGTCTTCGAAGAAGAAATCCTAAAGGAAATCCTAGAAAAGAAAGAAAAATACGGATCATCAGATAAGGGATCTGGCAAAAATATTGTCATAGATTTCTCCTCTGTAAATATAGCCAAGCCATTTCATATAGGCCATATAAGGTCGACTGTAATAGGAGATGCATTAAGAAATATCCATGATTTTTTAGGCTACAATACCATAGCAAGTAACTATATAGGAGATTACGGCACTCAATTTGGAACAATGATTGCAGCCTATAAGCTTTGGGGAGATGAAGAAAAGCTTAAGGAAAATCCTATTAAGGAACTTCTAGCCCTTTATGTAAGATACAATAGTGAGGCGGCAGATGATGAAAAGATGATGGATGAAGCTAGGGCTGAGTTTATGAATCTTGAAAACGGAGAAGAGGAAGCTACTAGACTTTGGAAATATTTTAAGGAAATTTCCTTCAATGAATTTGATAGGGTCTACAAGATGCTCGATATTAATTTCGATAACTACAATGGAGAAAGCTACCACTCTGACTTTATCCCAGCTGTAATAGAAGAGCTAAAGGAGAAAGATCTCTTGGTAGAATCTGACGGGGCCTATATAGTAGACCTATCAGAATTTGACCTACCTCCATCAATTATAATCAAGTCAAATGGCTCATCAGCATACATTACAAGAGATATAGCAACAGCCATTAATAGGAAGAAAGTCTATGACTTTGACAAGAACCTATATGTAGTAGCAACCCAACAAAACCTCCACTTCCAACAACTCTTTGCAATCCTAAAACTTATGGGCTACGACTTCTATGACGATTGCAAGCATATTCCATTCGGCATGGTAAGCCTAAAAGACCAAACCCTATCTACAAGAAAGGGCCAAGTGGTTTTCCTAGAAGACGTACTAAACAAGGCAGTGGACAAAACTAAGGAAATAATGGAAAGTCGTGATAATAAGATTGAAAATGTGGAAGAAGTAGCCGAGATTGTAGGAATCGGAGCAGTTAAGTTCCAAGAGCTCTACAACAATAGAATCAAGGACTATGTATTCGATTGGGACGAGGTCCTAAACTTTGATGGAGAAACTGGACCTTATGTACAGTATACCTACGCCAGAGCCAAGTCAGTCCTAAGAAAGGCAGACTTTAAGGAAAATACAGAAATATCCTTCGATAATATAACAAGCGATGAAGAATTCGCCCTAGTGAAGGCTTTGGGTAATTTTAAAGACGTAGTTGCTAAGGCGGCTGAGAAATACGAGCCATCATTAATAACAAGACACCTAACAGAAATAGCTAAAAACTTCAACAAATTCTACAATGCATGCCAAATCAATGTAGAAGATGAAAAGATTAAAGAAGAAAGACTAGCCCTAAGCTATGCAACATCTATAGTAATCAAAACAGGACTAGGACTACTAGGGATTAAGACTGTGGAGCAAATGTAATGAACGATAGAATAAAGGACTTTATCCAAGTCTCATCCTATGCCTTTAGAAATACCTTGATTAAGATGAGAAAGCTCTACCTAGCCTTTATCTTCATATTTATTAGGATATTTCTAGAAGGTAAAAATGTCTTTGGCTTTATAGGTGGGGGAAGCTTTGTCGGAATCATCAACTACCTTATAGATGTTGTATTTATTTGTTTTATAGCTCAAAGCTTAAGATCTGTAGTAGTCTACGGAAACACAGGCAAGAAATCTATAGGGAATTCTGTGTCCAATTTCCTTCAACCTCTGCTTAGTGCTATGTTTTATCTATACATCCTAAAACTATTTGTAAGTTTATTGACTATGCAAACAAATCCAAGAGGAGAACTTATAGTAATAATTATCGTCAAAGTCCTAAGCTCAGCCCTAATAGAGGAAGTATATATAAATAACAAGACAGGCCTTGATGCACTCAAATCTTCATTTAAGTTTGTAGTAGATAACCCCCTAACATATGGAATCTATTCGTTAATATTCATAGTAATAGAAAGTATGATAAGCCTAAATATGGGTGGGGCAAGGATTATGGGACTAGATAACCTACTTGCAAGTCTAATAGTAGGAGCTATCCATACATTCTTCTGTGTGTTTAGGGGTCACTTATTTAAATATATAGACGAACATCCATACAGACAAAGGAAATTTATGAGAGGATAACAATTTGAGATTAGACGATTACTTTAGAAAATATGTTGACAAACTCGGATATATAGAATTAAAGGAAAATGCTAGCTACGAAAAACTAAAAGACCTACCTCTACCAATTTATCTTAAGGATATGAAAGAAGGACTCGAAAATGGAGATATGGCTAATAAAATTAACCTAGATCTAATCCTTCAAGGTATGCTAATTAATATCGGAGCTGACAAAGACTTCCTTCATAATTATGAATATATCAATGTTTTAAACCATTATCTTAAAGAAGTAAGTGAATATGCTTCACAAAAAGCTATATCAATAATGGAAGAAGACTACGACAAGGCATTAGTTCTACTAAGAGGGGCCTACATCATAGATCCAGAAGAAAAGTTTACCGCCTACAATTACGCAAGGCTCCTATGGCCAAAAGCTTACGAGGAAGATATCAAGGAAAAAGATGACTTCGTAAGAGAAGCTTTAAGGATCCTCCAAGAAATAATTGGAAAAGATGATGATTTTGCCATAGGATATTATGAATTAGGAAATATTTATGCCAATTTAGGAGAATACTTAAAAGCGAGGAACTATTACAACAAGGCTTTAAGTAAAACTAGCTCAGCCATAGCCCAGGATGAAGTAAGAGATAGGTTAAGAGAGATAAATGATAATGCAGATATAGAAGAAGCCCTTTACTTTATAGGGAAAAGCAACTACAATGAAGCTATAATAAAGCTTACAGAAATCTTATCCAAACACAAAAGAGCGGATGCCTACTACTATCTAGGTGTAGCCTATCAAAACTTGGGCCAATACGAAAACTCCATTATGGCCTTTAGCAACTCATTAAGAGAAGGAGCAGAGTTTAGAGAATTGTATAACGATTATGCAATCAGTCTATACCTAAACAAGGAAATAGAAAAAGCCCTAACATTAATTAGAGAAGGACTTAAGAAATATCCAGAAGATCCGAGACTATCTTACAATAAGATTCAAATAAATCTTAGCTTAGGCAACATGTCAGAAGCGAAAAAGGATATAGATAATCTCTTAACCTTCGATGACCTAACAGATGAAATAGTTGAAAATCTTGCTATAATGAAAGAACAATTTCATTTATAACTAGACCAGCTATTAAATGTCAAGAGAAAAGAAAAAATAAATAATCTTGAAATTTAAAGCACGTCAAACAAGCCTAAAAATTAGGCTTAGAAAAATT
>QWCJ01000360.1_pt1 | contig 16688 bp, 7 predicted proteins | sample 1972501 | NCBI WGS metagenome assembly QWCJ01 (sample SAMN09866711, study PRJNA288562) | Human vaginal metagenome isolate term2_vaginal, whole genome shotgun... | isolation source: vagina | host: Homo sapiens | place: USA: California
GCCCCTCGAGGTGCGTCACTGGCTCGTCCAGCCGGAGCTCCGCTACTGGTTCTGCGAGGTCTTCAATGGCACCTTCATCGGTCTCCACGGTCACTACGGTCAGTACAACGTCGGCGGCATCAACGTCCCGGTCGGTCGGCTGAAGAAGCTGAAGGATCACCGCTACGAGGGCTACTTCTACGGTGCCGGTCTCAGTCTCGGTCACCAGCGGATCCTCTCCAAGCACCTCAATCTCGAGGCCTCCCTCGGTGGCGGCTGGGCGCGCACTCCCTACAGGAAGTATGAGTGTCCCGTCTGCAGCCCGCTCCTCGATGAGAGCACCTACGACTACTTCGGCCTCACCCGCGCCACACTGTCCCTCACCTACTTCTTCAATTGATCCATGGATAAGATGAAAAAGATATTTGCCGCGACACTTCTGTCGCTCCTCGCTCTCACCGCCTTCGCTGCGAAGCCGGTACGCCACCTGGATCAGATCAAGGCTACCCACACCGTCAAGGTCGATAAGGCGGCCGGTCAGGTGAGCGTTGCCCTCGACCTCATCCTCGATGACCTCCGGGTGGGCAGCAACGACCTCATCATCCTCACCCCGAGGATCGCTCAGCCCGATGGCTCCTACGAGCAGCTCCTCGAGCCGATCTACATCGTGGGTGGTACCCGCGACAAGGCGCTCGATCGCCAGCTCTCCTTCGGACACACACCCGACTACTACGTTGCTGCGAAGCCTCAGAGCATCACCCGCCGGCACAATGGTAGGGCACAGACCATCCACTACAGCACCACCATCCCCTACAGTAAAGGGATGCGCGGAGCCGTCCTCTCCATCGACGAGTGGCTCACCGGCTGCGCCGACTGCGACAGAGGCACCGCCACCATGACGCTCCTCACCCCCTTCGTCAAGCCGGAGCCCTACCGCCCCACCTATGTCTCCACCTACATCGTCCCCGCTGCTGAGCCGGTCAAGGTGCGCTCCGACAAGTACTCTGCCACCATCGCCTTCCGTATCGATAAGGACAATATCGATCGCAACTATAAGCAAAACGCCGCCGTCCTCGACGACGTCGACAGCAAGGTGCGCTCTGTGCTCAATAATAAGGATATCACCCTCACCGGCATGACCGTAGAGGGCTGGGCCTCTCCTGAGGCTACGGCGGGGTACAATAAGGCACTCTCAGAGCGCCGTGCTAAGTCCTTCGCCGACTACCTCAGTCGCACCCACGGCATCAAGCGGTCCGATATGACCGTCACCGGGCGTGGTGAGGATTGGGCAGGCGTGGAGAAGCTCGTCCGCGAGTCGGACCTCAGCTACAAGGCTGACCTGCAGCAGATCATCGACAACTACAGCGGTGACGCCCGCGACCCGAAGGTACGCGCCCTCAAGGGCGGTGCCCCCTTCCGTGAGCTGGTGTCTGACGCCGGCCTCTACGCCAAGGTACGTCGCACAGACTACGCCTTTGCCTATACCGTCCGGGGCTTCAACCTCGAGGAGGCACGCGAGCGGATCAAGACCGCACCGAAGCTCCTCAGCCTTAATGAGATGTACCTCGTCGCTGACAGCTATCCCGTAGGCTCCAAGGAGTACGGCGAGGCGTTCCGCATTGCCGCCGAGTACTTCCCCAATGAGCCCATCGCTCTCGTCAATGCAGCAGCCGCAAGGCTTACTGCCGGGGAGGTCTCTGAGGCCGTTGCTCTCCTGGATAAGGCAGGCGACCAGCGGGCGCAGGCACTCAACAACCGCGGTATCGCCCTTGCCCTCTCCGGCAAGTACGACGAGGCGGAGAAGTGCTTCACTGAGGCCATCGCCAAGGGCGACAAGCGTGCCGCCGAGAACCTCGCCGAGCTCCGCAAGCTCATCGAGAGCCTCTGATAGAGAGGTTCTCTGCCGGGCACAGCGGTGCCCGACAGACTACTTGACATTTATTAGGACATCACATCGCACCGTCCGGCTTGTCCGATAGGGCGTCATTCCCGATCAGGGGAGCACCTCGTAGAGGTGCGTCCTTCATAGCCCGGGTGTCGGAGGGGCGTTAGCCCCGACGACCCGTGGATCAGGCGTCACAAACGATCCCGCGACCCCGCTAGGGTGTCGCACTAGGTCATCGCCGCTATCGCGGCTCGACCTGTGGCTATGAAGCGGGGATCCCTGTCGGGATCCATAACTCCCGCGAAGGGATCGTCCGACCCGTCCGACAGGACAGCACTCTGATCAGGGGTTTGACTAATACCGGTATTAGTGGAGACTATACCCGATATTAGTGACGCCTATTAGCGGTAATAGATTTTCTCCCAGTCCGACTTGTCCGATGATAAGCGCCCCCGATAAGACTATAAATAGACATTACTACAATCACAATATTTATTTCTCACACTGTTTTACAACATTTAGTTTTATGAAAAATGTAGCAACAGTACTTGCAGCAGCTGCCGTGGCGCTTGCCTTTACAGCTTGCAGCAAGACTAACAATGGCGTTGAGCCTGCAGACGAGGGCACGACCGGTCTCCAGCTCTCCGTCTCCTACTTCAAGGCCCAGTCGGGCAACCGTGCCATCACCGATGGTCAGGATAAGGAGGTAGAGGGTACCGATGCCGAGAACGCGATCAAGAACGGTCAGCTCCTGATCAGCGATCGCGCCGCTATCGACATCCCCTTCAACACCCCCGTCAACAACGTGTGGACCAGCAAGGTGATCAAGACCAATCCCGCTCCCAGCGTGACCATCACTCCGCTGATCAATATGGCTGCTCTTGGCTTTACCAAGGCTGACCTCGACAAGGACAAGACGGTCGCTATTGCTGATATCGATAAGCTGGCCTCTGCCACCAACGGCTTTGCCATGTCTACCTCGGCTGCTGATGCCTCCAATACTCAGACGATCGAGGACGGCGTGACCGACCCGAAGGGCGAGAGTAAGAATTTCTTCACGTTTACCCTCCAGCGCGTGGTCTCTAAGGCTCAGCTCTGGGCGGCTACGGTCAATGTGGAAGGCGCCAAGAAGTATGGTGTCATCGATCGCGCCACGCTCAAGTGGTCTATGGCCGGATCAGCTAAGCAGGCTTACCTCTACACCGACTACGCCGGCAATACCAAGACCGATATCTCTCTTGATGATAACGGCTTCTACCCCAATCTTGCGACCATCTCTGCCAAGGGTGGCAAGACCGCCGATGGTGTCAAGAAGGGGGTCAAGGTATATGACCTGATGAAGCAGAGCGACTACGCTGCGAATGTCGGGGAGTACAAGGCGGACACCGAGGCAGGCGTGAAGAACTTCAAGGCTCGCAACGTCCTCACCGGCGGTGAAGACCTCAACGCTGAGCAGACGAATGGCAAGTCCCTCGACAATGGTATCTACTTCCTCGAGCATGCCCTCAAGGAGACCGTGAAGGGATCAACCACTCCCTACGAGCCCGCCAAGGTGACCTACGGAGACGTTGCTTACGTCAAGGTCTATGGTAAGATCGACATCAAGAATGGTAAGAAGGTCGACGCCAAGGTGCAGACTACGAAGCCTGACATGTCTAAGGCCTCTGAGCTCTACGTCGGTGGTCTCAAGGCTGCAGACGTCAAGGATGCCACTGAGGCAGACTTCGGCGACCGCTACTACTTCATCGTAGTCCGTACGGACTCTAAGTGGTACAACATCTACAAGAAGGTGAAGGCTGATGTCCTCCAAGATCGTGGTGATGGGACCGCTTACTACCTCGTACACGACGCGAAGGGTGAATTCTACGCTGCCGGTGATGGTGAGGATGCCGTCGTCTACAATACCCTCGCTGCCGCTCTCGCTGACGGTCAGACCAAGATCCGTAAGTACTGGGGCGCTGACAAGGCCTTCAACGTCGTTTACCTCTCTCCGCTTAATGCCCAGGGTGAGGTCAATAAGGTCTACAACTGCGACACCCGTCGTAACAATATCTATGACCTGAAGCTCCGCACCATCTCCGGTCTCGGCTTCAACTACGACCCCAACGATCCCGACACCCCGAAGGATCCGAGCAAGCTGGTTCCTACTGATCCCAACGATCCTAAGACGATCAAACCGATCGATCCTAACGATCCTAGCGATCCTAACAACCCGAATAACCCCGACAAGGGTAAGACCCCCGGTGACCCGAATATCCCCACTCCCGGTGAGGACAACCCCTTCGAGCCGGAGCCTACCAATCCTCCTGTCAATAACACCAAGACCTGTCTCCAGGTTGAGTGCACGGTACTCTCTTGGAACCTCGTACAGCGCAGTCTTGACTTTACCGGTGGTACCTCCGGTCTCTGATCCGTAATGATCAGGAGATAAATAGCGTGGGCTCCTAAGCCCCGCACAGGGTAGGGGCGCCTGACCGCTCCCCTACCCACCAAAAGCAATAAGTAATGGCGCTCCGCAGTGGGTGCCGCAATAAATAACTTCATCATGCAGAAGAAGTGCATACTACCCAGCGTGGTCGTCTCGGCGCTGATGCTACTGCCTCTTGCCGGCTGCAAGGGACACTCCGATGAGCCGACCGATGGTCATCGCTCAGCGATACAGCTGCAGGTCACCCCTCGCACCCTCGCTATGGGAGCTCGCGCCATCACCGACGCACAGGATCCAAAGGTGGCCGGGATCGACGATGAGGATAAGATCATCGATGGGCAGCTCTTCATCGGAGAGGACTTCGGGCTGACTGTTTCGCGCAGCTTTAACCCTAAGGGTGGCAATAAGTGGAGCGCTAAGTTTGAGGAGGAGCTGACCAACCCCACCTCCCGTCATCGCATCGCTGCGGTGATCAATAGCTCTCGACTTGGGCTCCGCGGCAGCGACTATACCAGCGAGTCGACTGTCTCGCTCGCCGATATCGATCGGATGATCGGGAAGAGCTTCCTGATGAGCTCCACCTTTGATAATAAGAGTAAAAATTTCTACACCCTCGACGAGGATAAGTGCACCGAAGTGAACCTTGACGTGGAGCGAGTAGTCTCCAAGGTCCAGCTCCGCCGCTCCAAGGAGATGACGGGTGAGGAGATGAAGGAGACTTATGGCCTCCTACAGCCCGATAAAATGACTTGGGCCATCGCAGGCTCAGCTAAGAGCGCTTACCTCTTCACCGATAATGCGGGCAGTCTTCACCTCGGTGATGATGGACTGTACGAGGATCTCAAGACCATCTCTGCTAAGGAAAAGAGCAAGGGGGGCTACGACCTGATGAAGCTCTCCGACGAGGGGTTGTCTGATAACTTCAAGGCTCGCTCCATCTCTACCTTTGAGTCTGGTAAGGTGGTGAGCGGCGATCATGGTCTCTCTACAAAGGACGGGATCTACTTCCTCGAGCATGCCCTCAATGAGACTAAGGCAGCTACCCCCTATGATAAGTCTGTCACCTACAAGGATGTCACTTATGTAAAGATCTATGCCGGTCTGGTCCCCACCAAGGGCTATCGCATCGACAATAAAAAGGTGACTTTCCTCCGCCACAAGGTCTTTGCAACGCAGGGCGAGGCTGTCGACGGCTTTACTGAGAGCGATCCAGCTGCTACATCCGGCACGCCGCAGTCACCGGAGCTCCTCGACCAGCAGTTGCTGAAGGACATCAATGCTACAGACAAACTGACTGACCGCTGGTACTGGGTCGATGTGACCGACACAAAGTGGTTTAAAGCTCTTTCCGAAGAGGATAAGAAGAATCAGACGATCAAGGAGGGTAAGGACTACTACTCGACCGATGGTAAGGCTGCCAAGAGGAGTTTCCTGCTGGTGCATGACCAGCCTACGACCTTCTACTACGGTATTGATGACCACACCATCTACGACACGCTCCTCGCTGCTCGTGCAGGTGGTAATAGCAAGATCCGCAAGTACGAGGGTGGGAAGATGGTCTACCTCTCCCCGCTCAATGAGCAGCGTACTACTGAGAAGGGACCGGTCTTCAATTGCGACACCCGCCGCAATAACATCTACGACCTGATCCTCAATAGCATCACAGGGCTGGGTCTCAATTACGACCCCGTCGATCCCGGTGACCCCAATATCCCCAAGCCGGGAGACAATCCCTGGGAGCCGGAGCCCAATATCCCCCCCATCAATGGTAGGGAGAATGTGATCCGCATCACAGCCACACCGCTCTGGTGGAATACGATGGATCATACTATGGAGCTGAAGTAATATAGACAACAATTTATATAAGAGATATAGAGCAATGAATAACTCATCGCACCATACGATCAAGTCTCTCAGAGGGATGCTGGCCGTCGCAGTCGCTTCTCTCTTCGTGGCCGGCTGCCATTGCAGCATCAAGGAGGACCTCTCCGACTGTCCTCAGGGCACTGTCTTCTCCTTCGACATCCTTTACCCTCAGACGATCAATTACTCAGAGACGGTCCGGGAGATCCGGGTATTCGCCTTTGACGAGGATGGTAAGCTGATCACGGAGATCGCTGACAAGCCCTCCGCCTTTATCCCCTCATACCGCATCAAGACGGACTTCTATCGCCCCGGGCATAAGACTACTTTCTATGCCTGGAGTGGCTCCAACCTGGCTCAGTACGACTTTGAGGGCTTCAAGCCCGGTACGCCCCTCAGCGAGATGATGGTCTCGCTCGCCAAGCAGGGCAGCACCCTGGAGGCTAATGCCTCGCCACTCTATGCCGGCAAGGCTAAGGAGATCCTCGATCAGCAGGAGCGTATCGGCACAGTCTTCGACACTGTCCACATCGACTTCCGCCAGATCACTAATCGTGTGAAGATCATCGTCGAGGGACTGAACCCTGACCACCAGTACACGATCCGCTTCAGGGCGCAGAACAGCCGATACACCGGTGAGGGGAACCTGCTACCCGATTCCCAATTTGAGTACACCACCAAGATCGAAGATGCATCCGGTAAGTATGGCAAGGCGATCCGCGGTCTCTTTGATATCCTCCTCCTGGATCAGTCGCTCGACTACCCCGTCGAGATCATTGACACTGATCTCCACAAGGTGGTCTACTCCTTTGACCTGCTGAAGGACTACATCTGCTATGATGGACCCTTTGCTGAGACAGCTAATCCCTTCCGCTTAGAGCGCAATCACGACTTCGATATCTGGATCCGCCTGATGGAGGACAAGCCCAAGGACACCTACTTTGCCGTAAGTGCTCGCATCCTCGACTGGAACCTCGTATTCCGTAACCTCGACTTCTGAGCTTAGCCATGACTATTCATCACAAGATAGGTCTCCGCTATCCGGGGATCGCCGGAGTGGCTCTCGCCCTCTTAGTGGCGCTCTCGGGCTGCCACAAGGAGGTGGGCGAGAGTGGCCCCACCGGTGAGAGCGATGGAGTGTCACGCCATATCCGCATCGCTGCCACGATAGACTCCTACTCACTCCCGGGCAGTCGTCCCGCACCTCGTGCTCTCGGTACGGTGAGTGAGGCGACAGGCAGCGGGATATGGAACGAGCATGCAGAGCTGGGACTCAACTACGAGCGTGCTGTCTACTTCGCTGTCCTCTACATCTACCCGGAGGGAGCTCCAGAACGCTTGTCCGCTTGGATCTACTACACCAATGCTTTTGCAGCAGGCTGCAAGAGCCTCAAGGGGGACACATCAAGCCCTCTCTCAGCGATCGCTGACCTTGAGGAGCTGAGTCAGAGCAATAGTCAGGTACGCCACTTCGCCTCCACGGAGCTGAGCAGTGGTACCCTGACGATGGACCTCGAGCTGGAGCCGGGCAACTACAAGTTTGTCCTTGTTGCCAACTCTGTCCCCGCCCTGACTTCGGCGATTGGGAATACCGCTTCCCCGGCTGATCCTCGTGGTCTCACGTCTGTGGAGACCGCATTCACTTCGCTCGACCTGATGCCCAATACGGTGACGAAGCTGCCTCGGCGCTTCATGCCTATGGTCGGCTCTCAGGACTTTGCCATCACCTCCAGTACGGATGTGCCGCAGGTGGTATCTCCCGGTATCCGCCTGGAGCGCACCTTTGCTCGTCTCGATGTATGCCTGACTACGGCTAAGGATGCGGATCTGACCGCCTATCACGAGAAGCAAGGCTATGTGCCGACAGACTTCCGCTTCCTCGAGTACTCGCTCAAGGGGATGGGAGGCTACGAGCAGTCCCTCTTCCCACTCGAGGGTGAGACGACGGCGATCCAGGAGAGGAGCAGTGTCAAAAAAGTAACTGCTCCGGCCGCGTCTAAGGTGTTTGACCCGATGGTCACTGTGGAGTCAAAAAAGGGTCCGATCCTGCAAAGTAACATCAAGACGTCTTTCGACGATAAGGGGGTGTCCACCTTCAATACCCCCGTCACCCCCGGCACTCCGTGGACTGAGCCGATGCAGGTGAGTATGCTCTGGAAGGTGCCGATCTTCCGCACCACTACCGATAAGGCAGAGCCTGCCGGCAAGTACTACGGGTCTTTCACCAAGGATCCGGAGAATACCCCCGCCAAAGAGGATCATCCTGCGATCCACCTCTACATACCCTCGCTGTACCAGGAGGGCAAGGATCACGAGGTCTCCTTTACCCTCAAGTTTGGTCGCGCCACCAACGTTAGCGAGACGAGAGAGTACACGATCTCCCTCACCAATCAGAGCGGAGCTACTGATCTCTACGCCATCCGTCGCAATACGTGGTACCGGTATGAGCTGAAGTTCTACGGAGAGGAGATGCGTGTCCTCGGTCCGCTGACCCTCACCCCGGAGCAGTGGTCGGTCGAGGAGGAGAGGCACTCCTACGAGTCAGAGTATATCGTCCTGACGCGAGACACCATCGACCTCAGCGCTGCCAGTGGGGCAGAGGGGAAGTTCTGGATCCTCGCTGATCAGCTCAGCAGTACCTCCAAGTCTCTCACCTACTCCTTTGATGGTAGTCCCACTCCGCCTGAGTGGCTCGCTATGGACAAGCAACCGGCTACCCTCACGGGTGAGTCGGCAGAGGTTGCCTTCCACACAACCTCAGAGAATGAGGATGACAACGATAAGCCTCGCACCTGTGAGGTGGTCATCACACCGGAGGGATACACCCGACCGCTCAAGGTGGTGATCCGTCAGCTGCCGATCCAGTACATCCAGGCACGGCCGTATGTTGCCTTCGTTGGTGATGCGGACTCCGGACCTCTCTCCACAAAGATTACTGTGCAGTCACATAATTATGACTGGACAGCGGAGGTGGTAGATACCTATTGTACAGCTGCCTCGACAGGTAACTGGCTCAAGGTAAAAAAGCTTGATGATCACACTTTGGAGATTACCGTCACTCCTGTAGAGAATCGGATGAATATCCTGCGCATCGGCATGATTAAGATCTACGATGGTACCAATCACCCTGCATACATTCGCGTGGAGCAGGGGGGCTATAAGGCTATTGAGCTTGACAATGGTCAGATATGGCTTGATCGCAATATGGGTGCGCTCTCCTATGCTCACTACACGCAGTGGAATAGTAATGCCGTCATCACCGGGTATGACCGCGTCCGGGTCAATGGCGCCTTCTACCAGACAGGTCGTGTGCCGGATGGCTACCAGTACAATGGTATGGATCTCCTTGCCGGCAATATACACGATAAGCTCACCGATGCGGAGAAGACCACTACTCTGGCGACTCGGCAGCCGAGGCGGCTGGGAGACGCTCCCGGCACCGGCAACTTCTCCATCGTCACCCCTGAGGAACTGCCCGCAGCCGATCCTCAGTACCACAAGTTTATTGCCAGCGGGGCTCAGGGTAATTGGTACAGCGAGCCCTTCCGTACCCCCAAGTGGTTTTCATTTAATAGAGGGAAGAAATGTGAGGGACTTGACCCCTGTCCCGAGGGATATAGGATCCCCTTTGCGAATGAGTTTGAGGATATGATCAACGGAACACAGATCAATAGCGAAGGAAGTAGGGCCGGGGGCTCGCAATTCTTTGAGAACGCTATGGGCTACTTCTACAAGTCCAAGGTTGAGGATCAGTCGCTCTATATCCCCCTTGGAGGCTGGCGAGACACCAACGGCACACTCAAGGAATGGCGTCATGTAGATGCGGTTACACCCAAGGCGCGATACGCGATCTACAACCTTGATACCCCATTCAAGGCAGGATACTACCTCGTTGGGTACGACAATGCCCAGTCCGGTATCTTCTCTCCCTCAATGACTGCAGAGGGATACCTCGTCAGATGTATAAAGATTTCCGATAAATAATGATGCTACATATGGATAAAGTAATAAGGAACTCAGCACTGCCACTACTGCTGATGCTGGCAGTCGCCCTCATTTCCTCCTGTACAGCATCACGAGAGGATGATCTCCGCCCCGCCGGTGGTCTCACCGGTCTCACCCTGACGATCACCCCCGAGCAACCTCAGGTCGAGGAGCTTCTCCGTGCTGCCAGTGAGCAGGGACTGGAGGCGGAGAATAAGATCACCTCTGTCGATGTCTTTGTATTCGACCAGGCTGGTACCTCCCTGCTCGGCTTTGCTAAGAGCGTTACGCCTACCCCGGGAGGAGCCGTCTCCGTGACGGTTGACAACATCTCTTACAAGGGTACCGCCACCACCGTGCGCATCGCTGTGGTCGCCAATGCCGCCGGGCGGATCGCCTATCCCTCAGCTGATCTCACACTCGCTAAGCTACAGACCCTTACTGTGACTGAGACGAGCGACACTGCTCGCACGCCCCTCGTGATGTATGGGACGGCAGAGCTGACTGCCAATAGCTCCGGTCAGGTGGTCGGCAACGTCCCTGTCAAGCGACTTGTTGCCGCCATCGAGGTGAAGGGGGCTAAGGGCATCACCATCAGCGAGACCCATCTCGTCTCTGCCCCCAGGGGAGCCACCCTCACCGGTGATCCTCTCACGGCTACGGATCCACTCACTGCCTCCACCAGCCACGCTGCCGGAGAGCGCGCCTACGTCTATCCCAATGCCGATGGTCAGATGGTCTATGTCGTCTTCAGGGCTAAGAATGCCTCGGGGAAGGATAGCTACTACTTCTTTGCCCCCAAGGAGATCAGTGGTAAGCAGCAGCTCACCGCCAATACGCTCTACCGAGTCACCATCCAGAAGCTTACTGCGGATGGTTACGACAGCCTGGATGCAGCCATTGCTGCCATCCAAGCCGGCGAGGATAGTCAGCGTCGGGCTCTTGTCTACTCCGTAGCGGAGTGGACGGATCTCGGCACATCGGAGACCGTCTTCTTCGGTCGCTACTTCCTCCGCGTTGCTCAGAATATGTTCGCCTTTGATCGAGAGCAGATGGATCGACTCACCTATGTCTACACCAATGCTCCCGGACTGGCGCTCATCCCCCCCGCGGAGGGCAAGTTTAGTACCACCAAGCAGCACCCCGCTGCCTGGGCCACCAGTGCACTCCATCCTGCGCAAGAGGGTTACGACGGTCCCGGACGGCGCTATACGCTCAATGTTGGTGTCTTCCAGTACCACTCGCTTCACGTGACTGATACCCGCTATGCCTTTGGCTGGGTACGTGCCACCGGTATCCATACCAACGACCTCCAGGTGCAGTACTCGATCACGCAGGAGAATATCAATCGCTTCGAGCCCGATGTGGTGCGGCTGGCTGCCGAGCCGGATCGACACAAGATTGATGCCACGGAGGAGAAGTTACTGACGACAAAGGTGACCACCAATCTCCCCAGGCTTGGCTGGCGTCTCTTTGATGTACAGTCCTCCGCCAGAGGGGAGTCCTTTATCCAGAGGGTCTATGTCCTCGATAGCCATGGGAAAAAGGCTATCCTCTGGGATGACTCTAAGACCCCAAAGTTTGATGCGGAGGTGCTCGCGGACCGTCGCCAGCAGATCGGTCCGCAAAGGCTGTACATAGTGACGAAGAAGATGGAGGACAAGAAGCCTGATGTAGCGACCATCACGCTCTATGCAGGCGAGATCGGAGGGCAGATCTTCCACAAGCTCCCGATCCGCGTCTACCGATCCTTCCAGCTTGACTATAAGATCGTCTATCCTGCTCCCTCTGCTGCGAATGGTATGCCTCACGATATGCGTCGTGACAAATACGTCATCGAGACGCCTCTTGGGTGGGATTGGGCGAAGTCCTATACATACCGTGTGGAGGTAACCTCCAACCTCCGATGGGAAGCGACTCTGGAGCCGGCAGCTGATGGCTCCGACATAGGCTGGGTCACCATCGCTAACGGGAAGTCGGAAAATAATAATTCGTTCCAAGTCACGGTGTCCGATCGTAAGTCAGGGTGGAGCAGTGGCGTTTCTGTCAATGGTCCTACGATGGTGGGTCACTTCCTCCCGGCCCGTGAGGCACACCTCTCTCTCAAGGGATACGTAGAGGGGAGTGATGAGCCGATGGCGGTCCGTGACATCATGGTCTACCAGGGTGGCTTCGTCAAGATTGGTGACAACTACTGGCTCGATCGCAACCTCAAGGGCGGCTACAAATACACTTATGACGAGAATGCATATAGCTCTGAATCGTCACTTTATGTGACACCAGCTAAGTACGCTTTTGATAATTACACCCCGGCTCTGCATCTTATTAGTACTACGCTCTATCCCTACGCCATTCCTGTAGGTCATAAGGTAGATGTCTACGGCGCCTACTCTCTTGATAATGTAGCTTATGCTCGTAATAGCTCGAGGGAGTCTGATTACTACGCTAGCGATGGTTACTTCTTCAGCAAAGCCCCCACGAGTGGTTATGCCGAGGGAAATACTGAGGACAAGTCGGTCAAGCTGCTCAATTACTATTACGGTCAAAAGAACCAAAATATATGGATCACAGCGGACGCTTCCCCTGTTGATTCTCCCTGTCCTCCCGGGTGGATGGTCCCGACCAGGGCTCAGCTGAGGTCACTCGTAGACCTCCTCGGCAAGACGTACGGCAAGCCTACTCCGCTGATGAACCTCGACGAGACCTACTCCACCATCGATGGGGAGATGGGTGAGCGTAATAGCGGGCGCTACCTCGTGACAGACCCGATGACCCCCTCCTCCAGCACGGGCGTACACTGGTACCTCCCTGCTGCCGGCTATCGGCCCTTCAATCACGCCGACATCCGCACCATGGGCATCACAGGGGCCTACAAGACCTACGAGCTGGAGAATCCTAATGACCCCGGCAGTATTAAGTCTCAGCTGCTCTACTTCTCTCCCACCAAGGTCTGGATGCACACCGAGACCTGGGCCTTCACCTCTTCCGTCCGTTGCGTCCGTAGCGTAAATCCATAAATGACTGACATCATAACCATGATACAGACAAGAAATCTCTCCCATACGCTCCTGCTCTCACTCCTGGCACTCCTGTCCCTCACCCTCACGGGGTGTCGCCAGGATAGGCTCTGGGGTGATGAGATCGACCCCGAGGGAGGAGATCACACGATAGAGCTCTCCATCCTCCTCCCCGACAATAGTGGCTCCCTCAGGAGTGTGGAGGGGGGAGATGCTAAGGCGGAGACGCTGGTCGAGACCCTCGACATCTACCTCTACAAGGGGGACAACCTCTCTACCACCGGCACTACGGCCATCGCACCGGAGCACTACGAGCGTATGATCGTGCGTAGCTCCGCCGGCGTGATCCACCGTGCCATCTCACACAAGGAGCAGGGTGCCACCTACCAGCTCTACATTGTTGCCAATGCGCCTGACAAGCTCCTCACAGGTGAGGAGACGCTGAGTGAGCTGTATGAAAAGGTGACTAATAGCCAGCCGAAGCTTGAAGGCCCCTATGTCATGAGTGGTTGCTCCAGAGACTACAAGCCCTCGGAGGCGAAGCACGTAGACGTTGTACTGAGCCGCATCGCCTCTAAGGTGATCCTCACCGATGCCACTAAGGAGGCGGATAAGTTTGAGCTCCTCTCTGTCATCCCGCTCCGCCCCGACCGCTCCTACCTCTTCCCTCACACCACTCCCTTCGAGGTGGGAGAGAGGGAGAAGGTCGACAATCCCGCTGTCCCCGAGGGTACGGAAATCCTCCAGGGGACTTCCGTCTCACCTATCGATCGCAAAGTCACGCTACTCACCTATGAGAGTGAGCTACCCGACAAGGTGCTTCATGGAGTAGGCGGTGGTCTGCTGATCAAGGCCAAGTACGAGGGCAAGGAGTGCTGGTACCGCTTTGCTCTGATGGACGGGCGCGGCCGGCAGATCGTACGGCGAAACTCCGTCTACTCTGTCGAGATCAAGGAGGTGAATGGCAAGGGCTACGACACCATAGAGGAAGCGCTGACTCGCCGTCCGATCAATATGATCCTCGGCATCACATCTGTCGAGAAGGCGATCAAGCTCTCTGAGCAGGTCGTCACCGACGGGGAGTACTTCATCGGCTCCACGGGATCTATCGTACACCTCGGCTCACGTGCCAACAAGGAGTATTCGGTCGGTGAGAAAAAGTACGCCACCGATCGGAATGACCTACAGGATGCTCCTGTGATCACGATCAGAAGCAACATCCCCGACTTTAGCGGATTTACCATCCAGGATAAAACCTACTCCTATGCCGGTGATGCTGACTCCCACAAGGAGCAGAACTTTACTGATCCCGATGGCAAGGACTGGATCACCGCAGAGCTCAAGGATCACACCCCCGTCCCCGGTGAGATCGAGATCCCAGGTACCCAGGACTTAGAGTACCACTTCAGGGGTCTCTACATCGACGACCGCTGGAGTGGTGTGACCGAGGAGGAGCTGATCGACAAGCGCTACACCCGTAGTGTAGAGTACAAGATCGGGGTCGATAGTCATCCCAACCTCTTCCTCCGCTTCACCATCGACCAGACTCCTGACGAGGTACTCCGCAATCAGCTGGTCATCTATCCCTCTCTCCTCTCTGTCGACAGTAAGCGACAGCAAACCTTTGACCTCCACATTGAGGGGTATCATGAGGGGTACAAGTGGGAGGTGCTCAGTACCACCTACCTCACCGGTGAGGATCCCCAGTCTCAGGACTGGGTCTCCTGCTCTCCCACCGAGGGCACCACAGGTGTGGATAAGCACATCCTCGTCACGACGAAGCCGCTCAGCGATAGTCAGAATACCGGTCACGCACTCGTCAAGATCAAGCTCACCAACCCCAAGACTGGTGAGGTGGTCGACATCAAGACGATCCGCATCTCCTCCGGGGAGGCTCTTAGCTACGACATTGTCTATCCGCCGGGCTCACCCCGTCGAGACGATCTCAGTCGTACCTTCCGAGTCATCGAGACTCCTCTGGATCAAGTCGGTGAACTAAAGTACACCATCAATGTCCGAAGCGTCACCCCGTGGATCGTACAGCGACCGGAGAAGGACTATGGCTGGATCACACTATCCAATCCCTCCACCGATACCAATAAGGCAACTGCCGGTGTGGGATTCAATGGCCACTTCACCGTCACTGTGAAGCAGAATCAAGTAGCTCCCCTTAAAGGGCTCAATAAGGCTCGCCAGAGTATCGTCCGGATCATCAGTGAGCGCGGCTCGAGAGACATCATCGTCTACCAGGGAGGCTATGTGGAGATCGGTGACACCAAGTGGATCGACCGCAACCTGATGAGGACTGCGAGGAATGATATGGTGGATTATTCTCCTGCGGGCTATTACCGTATGCCGGAAGGCTACAATACTACTGCGATAGAGGATCTGCTCTATCCGGCTGCTGTCCCGATAGCATTTGGAGAAAATATGTTTGCCTGCTACGCTAAGCATAGAGCAGAAACGAAGAAATTGATCTATGGTGCTACTTCTACCGCTCTACCCTTTGTATTCCATAATTATGGTAAAGACTATAAAGACTTTTTTGCCTACGTATCAAAGGGGGGTAAGCCGAGTCCTCAGAGAGATGGCTACTTCGGTGGGTGCATGCCAGCAACTCTTATGGTACGTAGTTACTTCACTGATGCTAATTCTGCTCCTGAGAATGCCTGGAATGCCTCTGCGGATATGAATAACACCAATGAGCGAGATCCGATGAAGGAGCCAACGACCAAGGGTGCCTATGATCCCTGCCCTGAGGGATGGCGTACCGCAGCCTATCGGGAGGTAAATGAGCTGGTCCACTACCTATCGCGTGATCCACACTTCTACAGTGGAGGACTCGAGGATACCGCCATCAACTCCGACGACCCCGATGCGGTCCGCAAGGCAGGCCAGCCCTACAAGGCGCCCTACAATAACGGGGTCTACTTCATCAACGAGGACAACGTCAATGTCTGGTTCCCCTACGCCGGCTACCGCCAGGCCTCCAATGACGTTGCCGATGTGGACGGCAGTGCTTTCTCTCAGCTGATGAAGCCGGGGTATGAGGGACGCTACTGGTTCAATTTCTTCTACGGAGACGGCAATAGCATCTTCCTCAGCATCAAGACCACGGCTGATGGCTCCCTCAAGGCAGCGCTCATGCCGGACAACGCCTTCTTCGGTGCCTCCGTCCGCTGTGTAGAGAATAGGCCCCTGAAGAAGCTGAACTAATGCTCGGTCGACGCTGACCGTACCCCCATCGATAGTGAGAGCCCCGCTGCAGTCAGAAGGCTGCAGCGGGGCTCTCTTTGTATGTCGGGGCAAGGGGTCGGTCGTGTCAGGCGGGTCGGCAGTGGCGGGTAGGGTACGATGAGGGCGGGGCTCTGTGAGTGGCTGACGGCATGGCCTGAGCATCAGGGAGTCCACGCAAGGCTGACGCATTTGAGAGTTACAACAGAGACGAACGCAGCCTTAACGGGGTGCCATTCCGTCTGTTGATCCCGCAGGGGCGAAGCCCCGGAGGGATCAGCGGACTTTAGCCCGGATG
>QWCJ01000361.1_pt1 | contig 16681 bp, 19 predicted proteins | sample 1972501 | NCBI WGS metagenome assembly QWCJ01 (sample SAMN09866711, study PRJNA288562) | Human vaginal metagenome isolate term2_vaginal, whole genome shotgun... | isolation source: vagina | host: Homo sapiens | place: USA: California
TCTCAACTATGAGGGCAAAAACTATTGGAATATGTATGAGATTACTGACCGCGTAGATGCATGGATTAGGAGTAAAAAAGCACGTAAAAGTGCATAAACACACACCTATTGCCGCTTAATATGGTAGGCTAAAGCCGTAAGGCGGGAGTGAACAAAAACCACCGCCAACAACTCCAGAGAAGAAACCCCCAAAGGATAAATCCGGCGGGGGTTTACTCATGTCCAAAGAAAACCATGACAACTCCCACAGCGCTACCGTTCGCATACAACGGCAAGAAAACCAACGCCGCCAAACAAATATGGGAACTACTGGGCGACCCAAAACATTACATTGAGCCATTCGCCGGATCATGCGCCGTCCTCCTCAGCCGCCCACACGACTACACGCAACGCTACGAGACCATAAACGATTACGACGCCTACCTAACAAACCTCCTACGCGCAATAAAATTAGACCCAGAAAAACTCTTCGAACAGGTGGACGCCACACCGGCTAACAGAATAGAGTCCGCCGCACTATACCGAGAAGCACAAACAGAGGAAGAGAACCTCCGCGAACGCATCGAAGCAGACAGAACCTACTACGATACTGATACGGCAGCACAATACTATGCGATGCTGTGCGACTCATTCCCCCGCTCATACTTCCTCAAAACCGCAACCAAAACCCACGTACGACTGTCCTACCGGGAAGGCCTCAAACAAATATTTGAGCAGATATCCAAACGCCTCCGGTACGTGTGCATCCAAGCCGCATCCTGGGAAACACTTGTCACAAACGCGCAACTGTCATCCCCAACCAGCATCTACCTAGACCCACCCTACGACAAGACCGAAAGCATCTACCGGAAGAAAAACCAGGTATCCAACAATGTTGAAGCATGGTGCCTAAAACAAACCGGCGGACCACACCGCATAGTCCTATCCGGCTACGACAACGAACACGACACACTACTAGACCACGGATGGAAAAAAGCAGAAACACAAAAAGCAACCTGCCCCGCAGGAGCCCTAGGCAACAACACCAACACCGAACAACTCTGGTACACCCCAAACTGCACCCACCAAACAGAAGAAACACTCTTCTAAAACACCAATGAAACACTACAACCGCACAGCAGACACCACCTACCGAAAAAACCGCGCCAAACTCCTCCAACAAAACCCCAACCCCACCTGCTGGATATGCGGACAACCCATAGACACAACACTCCCACCACACCACCCACTCTCCTTCACCGCCGACCACCTACACCCCATAAGCCAAGGCGGAAACAACCACGGCAAACTCCTCCCAGCACACCGCAGCTGCAACAGCCGAAGAGGAAACGCCAAACACCACACCACACACACCAGAACCTGGTAAACCACCCCACGGGGACCACCCCCACCACACACCCCGGCACCCCATGGGCTTAGCACTTATACCCCCCCGGGTATTTTTGGGGTTGTTTTGGGGGTTTTAAGAGTGTTTTTTCTTGTTTTGAGGTCTTTTATGTTGTCTCGTATTGAGGTTTTGGAGCTTTTGCGTGATGAGTTGGTGGCGCGTGTGCAGGAAACAGGGAATGATTCGGCGGTTGCGGCTCTGTCGAAGGAGTTGAGGGCGGTTGTGGGGGAGTTGGAGTCGTTGAATGTTGGTGTTTCTAGCGATTCTGTGGCCGGTTCTGCTGTTGAGAAGCTTTTGCGAGTTGTGAAGTGAGCGAGTCGGTCGATGCTCTGCGTGGTTTGGCTGCTGCGTATGGGATGAGTTTGGATGATTGGCAGTTGGGGGTGCTGTCGTCGTGGCTATCGGTGGGGGATGATGGCCGTTGGGAGTTTATGCGGGTGGGGTTGTCGGTTCCTCGGCAGAATGGGAAGAACGTTTGTCTAGAGTTTCGGGAGATTTATGGGGCAGTGTTCCTGGGGGAGAGCATTCTCCATACAGCGCATCGTGTTGACACTAACCGGGACCATTACGAGACGGTGCGCCGGTATTTTGATGTGGATTTTTTGGGGGACGAGGATAATCCGCTAGCGCCGCTACTGTCTTCTTCTCGGTCTACTAATGGCCAGGAAATGTTGACGTTTACGTCTGGTGGAAGCATTGTTTTTAAGTCCAGGAAGCATGAGGCGGCGCGCGGTTTCACGTTTGACGTGATCGTGTTTGATGAGGCTCAGCATTTGACGGATGAGCAGTCTGCCGCTGTGTTGTCGTCTGCGTCTGCTGGCGGTCGGAAGAACCCCCAGATTATCTATACTGGTACGCCGCCTGAGAATTGCTCCGAGTCGAACATTTTTTATCGTCTGCGTGCTGAGGGGCTGGAGCACCCGGAGCGAGTGTGCTGGACTGAGATTTCCGCGCATGAGAATTGCGACATTGATGACGAGGATGAGTGGAGGCGAGCGAACCCGGCCATTGGGGCAGGCCGGATGCTTCTTGACTTTGTCCGGGCTGAACGTTCAGGTCTGAGTGATCTTGATTTTATGCGAGAGCGACTGGGAATGTGGGTGTCGTCTGCTAGGTCTGCTGCTATCCCGCCCCAGTTTTGGGCTGAGCGCGGCGATCCGACGGTGCGGTCTGAGGGGAGCGTTGTTATCGGCGTGGACGTGTCGCCTGCACGTGATTCTGGGAGTGTTGTTGCCTGCGAGGCTCTGCCGGACGGGAATCTACTCGTCGATCTAGTCCAATCAAGGTCTGGCACTGTTGACTGGCTAGTGCCCTATGTGGAGGCGTTGTCTAGGCGTGACGATGTTGAGTTCGTTGTGTGCGACTCGATTGGTGCTGCCGCGAACATCGGGGAGCAGCTGAAGGCCAGGAATGTTCCAATTGTTTCGACTAGGGCGCAGGACTACTTCAAGGGCTGCGCTACCGTATTCGACGCTATCGTTGCGGGCGGTTTGATTCATCTTGATCAGCCTAGTTTGAATGCTGCTGTGTTGTCTGCTGGTAGGCGGAAGGTGGGGGAGTCGTTCGCCTGGTCGAGAACGAAATCTGATACTGATATTTCGCCGCTGGTAGCGATGACGTTGGCGGTGTGGGGGTCTGGTAATAAACGGGAGACTATGCGCAAAGTTAAACGGCGCGGTACTGGGAAGGTTGCGGCATGGTAATAGATGAGATGCTGCGTAAGCTGGATAGCTATAAGTATGCGAATCGGCGGCAGCGTGCCTACTATGAGGGGCGCTACTCTACTCCTCTTGGGTTTAGTGTGCCTCCTGAGCTTAAATTTTTTGCTTCTCCGATGGACTGGCCGCGCACGATCGTTGATGTTCTCGATGAGCGGATGAACATTGTCTCGCTCGGAGACGATTCAGCAGATGAGTTTGCGGCGGGTATCGGTTTCGAGAATCTGTACCATCAAGCTCATATCGAGGCGTTCATTCATGGCATCTCCTACATGGTGTTGACGCCCGCTGTAGCGGATAGCCCCTTGGATATTCGCATTGCGTCTCCGCTTGATATGACTGGCGAGTTTGATAATCGCGGTGTGTTGAAGTGGGCTATCTCTCGTATGGCTGAGGACACTATCGTGGTGTACACGCTGGATGAGATTGTCGAGTATCGGCGTGACCGTGGCGTGTGGGTGAAGCGTGGAGGCATGGTTAATGTTTCCGCGCGTTTGAATGGTGCTCAGCCGGTTATCCCCTTCGTGAATCAGCCTCGCCCGGGTAACCCTTATGGGGCGTCTGAGATTACGCGGGCTATTCGTGGCCATTGCGATAGTGCGGTGCGGACGATGGCGGCGATGGAGGCTAACCGGGAGTTCAACTCTGGTAAGGCGTATGCGATTCTTGGCGTTGACCCTGACGAGGTTAAGGGGAAGTTCCGGGCTGGCATAGATTCCATTTGGGCACTTGACCGGGATAATAGTGGTGATCTTCCTCAAATCCAGGAACTATCCCCCTCATCTCCGATGCCGTATATTGACCAGATCAATTTGCTGGCTCGGACAGTAGCATCGGCTGCTGCTATTCCTGAGTCGTATCTCGGTGTGTCAACGTCGAACCCTACGTCTGCGGAAGCGATTAACGCTAGCGAAGTTCGTCTTGTCCGTCGCGCTGCTCGCCGCCAGGCTGGATTCTCGCACTGTTGGGGGGCTTTCACGCAGGCGGTGACTGGCGTTTACCGTAGCCCGGTGTGGGAGGCCCCGGAGACGCCTACGTTGGCGGCTACCGCTGACGCTGTGTCTAAGCTTGCCGGTGCCGGGATTATCCCTGCTGGTTCCCCCGTTCTTCTGGATATGCTTCATATCCCGCCGCGCGATCGTGCTGGCATTGATGATGCTCGGGCGGAGGATGAAGCGCGGATTACCGCTTTAGCGGCACAGTCGCTGCAAGCGTCGGATGCGGCATTGGTTCAGGTTGAGAAGACTAGGCACGATCTGTGATTACGCAGAAGGACATTGCCGACTTTAGGCGTGTGTTGAAGCGGCTTAGGGCTGCCCAGGCCGATGATGTGTTGCGGATAGCTGCCGCGTATGAAGCCGGGGAGCTTAGCGAATCACGTACGCAGTCCGGAATTGTGCTTACCCATAGCCGTTATGCAGGTGCGGTAGGTAAGACGACACGCGATTTCCTTGTATCCGGGCATGACGGTAAAGACTTGCGCACTCCCCCTATTAGCGATGCCGCTTCTCGCGGTAAGGCCGCGAGGGCTGCAAACTTCTATCTCTCCACTGTCGCCGATAAGAGCGGCGCTGCTGACCGTCTACTGACTGACCTAGACAATCTTGCCTATATTGCTCAACGCCGTTTTACGGCCTCCATGGCACGTAAGAACAGGGTGAAGTGGAAGCGTGATGCTTCACCGGATGCCTGCGAGTTTTGCCGGATGACGGCGTTAAATGAGTATTCGTTTAATGACGCCGATCAAGCCGGGGCAGAATACCACGATCATTGCGAGTGTGTGGCGGTTCTCGCGGATGATTACGAAACTCCACCTCATGTTGAGGAGTGGCAGGAACAGTACGAGGAGGCTAGGGCGAACGCGCAGGAAGCGTACGGCACGGTTTCTCCTGACGCGGTTCTTTCTGCGTGGCGTGCCGGTATTGGACGCGGAGGTTCGCTGCCTACTGGCGATTAGTTTTTTGGGTAGGCTGCCTGGCTGGCAGCTTGCGGGGGTTCGATTCCTCCCCTATCCGCTACGGGGTTCTGTTGTTTTAGCCTGCACCCGGGGCGAAATCCGCTTAGCCGGCGGCATATAAATGTGGCGAAAGTTGAGGAGATTCATAATGGTTTTCCCTATCGAAAATCAGGAAGATTTGGACAAGATCATCTCAGCACGACTCAACAAGGAGGCCGCTAAGCGTTCCACCCTGGAGGAGGATAACGCGCGGCTCGTTGAAGAGTTGGCTGAGTGGAAGAAAAAGTTTTCCGAGGTTGACGAGCAACTGAACTCTAACGGTGTGAAGCACCAGGGTGAGGTTGACGGGCTTACTGAGCGTATTTCCTCGCTTGAAAAACAGTTGGAGGAAGAGTCCGGCAAGTTGTCTGCGAAGAATCTTGAGATTATGCGTATCCGCGCGGCATCCGAACACGGCATCCCCGTTGACTTGGTTCAGGGGACGACGGAGAAGGAGATCAGTGAGTCGGTGGAGAAGCTCTCCGCGTTCATTGATTCCCGCGTTGATTCTGTGCAGCGGCAAGTCGGTGTAGATTCCACCAACACTCGTTCGTGGGATGCAGACAGCGTCCTACAGAATCCATAACCTCGAAAGGAGCCCATGATGGGTACTCAAAAACTGGGAGCACTTCTCGATGCTCACACTCTCCCCGGCGAGATCGTCGCCGACATCTGGACTGAGGTAGCTAAGGTTTCTATCGCTCAGTCTCTGGCTAAGACTGCACCGATGGTTATCGGAGATAACCTACTTCCTGTACTGTCTAAGCGTCCTTCTGCCACCATCATTGATGAGGGCGCACAGAAGAAGTCGAGCGACCTTGAGATTGATATGAAGCGTGTCCGTACGCTTAAGGCTCAGGTTGGCCTGGAGTTCACTACTGAGATGGTGCTCCGGAACCCTGCTGGTGTTCTCGACCAGGTTCAGCAGGCGCTGTCTGACGCTATCGCCGAGCAGCTCGACCTTGCCGTGTTCCACGGTGTGAAGGCCGACGACCATTCAGCGATCACCGGCGCAGAATCATTCGCTAAGACTGTTACGAACACTGTTGAGATTGACCCTGCCGCCCCCGGCGACGTCGACAAGGTTTTCTGGACTGCTTACGGGAGCCTTGCTTCTACTGGAAAGTCTCCGAACGCTATCGCTATGGCCCCACAGATGGTGTACAGTCTCGCTACCGCTACCGATAAGCAGGGGCGCACTCTGCACCCTGAACTGTCGATGAATGGCCAGATTGGTAGCCTGTTCGGCCTGCGTACCGCACAGTCTGCTACTGTGTCCGGTCTTGCCGGTGGTGCTGGCGCTGATTCTAAGCTGCGTGCCGTGATCGGTGACTTCAACCGTCTGTCTATGGGCCGTGCTCATGACATCACTCTTGAGCGCATCGAATACGGTAATCCGTTCGGTACTGGAGACCTGAAGGGCCGTAACATGGTCGGTTTCCTTGCTGAAACCTGGTTTGCCTACGCCATCATGGATAAGGACGCTTTCGCCCTTATCAAGGAAAAGGCCTAATAGTAGGTGGTTTTGATGAAGCTCGTATGTGCCCAAACTGGCTTGCAGGTTGATGTTGCCGATAAGCATCAGGCGGATAAGCTGCTTGCTTCCGGCATATTCCGTAAGCCTGTTGGGCGGCCTCGCAAATCGGAGAAAGCTAATGCTGACAGCGGAAATACTACGGGCAGCCGGAATAGTTGATGACAAGGCTGCGGCGGCACAGCTTGCGGAAGATGTGAACGCTACTTACAGTGTGATCGCCCCTTGCGTTAATGACCCGGAGTTTCCGTACATGGATGCGATGGTCGTTTTGATGAAGGGTACGGCGGCACGCTGGCAGTCATCGTCGAGCAGCGAGCCCGATGTGGCGAGTGTTTCGCATACGGCCGGCGTGTTCTCCGAGTCAACAAGTTTCTCTACTGCCCGGCAGGCGACTAAAACGTTGCTTCCTGTGGAGATTGAGAACGCGCAAGCATTGTGCCGCATGTTCCGCAATGGCAGTAATGAGCGGTACGGTACTGTTTCCCGTACTCCTGAGCGTTTCACTTGGATCGGTGGTGAGTCATGGGATTTCCTACCCCCTACTCCGTACTACTAGCCCGGAAACAGGTTAAAAGTGACGATTGGGGTGAGGGGTTCGTTGAGTCTTTCGCCCCTGCCGTCACTGTCGCCTGCGCGGGATGGTTCACCGCCGAGTCTGACTCGTCAGGGCTCGATTCTGCCGTTGATGCCGCTAAACAGACAGTGTTTCTTCTCTCTGTTGTAGAGGTAGCGGTTGGCGACCAAATCACATGCACGGATGGCGTCTTTGACGTTATCAAGATCGATAACTATGAGTCGTCTCCGTTTTGGAAGCCTGGTTTGATGGCGGTGACCGGCGTTGTCCATGAATGAGGTCAAGTGGAACTTCCTTGCGTTTGAACAGCTGCGCGAGACCGATGAGGTTAAGGAGCTGCTGGCGGACAAGGGAAAGAAGCTTGCTGGACTCTGCGACTCACACCTTGACGGAGAGAAACACTTCACAACAGGCTCCGTTAAGGGTGTGAAGCAGAAGCAGGGGCGATGGTTTGTCACTGTTATCCCCGCCGACGAGTGGGCTGAGAGAGCTGAGAATAAGCATTCTTTGATGCTTAAGAATCTGGAGGGTATCCGTGATTCCTGACGCGAAAAAGTGCGTGATTTCTCTTCTCAAGTCGAAAGATATTCCTGTTTCTGGGGATATTAAGAGTTCGGGGCGTTTTGTCACTGTGACGCTCTTGGGCGGTGTGCGGGCAACACGTGTGAGCGATCGGGCGCGGTTCAAGTTGTCGTGTTTCGATTCTTCGCCCGCCTCCTGCGATGCGCTGGCTAGGCGTGTCATGGAAGTTCTCGACGACCTGTCGCCGGTTGTCATTGACGATGTTTTTTGCAGGGATATTGAGCTTGACGGTTTCCCTGTAGAGATGTGGAATGCGGAATTTGGACGTCCGTATTCGCAAGTTTTGTACTCATTTGAATTTGTGAGGAAGTGAGCATTATGGCTGAAAATAAGGCCAATGTTGTTGCTGGTGCTCCGGTAGCTACCGGATATGCGTTCATCGCCCCTAAGACTGCTACTAAGCCGTCTGACGCTAAGACTGCTCTGGACGAAAAGTTTAAGGGCCTTGGCTATATCTCGGAAAAGGGGCTTGTGTGTAAGTACAAGGACTCTAAGAAGCAGATCAAGGACTGGAATAAGAAGACTATCGCTATGTTGCAGGAAGATACGTCCGCAACATTCCATGTTGTTTTCGACGAGTTCCTCAATATGGAGGTTCTGAAGGCGACCCTTGATCCGGGCGCTACGGCGAACAAGATTGCGGTTGGCGACGGCACTGTTGAGGGTAGTACCTACGTGTTTAATATGCTGACCGCTGGTAAGAAGATGCGCATCGTTATTCCCGATGGTGTTATCGCCGCGCATGACGATATTAACTTTGAGAAGACTGAGCTTGTCACCAATGGTGTTGACATTGAGTGTCTTGCCGATGAGAACGGTAAGTACTTCTACATCTATGTGGATGAGGATACTCAGGTAGCTGCCTAACACGTAGCCCAAAAATGGAGGCCAGGGTGGGTATAGTTCCTGCCCTGGCCTTCCCCCTACCTACCTAAAATTTAGGAGCTTTTATGCCAGCAAAGACTTTTACCTACAAGTACAAGGGTAAGACGCTTAAATGCCCGTCTATCGCTAATCCCACTGTCGGTGTTCTGCGTAAACTCCGCAAGATTCCCGAGCAGGAGCAAGCCTTTTTCATCTGCGAAGAGTTCCTCGACGCTGCAACACTCGACATTGTTGACTCGATGTCTCCAGAAGAGTTTGTGCAGTTCATGGAGGCGTGGGGTGCTGGTGATACGACACCGGGGGAATAGCGAAACTCGCCAGGCTTATCGCTGATTACCCAGATGAGGTGGAATTTGAGCTTCTCTCGCGCGGGTATCATCTTCACGATGTTGAGGGGGGCCGGATCACTGCCCACGAGGCGATCATCCTGGCTACCACGCACCCCGATTCCCGTGTCGTGGCAGCGTTGCGTGGCGAGGACGCCCCCTGGGATACGGAAACGATGCTGCTTGCGTCCATCTACGACATTTTGAGTATGCAGTTGTGGGCGGATCATAACCGGGACGAGTCGCAGCGCCCGGAGCCGTTAGAGAGGCCTGGTTTTAGGCCGAAAACTAAATCGTACGGCGATATTGTCGCCAAAAATGTTCTTAGAGAAGCGTTTGGGCTTCCTGAATGATGAGAGGTTGAGACTATGGCCGGGAAAGGCGTTGAGGTCGGAAAGGCCTATGTGTCTATTGCCGCCCGGATGGACGGAATGGGCGACCAGATTAAGCGCGAGTTGGATAAACTTGGTGTCCAGTTTACGAAGTCTGGCGAGTCGGCTGGCCGTAGTTTCACCAAATCTGTAGACCGGTCCAGTGGTTCGCTGTCGTCGTCTTTGGGGAAGTCTGGTGAGAAAGCTGGTAAGGAGTTTTCTAAGAGTCTTTCCTCGTCTGCGTCGTCTGGGATGCGGAAGCTGGAGTCAAGCGCAAAAACTTCGGGGAGCAAAGTAGGTAGTAGCATCGCTAACGGCATCCGTAAGGGGTGCTCGATGGCGTCTAAAGCTCTTGGTGGGCTCGCTCTCGGTGGTGCCGCGTCCTTGGGCGCTTTCGTAGTTGATGCCGCGCGTTCTGCGTCTGACATTGAGCAGTCGATGGGCGGCGTGAGCGCCGTATTCAAGGGTAACTCTGACGTCATTATTGAGTCGTCGAAGAAGAATTCAGCTCAGATGGAGCTGAATATGATGGAGTACCAGAATTACGCCTCAAAATTCGGTGCTATCTTCCAGTCTGCCGGCGCGAGCGTTAAAGAATCGTCGGATATGACGATTCAGTACATGCAGCGTGCCGCCGACTTCGCCGGTAACCACAACTATGACACTAAACAGACTATTGAGGCGTTTACTGCTGCTGCCGCTGGCCGCACAGCTGGGTTACGGAAACTCGGTATCACTATTGACGAGGAAGAGCTCAAGGAAGAGCATTACCGGCTGACCGGCGAGAAGGTGAAGGGTACCCTTACCGCGCAGGCTAAACAGATGGCTACCTATAGCCTCATCATGAAAAAGACCGGCGGCGAGGTCGGCGGTATGGCGGGGAAGATGGAGACGCTGGAGGGTCGCCAAAACCGTCTTCACGCACAAATGGATAATATGCGTTTCCAGCTTGGCGAGGCGCTGCTCCCGGTCATGCTGAAAGTGTCCGAGACGATCATTAACATTTCTGATCGTCTGACGAACGCGTCTGGCGGGTGGAAAACTGCCATAAAGGTGATTGGTGGCCTTTCTGCGGCCTCGCTTGGGTTTTCGATTGCCGGTAAAGGCGTTACGTCCATGCTCTCGGGCGTGTCTAAGGGCTTCAAACTGGTTGCTAAGGTCGCAAGTAAGGCTGTGATTCCCGCTATTAAGGGGATCAGTATGGCGATGCGGGCTAACCCGCTTGGGGCTGCTATCACTGCCGCAACTATCCTCGTTGGCCTTGGCGTTGCTTTGTATAAGAACTGGGCACCGTTCCGTAAGTTCATCAATGGTATTGGGGGTGCCGCAAAGAAAGCTTTTGAAGGTATCGTCTCTGGCGCTCAAGATTTGGGGGAGAAGCTGGGCGAGTGGTGGCGTGACCGCACCGGCCAGTTGAAGACTAGCCTTAACGAGATAAAACAATTCGTCCACAAAACTATTAATGCGATGAAGGAGCATGTTGGCGGTTTCTTCACCAAGATCGGTGAGATTGGTGAGGCTGTCGGTAACGCGATTAAACGTGGTTTCACCGCTGTTATTGAGGCCGCTATTCGCCCTGTAGCGCACGCTCTGGGCACTTTACTGTCACACCTACCCAATGTGCCCGGCACATCTGTTGACGACTCTGCGCGGGCTGCTGGAGCCCGCCTTTTGGCCCTGAAAACTGGCGGCGCTGTCTACGGTGCCGGTACCGGTACGAGTGATTCGATCCCGGCTATGCTTTCCAACGGCGAGTATGTGGTGAAAGCGTCAGCGGTGAAGAAAATCGGTGTCGCTAACCTCGACCGGCTAAACGGCCTGGGCTACGCCGATGGCGGCCTTGTCACCTACGACGACTTCTACAACTTCCTGAACGGCTCCGTTAACGGCAAATCACTGTCTGGTGATGCCTACAACTTCGGTGGTATCTCGTGGGGTGACTGCTCCGGCACTCAGGGGTCCGCTGCCGCCTACGCGGTGGGGGAGGCTCCGTTTGATGCGCGTAAGTTTGCGACCGGCACGGAGGGTGACTGGCTGGCCTCGCATGGGTTCACGATGGGTACCGGCGCTACACCGCCTTTCTACGGTGTCGGCTGGATGAATGGTGGCCCTGGTGGCGGGCACACGTCTGGCACGATTACGGATGACTCTGGTAGTGCCCTGAATTTCGAGATGGGTGGTACTGGCTCATCGGGGAAGATCGGCGGGGCTGCTGCTTCTTGGCGTGATAGCCAGTTCACTAACTTTGCGTGGATTCCCCTTGCTAAAACGTCTGTTGACGTCTCTTCTGCCGATTCCGTGAGTGTTTCTAGCAGCACTGATTCTTCATCAAGCTACGGAAAGTACGGGGTGAAGGAAGAAGACATTGATGACGTTACGGAACAACAAACATGGTCTGACATGGCCGGTGAGCTTGCCGGTAAGGTTGTTAAATCTGCTGTAGCTGGGCAATTGTCGGACATTCTCGGAGTGTTCGGCATCGACGATAGCCTGCCCCCGGCCCTTGCTGGAGCAATGCAGTTCGGTAAGGGTATTCGTGATGCCCAACGCCAACTGGACGAGGACGCCGCCAAGCGTGCTGAGGAGGATCAGAAAGAGTACGAGCGTGCCCGCGAGGACATTAGCAAGATTGATGATGAGCTCGCGGATTCGCAGGAGAAGATTAACGTTGATCTTCCTGCTGCTATCCAGGAAAAGGAGATCGCGCTCCGTCAGGCGGAAAATAATCTAGCTCAGACTCGGAGCAACCCGAAGGCGACCCCTGAGCAGGTTAAGGCTAAGGAGCTTCAGGTTGAGAAGGCTAAGCGGAACCTGGAGAAGGCTAAGCGCGAGCTTGAGAAGGAGAAGAAGAAGCAGGAAGAGCTCCGTCGGGCGAAAGAAGAAGCTGTCGCATACGCAGACGAGTATGAGCGCAAACAAGCGTCCATGTCGCAGGACGAGAAAGCTTGGTATAGCGGCCTGATTCCCGGTGTTGATGGGGATATGGCTATCCAAAAGTTCGCTAATGGCGGCAAGGTCGTTGGGCAGCCGGGCGAGGATAAAATCCGGGCTATGCTGTCCAACGGCGAGTTCGTTCTAAATAAAGAGACGGTGGATAAGCTTGGCACTGACGCTTTGGAGGCGTTGAACTCCACCGGCGGTGATGAGCGTAGCCTGCGTGCTGCGTTGCCGAATATGGCGTTGGCTGCCTATGACCAGAATGTGCCTGATTTTGCCCGCGAGGCAGCGTCTAGCGCGGTTCAGATGGGCGGTAAGGCTGTGTCTTCTACTGTCCGTGCTGGTGGCCAGGCTGCTGGTGCTGCGGTGCAGGCCGGTGGTGGCGCGTTGGGGAGCGCTATTTCAGCTATCCCGGTTGTTGGGGCGTTGGGCAGTGCTCTGTCGGTGGGGTCTAACGCTGCCGGTTCCATGATTTCTATGGGGTCTGGTTTCGCTGCTGATGCGATCGATTTTGTTACTCCGATTGCTGCTGGTTTGGCCGGTGAGGGGGCGTCGCAGGTGGCTCAGGCTGGCGGCCGAATGATGCACGCCGGTGTGGACACACTGAACGCGAATATCCCCACCTTGGGCGAGATCGGCGGCGAGCTTGGGGTCAATGTGGCCGGCTTGAATGCTGCTGCTGCTATGCCGGGGCGTATGGTCGCGCAGGCTTCCCAGTCCGCTTCACGTCAGTCTGGTGGCGGGAATACCTATAACTTTTATGGGATCGCACAGGACATGAAAGCGAAGTATAACGAGATGGCTTTGGCTGACCGTATGGGTCTGAATCAGGTGATGGTGTAATGCTGCAAGTCCAGATCAAATCACATTCTGGTGAAGTCTTCACCATCTATGGTGAGGGGCAGGGTGACCGTGGGGTGTTCCTTCTGGAGGACCCTGTGGGGTTGATGGATGCCCCGCTCACGACGTCGTGGCAGCAGTCAACATGTGGCATTGGCGCCCGGATGACTGGTGTCACTTATGAGCCTCGTGATGTTCATCTTCCGCTTGGTGTGGTGTGTCCGAGTAGCCCGGAGGCGTGGCGTGCTGTTGATGCTTTTGCTCGTAAGGCGTTCTCTGTGGAGAAAGAGTCCCAGATCATTGTGAAGAGCGAGGATGGCACCCGGTATCTTAATGTGCGGTTGTTTGATGCCCCTCAGATGGACATTAAGCGTGATCCTGGGCGTGCCGGGTATGCTGCTACGATTTTCAACCTGCGCGCCGGTAACCCTATGTGGCAGGGTGAGCGTCAAGTTATCGAGTGGGACTTCACGGGGAAAAACTTTTATGACCATATAAAGGTGAGCAACCCCGGGGATCGCCCCTTGTGGCCGCAATGGATCCTCCCGTCGCCTGCGTCCATTGTTCTTCCTGACTATGATTTCGACAATGGTAGAGAACAGTGGGTGCGGATGCCGTTCCAGGCTATCGGCCAGGATGTGCTGGTGGATACGCGGCCCGACCGTGAGGAGGCCGTGTGTGCCGGGCATCCGATGTGGCTTGCAACATTGCCGGACCACTTCGTTCACCCGATTCCTCCGCATACGAAGGACTTTGAGCTGCCTATTGTTGTTAATCCGTATCCGTTTGCTGATGCGGTGATGCAGGCGTCTGGTTTGCCTACCCGGATCCCTACGAGTTTCATTGTTGCTTCCGCTAAGACTCTTGTTGGGGATTTCTCCCAGTTTGATATTGAGACGATGCGTCAGTGGTCTAATGAGGATCTCGCCTCACGTATCTATTCGGCGGCTGAAACGGCCGCTAAGACGCTAGAGGAGCTTGGTGCGGCAGTTATAGCCACCATTACCGCTGGAGCGCTCTCGCTGCTATTGAAGGGCACTTTTACGGTAGCGGATAAGTTCTTCGACCAGAAGGCAGCGCTAGTTGTACAGCCTGAGTATTCCCGGCCTTGGGGGCTCTGATGGCTGACCTACTTGCTATCTATGATCAGTGCGTTGCGGAGCGTGAGGCCCGGGAGGATTCTCGCTACACGCCACCACTGGTTCGCCTGTGGGATTCGCAGTGGAGACTTATCAGTGTCGCCCGCGATTATCTCTCGCTCGAAGCCCGTATGAAACTGAATGATGTGGGTGAGGCGCGGCTAGAACTCGACCCGATGAGCCCCCTAGCCCAGTCCCTCATGTCCCATGCTGACGGGGTAGCAGGCCGTAGTGTTTTTATCACGATAGATAAGAACGGGGTCCGGTTCTCGGGCCGCCTGCGCAGCTACCAGCTGTCAACGAGTAGGGAAGCCCAGAAAGTGACGTTCACGTTCCTGGACGAGATGGCCGAGCTGAAAAACATCATTGTCTGGCCTAACCCCTTCCTCCCTGCGGGTATCCAGGCTCCGAAGTATTGGACATGGTTTGGCCCCGTCAAATACGGGCTGAAGCTCACTCTTTTCTGTAACCTGCTCCGCCTTTCCGGGAACCTGTGGAATATTCCGGATAACCCACTCGACCCGACGACATGGGTGGAAGGTATCCTCCCCTCCCAGTGGCCGAACATTGTTTCCCCTAGTCTCCTTGTTGGTGACGCCTCAGAGTGGGGCGTTATTTCGTCTCGCATGGAGGACTTTTTCAGCGTCGCTAAGCCCATCTGTGATGAGCATGGTCTCATGATCACCTATCGGCGTTATCTTGATGGTGACCCGTCTCCTATGCCGTTCCAGATGCGGAATGGGCAGTGTGTGTGGGACATTGTGGAGAAAGGTTCATGGCTAGGGGAAACGGCCCTTGCGGGCAATATTGCTACTGGTCTTATCCGTACTGTGCAACGGTATACGGATGATCTGGTGGATACTGTTGTGGAGTCTGTTGCGAACCCGGTTAACCCTCCAGAGTATTCCCAGAATGGGAGCTCCTTGTTTACGCTGAAGAAGGCCCCGTATGTCATCCTGCGACACAATTACGGTTTGGCTAATCTGACATTCACGCGGGAAACGGCGGGGGCTATCCAGGTAGTGACAGGGGGCCATTCTGCCCCTGGCGTCAATGAGGCTATTAGCCTACCGATTAAACTTGTAGGGAATGTGTTGGGGTCGATCATCCCAGGAGGGAACACACTTGGTGATATTGCCGATAGCGTGCTGAAGAATATCTATGAGGACGTGTTTCTTGCCTTTGCTAAGGTGAAGAATCCTATTCGCGCTGCTCAGGAGGGCTGGAACCCGGTTGAGGAAGCGTTTATCGATGCCCCTGGTAAGTCTTACACGCTGTCTATGATGTTGACTCTTGTCAGGGGTTTCTATCAGACGCGGGAAAAAGCGTCACACCAGATTGATATTGGTGATGGGGCCCCCTATGTTGTTGGCGCGAATGGGGAAGGGCATTTCGGTTTAGGCGATCGTATCGGCGCGGAAGTGCCTTTCCAGAATGGGCGCGTTGTTGTGGAGCAGGTGCAGGAATTGACGTTGCTTCATGACGCTAAGACAGCGCCCGTGTGGTCGGTGAAACTTGGTGATCCTCATGTTGACGAGATGCCTATAGATCGACTGTTTAGGGATACCGGAAAGCTGTATAAGGCGGTGCGTAACCTTGGAGTCCTGTAAGTTATCCGAAGAGCAGACAAAGAGACTGTTGCAAGCTGTAGTGTTCCCAGATGTGGCGCAGGCGGCCCCATTGATGATGCCTGAGCCGATCGCACGCCAGTTCGCAGCACATATTTTGGACGCTGTCGAAGGGCGGAAACAGTATGTGGAGGAAGAGCACCGTTGGGAGCGTTCGGACGATGCTGCACCGGCAATGCATTTAACGGGTGATGATGATGGCCGATAACCTTCCTTCAATGCGTGACCATAATGTGTTGGATAATGATCCTCGGTTCGGCGCTGGTGTGTCTAATGGTGCTGTGACGGGCCTGCGGGCTATGCAGAATATCACTGAGGCTACTTTGCTGAATGGTTATCGTATGTCGCTGAAGAGTGACTATAACCCGATTGCGAAGTTTCTCTATGGGTTTGATAAGCAGCTGAAAGAGGCGCAGTCGAAGGTGGATAAGGCTATCGCTGATCTCGGCGATGGCTACGATCCAGGAGAGCTGACCGCCTATGTTGATGCGGAGATTAGCAAAATCAGTGCGTTGGTGTCGAAGAACGCGGCGGATATTGCGGGCTTGGCGGTGGCTTCTACTGAAGAGATTGTCAAGATTGTTACTGACGGCATGAATTCTGTTATGCAGGGTGCTGCTGGCGCTGTGGGGCAGGTTGCGGACTCCTTCGCAACCGCTTTTAACCGTATGGTGAACGCTCTTACGGGCAAGAATCTTGGCTATTGGGATGCGGAGATTTACACGTCATCGTCTACCGTGTATCCGGGTTTCAACGATACC
>QWCJ01000362.1_pt1 | contig 16679 bp, 10 predicted proteins | sample 1972501 | NCBI WGS metagenome assembly QWCJ01 (sample SAMN09866711, study PRJNA288562) | Human vaginal metagenome isolate term2_vaginal, whole genome shotgun... | isolation source: vagina | host: Homo sapiens | place: USA: California
ACTCCTTTGTAATTGGTTTTCTTAAGGTGTTTAAACTTTGCAGAACATCCCCGATTCTGAATCTCTTGGTATCCAGGTGGTCTTCTACCTCTTTGAGCATCTCCCTCCTAGCTCCTCTATAGAGCTTCTCCCTTACCTCGATCTCGCGTTCCAGGCTTTCGATTAGACCAGTAAAGGAGTCAAGGGTGTCAGCGATCTCCTGTTGAATCTCAAGAGAAGGGGCATGGAACTCAAGGCGAGAGAATGCTGTTTTACTAATTTCGCTAAAGGTTCCTGTCGTCGATGCGTCCTGGATCCTTCGCTTCGCATGGACGAGGGCATGATACCAGTAGCTTGTATCCTGATCCTCATTAAGAACGAGCGACTTCATCCCCTGGTTAGTGCAGAGCTTCTTCTTCGCAATTGCGACGTTTCCCACAGGTGCCCGAGAGGTCATAAGGATAGAGCCTTCAGGGAGCATCTTGGCAGAACAGGAATCGAATCCCTCCTGTGTAATAGAGCGATCACCTTGCTCGATAAACATCTTTCCATCAGAGACATCTTTCGGAGTAATCCACGAGATCGGTCCGCCCCAGTAACTCTTCTCCTTTGCTCTTGGAGTGTCCCCTGAGTAGATTGTGGCTACTTCGTCGAGTCGCTTCGTCTCAACACCCTCGGGACACTGCTGCCTAATGAGCTTGTCGATCTTCAATGTGTTTGATACTCCTTTGATTTGATAGTCCGATTGTCCACCAGGATACCTATAAACTATCGAATTCACAAGGTGACCTTGAAATCCGCGTAACCCCTTCGACTCAACCCATTAATCTCCTACATTTCACCCTGACTCTCCAAATCCGCTCAACCCTCCTTACTCCTCCCATATCCCTACTTCCCTACATTTCACCCTGACTCTCCAAATCCGCACAACCTTCCTCACCCCTAATCCTCATCACCCTTCCGTTTTCTCATATCCTCCCTATTGTTTTTCTGTATAAAATATCTAGTTTTCAATAGTCCTTTGTAAATGTTTGGAGAGGTTTGTATTATGTCGAACGGTCTTTCTCCGTGTCCGCTTGTTGCTGCCGGGTATCCGTGTCTTGGTGGTGCTCAGAACCATAAGACTGGTAGCGCGTCGTATCAGCGTTGTCTTGAGTCGTTGCAGTCTCGTCAGTCGTCTGGTAAATCGTCGGATACTTCTTCGTATGCAAACCCTGCTGATGATTGGTCTGGGAATAATCAGGCGTATGGGTTTGATGCAAATCCTGAGATGGATTCGTTTATTCGCAAACATACGAAGGATAATCCTTATTATGAGTGGGTTCGGACTCCTTCGCCTGGTGTGATGCAGGTGGGGATGGGTGCTCGTGGCACGATGGAGATTTTGGAGAATGGGAGGGATAGTTTTCAGGTCTCGTTTGTTAATGCTGCTGGGAATCAGGAGTGGGAGGCTGATATGAATCCGCAGGAGCTTCAAGAGGCGCTTCAGGGGGCGAGTGGTGAGTTGAATAATGCTCCGATTGCTGGGGGCAGGGGTCCTATTCGGAAGCGTCCTCGTCAGAATAAGGGTGGGTTTAATTCCGCTGGTATTCGTGAACTTGAGAATAATATCTTTCGAGGCTGGTTGCAGCGGTTATTTAGATAAATATGGAGTTTTTGCCCGGCAGGTTTCTGTCGGGCCTTTTTGTGTGTTTTTGTCTCTCGTCTATAGTTGTGAGAGAAGTTTATTCATAGCGATGAGCATAAGGGAGCGCACTTTTGGCAAAGCACACTAGAAGGATACCCAGGGATCAGGTGTCTTCTTCGCCTACGTCTTCGAGTGAGATTCGGAAGATGGCGCGCCAGCAGTCTCGTTTGGCTGCTCGGCGTGCTGCTTCTCGTGTGCCTGATGGTGTGTATCCATCTGCTCGTCGTGCCAGTGATGCTGCGAGGTCAGCAGCTCGGCGTAGTGCCCCTGTTGCTTCGGAGCGGAAGGTTTCCCGTCCGCCAACTCCTCCTGCTCAGACGGAGAGCGTTTTTGACAATGTTCCAAAGGATGCGACGTTTCAGCAGGCAACCCAGATCGCTCGTAGTGATAGCAATGTAGAGCAAGCCCCTGATGTTGCAGATGTTGATAAGGGTTTAGGTGCCACGTCTCAGGATGGGAATCCTCAGACTCAGGATCACCCTGTGTCTGTTGATGAAGAGGTGGCTTCTCCCGTTGTCTCTCAGGAGTTAGGTGATAAGGGTGCAGAGGTCCTCTCGTCTGAGAACAAGGATAAGGAAGAGACACCAACACCTAAGTCTTCTGACAATGGGAAAAATACTTCTGATCAAGTAGTTTCCGCGCAACCTTCGATAGAGCAAGTGGATACTCTTCAAGAAGATGAGCCTAAACTGGATCAGGAGGAATTTGACGGTCGGAATAATGGTGATAACACTCCTCTTTACGAAGAAGGCGAGGAGCTTGGCGAGAATTTCTACGTCAATCACCACCAAGAAGAGACGAAGCAGAAAAAGGGGATTCGATTCATTCAAAAGATGTTCGGGTTCTCTGTTGACCAGGAGTCTGTCGATCTAGACGAAGAGCACCCTGATGATGCACAAGACTATAGGGAAGACCGTAAGTATGATGTATCCGAGTCGGGTGGGGGTGAAGAAGTAGAGGAAAGTCTTCCATCTAACTTCGAAGCTACACCGTCGGATGATGACACTAGAGCCAAGCAGCATCCTGTTATTGGTCCTGATATTCCTTATGATCAGGAGCGTGATGTGCAGCCTCAGCAGAAGTATCGCTCTCTTACTCCCCGTTCTCGTGAGCAGTTTGATCGGGATAGACAGGCATTAGAGGATGCTATTTATCAAAAGGAGCTTGCTCGGGACCCTCAAGAGGAGGACAAATCTCATACAGAGGGTGAGCAGGAGCCTGATGGTCTATGGTCTACATATGACTTTTCGAATGGACCCCTAAAGGTCGGAGCGAAAAACATTAAGGATACGAAGAAGCGGATTGGAGCGTTTACTGCTGCAATGACGTTGACATATTCGGTGATCCTTGTTGCCGGGACTGCGCTTGCTGGATACGGGTTTTATGTGCATACGAAGGTCTCTGAGGATCGTGTGGCAACACAGGCATATCAGCGTGGTATTTCTGAGGCCACAGGTGAGGCTACGTTGGAGTCTGTGATGAAGAAGTCTTCGGATGAGGTGAAGGCTCAGGTTGTTGAGGCTGCTGGTGCTGCGTTGCCTGCAAATACTTCGACGACGGATGCGTATCTTGATGGATGGTCTGTGCCTCGGGGTAATGAGACCTACGGGCAGGCGAATGTCTCGGTATGCTTTACTGGTGACGGTGTTGAGGGCCTAAAGACGGTGAAGGCTCATTTTGTTTCTGACAGTGCGCAGACAACGAATCCTAATTGGGTTGTTGATACTGTTTACGTCACACAAGAAGATTGTATTCACAGATAAGGATGGGCGGATATGTCTGAGGGAAGTTTTAGGTTCAATCCTTTTGGTGATGAGCTTTCTTCCGGGTTTGGGTATGACAATGTTGAAGATTTGAAATATCTCCATATCGATGACGAAGAGGATTCTTCAAAGCGGTCATTGTCGAATACAATGAAGATTGTGCTTGCTGTCAATGGGATTGCGCTGATCATTTTGCTTGTTGCGCTTGTCGTGAACGTGATGAGTATGAACGCTGCAAGGAATACGGCGCTGCAAAAGATGTCGGAGACTTCCAAGGCGATGCAGACTGTGCAAACAGTGTTTTCGAGTTCTTCGGTTGCCACCATTTTAGAGGAAGAGTCAAAGGGGCAAACTTATAGCGAGCAGGAAAAGGAAGCCTTAGGTGAGGCGAGCGGGATTGCTCGCAAGGTGGAGGATTTTGAGCCGGTGATTTCCCCTGGGATGCCGAATAGGAAGGCTGGGGTTAACGCTACGCCATATTTTAGGCTCTGTGAGTTAATGGAGCAAGCACCTGGAAATATTGAGGGTTTGGATTCTGCATATAGCTCCTGTGATAGCTTGGCCGAGGTTGCCGTTGACATGGTTCGTGAAGTTGTTCGCTTTAATGCGATGGTTACGGGGTTTGGGAAGTATTTAAGCTTCGGGGTGGTTGATACGACTCCGCTTCCTGACATCAGTGCTTCCTAGGATACTTCCTTCGGCCTCCGCCCGAGTGGAGCAAATGACTAGAATAATCAGGGAATGTTCTCTCACACCTATAGTTGTTTGTTATCGATAGAGGATAGAGTATGGCGAAAAGAAAGCGGAATACTTTTGCTGTGGTGCTTTCAGCGTTTTTCTCGACGCTGATCATTACGTTGAGCACGCTTGGCCTCCTGCTCATCTTTATGTTGCAGTTTTATCCTGAAAGCACAGTTTCCCAGGAAGCGCACCGTGTCTTCGAACAGGTGCAAAAGACGGACCAGGTGGAAAATGCCGATGTTCCCTCAGGGGGCGGGGTTGTTCCTTATGTGGCGAATTTTGCCCAGGAATCAAATGCGAAAGAAATTGATCCTCAAGAGGAAAAGGAGAACGCTCGACTGGAAGAGCAACGTAGGAATGAGGAGTCTGTAGGGCAAGAAGATGTATCAATCGAGGAGGATGAGAAGGATCTGCGAAGTCTTGCCGGAAAGTCTAAGACAAAGCGAATTGGCGAGTCAGGGCTAAACCCCGGCACTTCGGTGTCGATTATTCAATCGGAAAAAGATAAGAAGGTCTTTTATCAATCTTGCACGGTATCGTTTTCATTGCGTGGGGCTTCTGGAACCCCGTATGCAGTAACAGCTGGGCACTGCGGTGATATTGGGTCGAAGGTGTATGCGCAGCCGAAGCGAGGAGAGGTTCCAAAGCAGTATTTGGGGACGATCCGCTATGTTTCAGAGTCGTTTTATGATCGACAGACCGGGGATCATCAGGGGGATTGGGCGCTTATTGCGCTCGATAAGCGCGCCACACATCCGCCGTCAACTGACATCGTTCCGAGATACCTTGATGTAAGCAATGTTGATAAGGGGACATCACTGTGTAAGTTTGGGGCGACGACAGGGTATACGTGTGGCAAGAAGACCAGTAGCGGGGTATCTACTCGTATCAGTGGAGATTTCTCGAATCGTGTGATGACTGCGAAGCAGGATGCTGCAAGTCTGTGCGCGCTACCTGGTGACTCTGGTGCCCCGGTGTTTTCTACTTCTGGCATTGTCGGGGTATTATCGTCGATAAATGTCAATCCTTCAGTTCAGGAGCACGGATCGTGTAAGAGTAATAAGGGTGATTCGGAGATTTACTATGTTCCGATGCGCGAGCTGCTCGATGAGATTGAGGATATGACGGATGAAGTGCTTATTCCGCTGTCTTGATTTTGAGGTTATTCGTTGATTACTACTGTTGTCTATTGGTCACATCCAAATTCTGGGAACACTGACCGCTTTGTGGCGAAGCTGAACGGTGTTGAAAAGATTCGAATTAGCAATGATACCAAGGACGAGGTTCCCGTTGTTGATCGTCCTTTTTGTTTGATTATTCCAACCTATAAGGGTGGGGCTGCGATTGCTGATACGAATTTGGATACTGTTCCAAAACGTGTCAAGGAGTTTTTGCAGAACCCGACAAATGTGAAAAATGCGAAGCTTGTTTCTGCTGGCGGGAATATTAATTTCGTCGAAGATTATTGTGCTGCCGGGTATCAGATTGAACGACAGTATGGGATTCCGTTTAAGCACCGTTTTGAGATGTCTGGGACTGTCCATGAGGCGGAAGTGCTCATGGAGGGACTTCGCACCTTCGATTGGCGTGCTGCTGATGTGGCTCGCGGAATTGTGAAGGACTAGCTTTCTATTCTTCAGGGGAGTTTTCCAGCCAGATGCCTATGTGACCTCCTATTTTGTTAGGATAAAGGGGCATATGCATAAATAAGTTGAAGCTTTAACGATAAGAAAGCGCTGGTAGAGTCTATGAATACAAATAAGCGTAGGATGTCCACTGCTGCGATTGCGTGTATGGTGGCATTGTCTGGCACGCTGATTGCCCCGAATCTCGCTCTTGCGGAAGGTGATGCTGCCTCTGGTGTGTCGAGTTCTGTAAGCAAGGCTGCACAGGATGATGCGGTAAAGAAGGCAGAAGAGGATGCAAAGAAGGCTGTCGATGCTATCGTGAAATCTGCCTTCGGTGGAAGTGTTCCTAAAGCAATGCAGGATAACGGAGCCTATGAAATGTTGCAGGCCATTGAGAAGATCCGCATTCTTTCCGGTGGTGGACTTGATGGTGATACATACACGAAGGATCGCTCAAAGATCCTTCACTCTGAGATTTTGAGCCTTCCAACCGTTGTTATTCCGAATCAGACCCCTGCAACTGAGAAAGAGCGGGAGGCCGTTGCGTTCGCAAAAGATATTGATAAGGCCTTTTCTGATCTGAAGAAGGCGGTTGCCTCAAAGGATACTCTTGTAAAGAGCGATATTAGTGCACCTCTTACTTCAGCAGTCTCTAAGGTGTTCGGAGGTAATGTTGTAAAGACGCTCCCGGCGTTGGCAGTTGCTTCTAAGGACGCTCCGTCATACAAGGCTGTTGAGCATACTGATGACAACCTGACCCCTCCGGGTGATACGAGTGATCCGGGCGAAAAGGACCAGGAGAAGCCAGGCAGGGATACTGAGAAGCCTACGGATGACACAAAGCCTGGCGATGAGAAGCCAGGTAAGGATACCGAGAAGCCGAAACCTACAGACGAGAAGAAGCCAGGTAAGGACACCGAGAAGCCGAAACCTACAGACGAGAAGAAGCCTGGGGGAGACACTGAGAAGCCGAAGCCTACGGATGACACAAAGCCTGGAGATGAGAAGCCGGGTAAGGATACCGAGAAGCCAAAGCCGACAGACGAGAAGAAGCCTACGGATACCGAGAAACCGAAGGAGACTGAAAAGCCAGATCCTACAGGTGAGAAGAAGCCATCTGATACCGATAAGCCGTCGGATGAAAACAAGCCGAGCGAAGATACGGTGACTACCGGTGGTGACACAGCAAAGCCTGATGAAAAGGATAAGAATGCACAGTCGGCCTATGACAAGCTGATTGCAAGTCTTCCGAAAAATCAGTCGCTTGTTCGTGACGCTGATACTTCGAGGTATCCTGAGCGCTGTATCGTCAAGACATTGCCAGTAGGTTGGGAGGATGAACCAACAGGTAGCAATGTAGTCAAGGAGTCTTCTGAAGAGTCTATCGTCGATGAGTCAACTGTAACGAAGAAGACTACGACGGTAAAGGATTCCTCTGGAAAGGATACACCTGTCGAGACGAAGGCAAAGGACCCTAAGGGCGATGCTGACAAGGATGACGAGAAGGCAAAGCCGACCGAGAAGACTGAGACACCGAAGGAGGATGCTTCGGTTGACAAGGGGGACGTCAAGAAGGTAGATACTGTCAAGGATGCTGTCGCAGGCGCTGTCGATAAGGAGACCAGTCCAGTCAAGGACTCTGTAGAAAACACTGGAAAGGAAGCTACTGGTGCGGTAGAGGGTCTCTCTCATGGTGTTGGTAAGGCTGTCGAAGGTAAAAAGGAGGCTAACTCTCTTAGCCTGATGCTGCGCAGCGCGAAGAGCTTCCTTGCTGGTGAAACCGATGAGGAGTTTGCGGATACCACTGTTACCCCTCGAGATATTATCGTTGATACCGACTGTCTGATTGAGGTTGGAGAGTCCAACAAGCAGGCAGAAAACAACGATGAGAATGTTAGTGCCGATCAGCACCAGAAGGAATCTGAGGCTGGCACTGCTGAGGGAGACAACAATGACGAGGGTATCGTTCAGGCTCCTCAGCCAGATTTCCAGCATGATCTCGACGTTACGGTAACCACCCCGAAGCCTGAACAGGATACGAACACCACTCAGGATACATCTACCTCCAAGGGCACGAATACCTCCCAGTCATCTGGTGGCACGCTTGGGGTAGGTGACCCGATTACCACTTACCAGGGTGAGCGAACCCCTGGCGGTGCTCCGATTATCGGCACGCCTGGGCCTGGTGGCTACTGGGATGGTTCGAAGTATGTCCCGAAGGAAGAATTCCTCAAAGGTGGTTCTGAGTCCTGGTATTCTTCGAACCCTTCGGCAAAGCGTGGTAAAGCAGCACATAACCAAAAGGGTAAGCCTGGACCGAAGGTTGAAACTGGTGGACAGATCGCGAAGTTTAAGTTGTGGTTCTAATGTCAACTGTGACAGTTAGGAAATCCTGACTGCAAGGGCGCGGAGATTCTTGATTTTTCAAGTCCGCGCCCTATTTCTATGTTCTTTTTAAGTTTTAGGCTCGCTCTGCTAGTCTTTAGAGTGGATTAATCGGGTGACTTATGCGTATTTGTTTCCTTAAGCCTCCTGGTTAACATACTGTGCAGTAATTATCCAATTTTTATTAGAAGGGTCTAGGTCATATGACAAACGACATCTCCGCTCCATACGAAGATTTGCTCCGTGAGGTGCTTGAGTATGGCATCGAGAAGAAGAATGAGCGAACCGGCGAAGTGACGAAGACGCTGACCGGAAAGCAGCTTCGTTATGATTTGCGCGAGGGCTTCCCGCTGTTGACGACGAAGAAGGTGTTCTTCCGTGGTGTTGCTGAGGAGCTTCTGTGGTTCTTGCGCGGTGATACTCGCGCAACGACGCTTGCAGACAAGCAGGTCAACATTTGGAACGAGTGGGCTAACGAGGATGGGCTGCTAGGCCCAATTTACGGAAGCCAGTGGCGCAAGTGGTATGGGTATACCGATGAGGTCAAGGAAATCGAGATTCCGACTGACACCCATGCGGACTACGCTCCTGAAAACGAGGAACAGATTCAGCGCTTGGTTGCAGGTGTTGGCTACTACCCTCGGGATATTGAGGTTGAGGAGGCCTCTTCTCGTATTTATCGACTGTGGGCAAAGATGCTCTGGTCGTGCTACGACGAAGAGTTCTTTGAGTATGAGTCGTATGGTGCCAAGGGTGTAACAGTTTCCCCGCTGTGGCATTCGTATGAGAACTTTAAGAATACGATTGTCCAGGTTCCTGGCTTCTACCATTGGCTTAATAATGACACCTTTGTCCTTGATGTCCGCTACTTTGGTGCTGAGGTATTCTCTCCTGATACGACGGTTTTCATCCCCGGTGACTACAGTGAAAAGCTTACCCAGCTTGACGGTTCAGCTGTGAAGATTCATGGTAAGGTCTACGAGTCTATTGAGCAGTGGGATAGTGTTTTTGCTCGTGATGCATCTATGCAGTGGTCTGAGGGCAATGAATATCTCGGTGTTTCCCCTGATGCCGTTGAGCACCTTGCCCCGTCTGAGGGGCACCTGTATCGTCGGGTGATTATCCATGACCAGATCGCTGAGCTTGTAGAGACCCTGAAGCGTGACCCGTCGTCTCGTCGCATGGTTGTCAGTGCATGGAATCCGTCGGATCTTACTTCTATGGCGCTAACCCCATGCCATATGGCGTTCCAGGTTATTGTCAATGACGGCGTGCTTGATCTAGTTGTCACCCAGCGAAGCGCTGATATGTTCCTTGGAGTGCCGTTTAATATTGCCTCCTATGCGCTTTTGGCGCATATGCTTGCTCAGCAGACTGGTCTTAAGGTCGGTGAGCTTGTTTGGAACGGTGGCGATGTGCATGTGTATCGCAATCATGCTGAGCAGGCAACTCAGCAGCTTGAGCGTGAGGCTCGTGAATACCCGACGCTGAAACTCCGTAAGGCAGAAGACATCTTTAGCTATACGATTGATGATATTGAGATTGAGGGCTATGATCCGCATCCTGCAATTAAAGCAGAGGTTGCCATCTAAGGGTATTAGATAGCGAAAAGCGCACCTTGTCAAGGTTGATTTACTTGGGCAAGGTGCGCTTTTGTTGTGGTGGTGGAGAGGAAGGAGGTGATCAATTTGCTATTATTGTCTATGAGGTTTAGACAAAATTACATGTAATAATAGCATAGGTGGTAGGGTATGGGCAAATCAGTGCGTAATCGCTTGGTTTCCTCCCTTGTTGCTGCAAGTATCGCGGTTTCCGGGTTGATGGTTGCAACTCCTTCGGCGCAAGCGCAAGGGTTTTTTAGTCAGTGTAGTGACGTGCATATTGTCAGTGTTCGAGGCACTGGGCAAAGCTCTGATTTTCACAGCACGAATTCGGGAACCGATTTCCAGTCGAACTTTGCAAACGAAATTATTAAAAATCTTCCAGGTAGGGTCACAGCTTACCAGGTTCCCTATCCGGCTGCTGCTGGTGCGTTGCACTCCGCGATCCCCAATTCGTTAAGTGCTACGACCTATGGTGAATCTCGGCTTCGTGGTGTAGCTCGTGGTCTTCAGCATATTGAGGCAATGTCGAAGTCGTGTCCTAATACTGCCTATGTGATGTATGGCTTTTCTCAGGGTGCTGACGTAGCTGGTGATATTACTGCGCTCTTAGCTCACGGGGCGATCAAGACGGTCCCGAGGGATAAGATTCTCGCTGCGATCCTGGTAGCTGACCCTGGTAGATCCGGCAAGTCGAATTACAATGGGCCGAGGAAAGATAGTAAGTATTGGGTGCCCCATCCTCGTGGTGTCCAGTATGAGAAGAATGGCGAGATGACGATGGTGCGCGCAGGCGACAGGAATGTCGGTATGACCGGGCAGCGCTCCTTGGATTTTGCTGGCATTGAGGGCCGTGTGATCTCCCTGTGTGCTGATGGGGATCTGGCGTGTTCTACTGCACCGGGTGAGAATAATCCGGTGCGCCGTGTTGCTGACTTCTCAGATAAAAACATTCACCCGAATTGGGGATATACGTTTGGCTACACTCTGCTATGGTCACTACTTTCTGATGTAAAGAGTTCGTTCCAGCTCTTCGGTGGCGTTATGACGGGAGGGGGTATTTCAAGGTTTATCGGAAGTATCGTGAATCCAATAACGAAGGTTATTGATGCGTTGGAGCGAAATCTGAATGGTAAGCCAGGTGAACGCTATGGTGTGCTTCCAAAGGCGACGATTGAAAACGCGATCACCGAGTTGCGTGAAATTGTTAAGGTATTGAAGTCTCCGCAAATGTATGGCGGTCTGGTGACCGAAATGCAGATGCTTGCTCATATTGGATCTATTGCAGGCGACGATATTGTCAATGCAGTTCCTCCTCAGCTGAGCCAGTATAAGGGCGACGTTCGCAACTTTATTAATGGTCTAAAGAATGTCAATCTGACTATGTTGCCGACGACCACGATGCGCACTTCTGCCGTGATTAAGAGTGTTCAGGAATTCCCGAAGCACCACGGCGACTATTTTGCAACGAATAGAATTAACTATGACGGTAATAACTTGAACTATTGGGCAAGTCAGGCGGTCACCGAGGGTATTCGTAACTACTTGGGTAATCGTCCTATGACGATGCACGCCAGTGCTCCTGCTGGTGCTCCGATTGAGCAGGCGGAGGCAAATAGACTTCCTGACGGTCTCCATGAGATTTTGCGCGACGGATACGAGAAGTTCTTGATTTCTCCTTTGAACATCCCGGATGATGTGCGTGAAGAGATGCGCAAGGCGAACGAGAAGCCGAAGATTCCGGAAAAGGATAGTTCTGGTGTTGCAATTTCCGGCGGTAAGGATGGCAAGGTGAAGCGTAAGGAGGTCGAGGTGACCGAGCAGTCGAAGCCGAAGGAAGAGTCGGCAAAGAAGGAAGGTTCGAAGAAGTCAACCTCGACAACCTCCACGCCGAAGAACACGGAAATAAACGTGTCGATTAAGGATAAGGCTGATCATATCTACGTCAACAATGGGGCGAAGTCTCAGGTAGCAACAAGGTCGAATGTGACCCCGGTGCCTGATGATCCTCGCAATGAGGGTATCAACGATACATTGCGCGCAATCCGAGGCGAGGACTCAAGTTCTGAGATGGAGGATACCGAGAAGCTTCTTCGTGGTATTTCCTCGAATGCGCTTGTTGATGAGAAGGAAAGCGACGAGGATGCCACGGAAAAGATGCTTCGAGGATCCGGAAATGCTGCCTCGAAACTTGAGGCGGTTCGCAAGGCAACCGATGAGATCAGTGAGGAAGAGTATGCGAAGCTACAGGAAGCTGGTTCGAAGACAGTAAGCCTTGGCTCGAATACTACGACCACCTATTCCGCAACTGCTACCCCTACTACTTCGAAGAGTTCGAGCAATTCGAAGGGTGCAGCTGCTACGGCTACAAAGAAGTCAGAGGGCACAAAGAAGGAGTCGGTTGATCCGAAGGACAAATCGAATGCGGGGCCAAAGGTTGATACTGGTGGACAGGTTGATACGAGTCTAATTGCTCGGATTGTCTCCTGGTTTAAGAGATAGTATCTTTCCACTTCTCACATATATACCCTAGGGACATGGGGACGATCCCCTTTCCCTGGGGTGTTTCATGTGTCAAGCAAAGCTTGAGACTTTCTCAGCTATACCTACAACTTGATAGAATAGATCAGGTGGTTGCGCGGATTTCACTTTTTACCTTCAAATCTGCGCACAATGCGATGCGGACAACGAAGAAATAGGGATGAAAACTATGGCGCAATTTACCCCCACGAAGAAAACAAAAGAGGCAATTCAACACGGGGTTAACCTTGCAAACCAGCGAGGACATAGGTGGGTAACCTGTGAACATATCGTCTTCGGTATCCTTGACCAAGAAGACGGCATCGCGCACGAGATGGTCAAAAAGACCGGACTTGACCCGAGCCACGTCATCGACCTTGCTAACCAGGCAATTGCAACAGCACCACTTGGCAAAGAAGGCGAAGCTGTTGCAGAGTTCGACAGGTATGCCTCAAACGCCATTACTGCCTCCGTTGGCTTGTCCGAATCTCTTGGTGACTCCTATGTCTCCTCTGAGGTGTTGCTCGCTGCGGTTATGAAGGGCGAAAGCGATATTGCAAAGTCTGTGCATAGTGAAGGGGTGAAGTTTCAAGATTTTAAGGAGGCCTTAGAGCAGTTGCGTGCTGGCACGAAGGTAACCTCCACGGAGCCAGAGGAGACGTTCCAGGCCTTAGAAAAATACACCATTGATTTAACAGAAATGGCGCGCAAGGGTGAAATTGACCCGATTATTGGTAGAGACTCCGAGATGCGCCAGTTGATGCAGGTGTTGTCGAGAAAGCGGAAGAATAACCCAATTGTTGTTGGTGAAGCGGGCACGGGTAAAGCCTTGCCAAATGATACGATGCTGCCGATGTTTGCTGGTGACAAGGTGCATTTTGTTGCAATGGGTAATGTCATGGTGGGCGACAAGCTCATTAGTAGGGAAGGAAAGCCGACAAGGGTCACAGGAGTGTATCCGCAAGGAGAACTTGATGAGTATGTGATGTGTCTTGCTAGTGGTGTTGAGCTTTTCGTCAGTGATTGTCACCTGGTTACTGTGACCGACATTATGGGAAAGACTGCCACGCTTAGCGTGCGCGAGGTCATGGAGTCCGATGAGGATTACTATCTTCCTGTCATGGATAAGGTTGAAGATGGGATTGAGATTTCACAGCACGCCAGGCAGGCTGCGCGCGAGTTCGCCGTTGACTTGGCGCTCCATGTCCCGAGGGGGCTGAATTCCCCAGCGATTGAGGCGGAACGTCAAAGTGACGATGAGCGCTGTGATATGGTGCGGTTCTTCTTTACCCAGGAACGCGAGAAAGTCTATCGGACACTGACCGAGTTGGCGCAAATCGAGCTAGGAAACGAATTCTCGCGCACCATTATCGTCGATGAGCATCGTGGTTTTGAAACGGTTCGGGTGCTCCTTGAAATGTTAGGTCTTACCTATGAATTCATTCGATTCCACAACAAGGATGACAGGACCCGCAGGGTGCGCTTTGAGATTGCCGAACCGAATACGAAAAGGGTGCGTATTAAAAGCATTACGCCGACAGGACGAAGTGTCGAAATGACCTGCATTACTGTAGACAATGAGGAAAAGCTGTTTGCTGCCACGAAGCACTTCGTGATTACCCATAACACTGCAATCGTTGAGGGTCTTGCTCGTCGTATTGTTGCCGGTGACGTGCCGGAAACCTTGAAGGGTAAACGACTCCTCTCCTTAGATATTCCATCCTTGACAGCAGGGGCAAAATATCGCGGAGACATGGAGGAGCGACTCAAGGCTGTCATCGATGAGATCAAATTCTCCAAGGGAAGCATTATTACCTTTATTGATGAGATTCACACCATTGTCGGCGATGATGGGAATGCCTCTGATATTGCCAATATGATTAAGCCGATGCTTGCCCGTGGGGAGCTTCGTCTTATCGGTGCGACTACATTAGACGAATACCGTAAATATATCGAGGCTGACCCAGCCCTTGAACGTCGCTTCCAGCAGGTCTATGCCAAGGAACCATCGGTAGAAGACACTATCGGCATCCTGCGAGGACTCCGACAGACCTATGAGGTGCACCACGGTGTGAAGATTCAAGATGCTGCCCTGATTGCAGCAGCCCAGCTTTCTGATCGCTATGTGACAACGAGGTTTCTGCCTGACAAGGCGATTGACTTGGTTGATGAGGCGTGTGCAAAACTGCGCATCCAACTTGACTCGTCTCCTGAAGAATTAGATAACCTGGATCGTGAGGTTCGACGTATGGAGATCGAGGAGATTGCTTTGGCACGCGAAAAGGATGCCTCCTCACAGGAGCGCCTTGTGCATCTTCGAGATGAGATCGCCACAAAGAAGGACGAACTGCACGCTATGCGAGCAAAGTGGAATATGGAAAAAGGTGCCATCGATGGCATCCAGGAAAAGAAGAGTCAATTGGAAGAGTTGACGAAGAAGGCTGATATTGCAGAGCGAGAAGGACGCTTTGAGGAAGCCTCTGATATTCGCTACGGTGAGATCCCGAAGATCAGCGTCGAATTGGACATGTTGGAAAAGTCTGCTGCCTCCTCCGGGGTCAACGCAAGCGATGAGGTAGACCAGGAAATCATCGCTGAGGTCATCTCAGCATGGACTGGTATTCCTGCGGGCAAAATGTTGCAGGGTGAAATGGAAAAACTTGCCAACATGGAGGCCTTGCTCTCAAGCGAGGTGATTGGTCAAGACGATGCTGTCTCAGCCGTCTCGAATGCGGTCAGGCGTGCCCGCTCTGGTGTTGCCGACCCAGACCGGCCAGCAGGTTCATTCCTCTTCCTTGGACCATCCGGCACAGGTAAATCCTTTTTGGCGAAGAATCTAGCGAAGTTCATGTTTGATGATGAGGATGCGATGGTTGTCCTTGACATGTCGGAGTATAGCGAGAAGCACTCACTGGCAAGGCTCATTGGTGCCCCTCCGGGATATGTCGGATTCGACGAGGGTGGACAACTGACCGAAGCGGTGCATCGCAGACCATATACCGTAGTGTTGTTCGACGAGGTGGAAAAAGCACACCCTGAAATCTACGACGTATTCCTCCAAGTCCTCGATGAGGGAAGGTTGACAGACTCAAAGGGCACCGTCGTCGATTTTCGTAATACGATTATCATTATGACCTCGAACATGGGCGCACTCGGTGACGGGTCGAGAGAAACCTACATGGAGGCAGTCAAGAAGTTTTTCAAGCCAGAACTTATCAACCGCCTTGATGACATTATTATCTTCGGAAAACTGGATAGGTCCATGATGGTCAACATTGTCGAAAACCAGCTTCGGGAACTTATTGCAAGGATGAGTCAGAGAGGCTATGAAATCGATGTCACCGATGGAGCGAAGCAGTTGCTTGGTGATTTGGGCTACGACCCGGAATATGGTGCTCGTCCTTTGCGTAGGGTCATCCAAGAACAAATCGGAGACCCGTTGGCGAAGATGATCGTTCAAGGAGAAATCACAGAAGGCGACCGGGTTATCGTTGACGCAGTAGACCTTGAAGACGACGGTAACGAGCAAATCGTAGTCACCAACTTCATCTAATTGTGATGAGATGTAGGAAGAGCGGAGACCTCTCAGAAATATATAAGAGGTGGGGGACTCCGCTCTTTTTGTATTTTTTTGGGGTTTAGAGGCTTAGGGGGTAGAGAAGTAAGGGTGGGCTGCGCGGTTTTCAGGGGTTAGGTTGGAATTGGGGTGAGGAATGTGAGAAGTGAGGAGGGTTGCGCGGAGTCATAGGGGTCAGATTGGAATTAGGAGGGGTAGATGTTCGGATGGATGAGGAGGTTGCGCGGTTTTCAGGGTGAGGGGTGGATTGCGGGGACGCGGGACAAGAGGTAGGCGAGGAGTGCGCGAATTTCAAGAGTGAGGTTAAAATTTAGACATTCGGGGGCCTCGCGATGAATGTGCGAGGTTTTGCCGGATTAGTGGTGAGATTTTCTAGATACTATCTTGGTGATTCCCTTGGTGTGAGGGTGACCCTCAATCTCCAAGGTGCTCTGTGATGCGATTTAAGGCCTCGTAGTTCTCTAGGTGAACAAATACCCATGAAGAAATCCCTAGGTGATTGAGGGCGCTCCTAGGGGTGAATCCGATGCTCTTAGCAACTAGTTGAACTTAGAGAAATCGAAGAGCCGATCTAGGGCGTAGGAGTAACCTTTTCGGTAGTTCTCAGCAGCCTGACGAGCCTTGTCTACAAGGAGATCGCTTGACTCCTTCAGGTCGTCGAGGATGTCGGCTACCTCTTTCTGAATTTCAAGAGGAGGGAGAGGAACATTGAATCCGGAAATAAGCTTCTTAGACACTGATCGAATGGTTGAGGATTCAAGCTCTTCGTCTAGGTAGTCTCTAAATTTTTGCCAGGTC
>QWCJ01000678.1_pt1 | contig 16662 bp, 16 predicted proteins | sample 1972501 | NCBI WGS metagenome assembly QWCJ01 (sample SAMN09866711, study PRJNA288562) | Human vaginal metagenome isolate term2_vaginal, whole genome shotgun... | isolation source: vagina | host: Homo sapiens | place: USA: California
AGCCAAGTAGTTCGCTCGTTTCCAAATCGTTACCAGTTTAGTTGTACAAACAAGGTAACTTCTTTATTTTCAATGAGTTGTATTTTAAGAATTATCTTGCACTGCAAAAGCTTACCTTTTATTTTTTCTATGTTTGAAGCAATCGTAAAAGCCTGAGCACGAGCAGGTTTCCCCGTAGCTGTCATAGGTATAGAAGCCACTTGCTTAATGAGTTTGGGTTGCCAATATTTTGGTAATATTTGTTTACATATAGTTTCTACTTCTGTTATATTTTCATTCTCTGTTAGCAGTACAACCACCTCTCCAAACTTCGTATCATTGCGCTTAGTGATAATATAAGGCTTTGTAAGCATTGGTTTGAGAAGTGCCTCCACCTCTTCTATTTGTATTTTTACTCCTCCCGAGTTAATCACATTATCTTTGCGCCCAAGCACACGGAAAATAGTTTTTCCTGCTACATTCTTACTAATTTCCACTCTATCGTTCGTTGTTAGCATCGCCTGACATACTAAAGGAGCATTGATCACAAGACATCCATCATCTGTTGTAGCTATTTCGACACTTTCGAAAGGTTCATACCAACTGCTAGCATCCTTTCCACTAAGGCGACGTAACGCCACATGCGATAACGTTTCTGTCATACCGTATGTACTCCACACAGCATTTGGAAAAGCTTTTAAGGTATCTGCCATTTCATCATCTACCGCTCCCCCACCAATAATTAAATGTTTAATAGCAAGCAAACGTTCACGCTCTTTGGGAACTTCCAACGAATTTGCAACTTGCAAAGGAACCATTGCTGCAAAAGTTATCTCATCGTCATCGTTTGCACTTCTCAACGCTTCGTCGGATAGTGGATGCCCAGAAGGCTTCACATTGATAATTTTCATACCACGTTCTATACCTCGCACCACCATCATCTTACCAGCAATAAAGTCGAGTGGCATACACAGAAGAGCCTTATCTCCTTGCTTTAAACCCAAAAAATCGCAAGTTATCTTTGCAGAGTTGAGCATACGTTGCTTCTCTATAAGCAGTGGTTTAGGCTTTCCTGTTGATCCACTAGTATGAACAAGAACCGTAGGTTTGCTATTATTCCATTCGGCAAGAAATTCTTCTAAAGTCATTGGTTTTATTTTTTTAGACATTGATAAGCAATTATCAATTAGATAACACATTAGGCGGGCAACTCTCAATTCTCAATTAGATAAAGTTTTTCCCCTCTTATCTCCAATGGCATTGGGATATTATCCGTAAATAATTGCCCTGTGCCTAGACCTTGTGGTAGGATAATGTTAGATCCATAAATATCCGCAGCCAACTGTGCAATAGCATTTAAGCCTACATTGCTCTCTAGGGCAGAAGTAATCCATGAGCCAATGTTGCGCTCATTGGCTAGCTTAATCCATTCACGTGTACCCATCATTCCTCCATGTAAGCTAGGTTTAAGAATGATATATTGTGGCTTAATGGTATCTAATAAATGTTGTTTCTCATTGAGATCATTTACCCCTATGAGTTCTTCATCTAGCGCAATGGGCAATGGTGTGTTTTGGCAAAGTGTAGCCATCTGCCGCCATTGATGTTGCCTGATAGGCTGCTCTATCGAATGAATATCATATTTAGCCAAAGCCTCTAATCTTTCCATTGCCTCTGCTGATGTAAAACCACCATTAGCATCTACACGGAGTTCTACCTGATCTTTGGTAAATGCTTCACGGATATGCTTGATAAGCTCCAACTCTTTGGCAAAATCAATAGCACCAATCTTTAGTTTTACACAATGGAATCCAGCCTTAAGCTTCTCCTCAAGCCGCTCGAACATCTCATCAAAAGTACCCATCCATACAAGACCGTTAATGGGAATACCTTCTTTCCCTTTCCCAAAAGGAGTATCAAAGAAATCCAAACTACCTCCTCTTTCATATTGCTTCAGTGCCGTTTCTAGTCCGAAAAGCATAGAAGGATAAGGTCGCATAGCCTCATAATCTATCTTTCCTGTCCGTTCTACTTCATTACAGAACTGACGTAATAATCGTTCATAATCTGCATCTGGCATAGCATCACACGACAGATCAGGCAATGTAGCACATTCGCCAACACCTTTCACACTAGGAGCAGCCGTATCAAACACCGTAACATAGTAACTCTTCCTCGTTCTATACACACCTCTCGAAGTTCCAGCAGGCTGCTTAAAGTGTAAAAGCTTTGATGTAATATTAATTTTACACATAACTTTCCTATTAAAGACAATTTATAAGACAAAGTAACAGAGTAACATAACAGAAACGACAGCCACACTGTCTCTTATGGGAACTGTGGATATTTATCAAAATCGGGCTTACGCTTTTCAAGGAAGGCTTGTCCCCCTTCGTGAGCTTCTTCCATTGTATAATAAAGCATTGTAGCATCGCCAGCAAGTTCTTGGATACCAGCCTGACCGTCTAGTTCGGCATTCAAGCCAGCCTTTATCATGCGAAGAGCCAATGGAGAATGTTCCATCATACGCTCTGCCCATCTACACATAAACCATATCTCGCGTGCCTTCTTCTGTCCTACGATACGCGCCAAATAGGAAGCTCCAAAACCTGCATCAAACGAACCTACACGTGGACCCGTCTGTCCGAAAATAGCATTATCGGAAGCTATAGACAAGTCGCACATTACATGCAGCACATGCCCCCCACCTATAGCATAACCATTCACCATAGCAATGACAGGCTTTGTCAAGCGGCGTATCTGCATTTGCACATCAAGGACATTCAAGCGAGGCACACCATCATTGCCAACATAGCCACCTTGTCCCTTTACGTGCATATCACCCCCCGAGCAGAAAGCCTTATCGCCAGCACCTGTCAGAATAACCACACGGATATCCAATGCTTCACGACAATAATTAAAAGCCTGCGACATTTCCCACACTGTGCGTGGAGTAAAAGCATTACGATAGCGAGGACGATTAATCGTTATCTTTGCTATATGATTAAATTCCTCGAAGAGGATGTCCTCAAAGTTGAACCCTGCAATGGATTTCCAATTTCTTTGTACCATGTTTTTTTTTGGAGTTAAAGGAGCTATAGGAGATAGTGTCAAATGTTCCATCTCTATAACTCAAATTATTATTTTATTTATTTTTCTTCTTTCAACTGTCGGTAATATTCATTCATTACACGAGCATCTTCGTCGGCATTGGTGAATACTTCTAATAGTAACGGACCTTCATGCGCTTTCACAAACAGTTCCATTTGCTGGGATAAATCTTCCCTACTATGCGCACTTTGGTATTTCAATCCGTATGATTGACAGATTCCTTCTGCCGATGTTTGATGACCTGCAGCGATATACTGATTACAATAAGGCGAACTGCTAGGGCCTAGCATCTGATGGAAGATACCACCACTACCATTGTTTAGCAACAACACCTTTAAATTTTTCTTAGGATAAGTGTTCCAAAGCGCATTGTTGTCATAGAAGAAACTAAGGTCGCCTACCACACAATACACTTGTTCATTGTCAGAAGCTTCAAGCGAATAACCCACTGCCACCGATAAACTTCCCTCAATACCATTCACACCACGATTTACATGGATATATTCCTTAGAGTAGATATTACCTAAGCGCACAGATGAGCTATTGGCATAAAACAACGCACGCTTGCCCCTCTGTCTGCTTAAATAGGTATGAAAGGTCTTAGCTGCAAGCACTTGGGAATAATCAGGACAGAAGTTTTCTGCATGTTGAGATGCTTTCTTCCTAAGTTCTGCCCACTTTTGGTAATAATCGTTTGTCGTACGCTGTTTGCAATGAGCCGCAAGTAGCTGAACAAACATAGCAGGGTAAGCCTGAATAACCCAAGAAAGGTTCATAAACACATCTCGCACCTCGCCATGCTCGTCTATGAGTACGGAGTTAGCAGTCTTTGCCTTACGTAAGTATTGCTTTAGACGCTTGCTAACAATTGTACCACCAAAATAAAGAATAAAGTCGGGCAGATAATCCTCATCGCCAGCGATCATCGCCAGCATTTCATCGAGTTGTAGAGCTGTTGAACCGTATGCTGTTGAAAGTTTTTCTTGCAATACCACATAATTTTGCTCTATCTTCGCTATATCTTTAGATAAAGTTTGAGCAACGCCAGCATCCAACTGTCCAATAACAATTACGGGTTTAGTGGCTTTATCAAGTTTTGTAATCAAATCTTTTAACTCACTTTCATTACTCATTGCCGAGCCAAAGGAGATATAACGCTCATCAGGAAGTTGTGCTACAGTATATTCATAAAGCGGTTCTGTAAGCGGAACATTGATATGAACAGGACCGCCACCGTATGCCTTTGCCTTATTCAAAGCCTCATTGATCACACGATTGCAATACCATCGTTCTTCTTCCGTATGCGGCTCGATAATATTCACACATTTTCTCACGTGTGGTTCCAGCGCATTTACCTGTTGCAGCGTTTGCCCATCGCTCTGCCCTATCCATTGTTGCGGACGGTCGGCCGACACTACTATCAACGGAATATTGCGATAATAAGCCTCAGCTACGGCAGGAGCCGCATTGAGCAATGCCGATCCTGATGTTACGCATAACACTACGGGAGCATCGGTAGCCTCAGCTATACCAATCGCCACAAATCCAGCCGATCGCTCATCGGTAACGGAATAACACTTCATTTCGTTACACTCCACAAGATTATGCACCATGGGCGAGTTACGCGAACCAGGACAAAGTACAGCACACTGCACGTCGTGGGCTATCAGCAATGAGGTGAGGATATTTACATTTTCCTTATTACTATACATCGTTTATTTCTTCCTTTCTACAGCAAAAGCTTACGCATCGTTTGCAATTTTGCCTCTGTCTCCTTCCATTCACTTTCCACACAGCTTTCTGCTAGCAGCCCTCCTCCTGCATATAGTCTACAGCTATCTTTCATAATCTGCATACAACGAAGCGAGACATAAAGATGCGTTTCTCCTCCCATATTGAGCGATCCCACAAAACCACTGTAATAACTTCTATCCATACCTTCGTTTGCGATGATAAACTCCTTTGCCTTTTCTTTCGGAATACCACATACTGCTGGCGTAGGATGAAGATCGGCTAACAAGTCGCCAATGCGCTGCTCATCGCGAGGAATAAAAGAAATATCCGTACGCAAATGAGCGAGATTAGCAGCAACAGCAGTATAGGGATCGCTCACATTTATCGTATCGGCATATTTCGCCAAACAATTCAAGATATATGTAGACACATACTCATGCTCTTGTTTATTCTTTTCCGACCACTCCTGCTCTGCCTCTGTCTTATGCATCGTACCAGCCAAAGCCATCGTTTGCCAAAGTTCGCCTTGTTGTTTTTCTAATAATATTTCAGGCGTAGCCATCAACCAAGTACCACTCTGTGGTGAGCTCACAAGAGCGATGTGTTGACAAGGATACAATTGGCATGCCGTTAGAAACAACTGTTCAAGGTCAAACTCGCATACTTCCACTTTAACGGAGCGTGCTAAAACAAGCTTCTGAAAAAGTTTCTCCTTTAAGGCTGTGTGAAAGGTATTAAAAGTATAAAGATAATGATCGGCTATGTTTGAAACTTCCGATAGTTTCAAATCATTCAAAGAAGCAGAAAGTTCTAGCCCACATCTAGTTACTTCTGCCTTTTCCATTAACAAGATAGGATGTTCTTTACTCGCTATAAAGGGGGCAAAGAGAAACCCTTGCTTACCGTTCAAAGCTTTGAGATCATATATTTCTGTGGGATTGCTTTCCTGATAATAAAACGTACAATGATCGGCAAGGGGCAATCGGCTAACGGCAAACATTCCCTTCGATGCGCAATGGGTTAAAAATAATTCGTGAAATGAAGGCATTATCGTTTACATTTAAGTATCAAAATAATCCTTATTCCTTATTATCAGGAACAAGATAATTGGTTACCTGAATAGTAGAAATCAGCTCGTCATTCTGATTTTTCACATCCACATGCCAAACATGCAAAGTACTACCCTTATGAAGAAGTTTACCGTATGCCGTAACCACATCACCCACAAAAGCAGTCTTTACATGGCTACCATTCACATTAATACCCATAGCAATATAGCCCGGACATGCCGCCATAGAACCTACACCAGCCAAATTTTCAGCCAATGATAATGAAGCTCCACCCGCTAATACTCCAAAGGGTTGTTTATTCTTCTCACATACAAGCATCTTTGCTTGCAACGTATCAGGTTCAGGGGTGCAGATAAACTCCATGCCAAGCGAACGTGTCAGTCCATCATCACCCCTCATATTATTCCAGAAATTTGAAATATCCATAGTTTTTTCTATAAAAATTTAAATATTATGCCTAACTTCATAAACTCTATCAGCTAGAAATTAATCATAACAGCTATACAAAGTTACTAATAAAATCCAACTTTAACAAATAAAGAAAGTCATGTATCCATGCTCAGAAGCAAAACTTCGTTGCATGGAAACATGACTTTCTTCTATCCTTCACAGCGTTAGCCTTATAATGCGTTGTTACTGTGTCTAAAAGTTTCGTAAGACTTGCCTAAGATCTTGCACGATACCGAAGCCACGCCTTATAAACCATATGCCACCACCTTGAGATGGGTCTTCCCCATACTGTTTCTGAAGGAAAATCAATCGCAAAATGTAAATTGCGATATAACTCTAAAAGATATTGAGCATAGACTGATTTTCCTCTGAATTTAAAGCGCGTATCATAAAATCCAAAGTTTCCTGCTAATACTATTTCCTTTTCTAGCATTTTACCTATACGCGCATTAGGCTGCATCAATAAATATTTATCCTCCAACCCTAAGCTCTCCTTCATGATATACATCACTCCTGTGGCAAATTTAAACATATTTACCCGCTTTATCACCTCAACGACCTGTCTCTTCTCTTCCTCGGTAAAGCCTTGTTTCAGTAGATAGAAATAATCTACCATTTGCCTAAGTCCTATACCTTCAAAGAAAAAATGATGCATTAAATGAGACAATTGAAAAACACTGTCAAAGTCTTTTGTAAAACAATTGATGCTTCCCAAATTATCAGGGAGTGCTTTTTTATTCTGAAATTGCAGACTTTTCTTTGAGTCAAAAAAAGTCCTTAATCTCCATTCATAAAATAAGTTTCCCATAAAGGAGGGAAAGAAGTGAAGCTCTACAGGAGTTCTAAGAAATTCTATTTCTATATGATGATAGCCCAACTCTGCTTTGGGGTTAAGTTGTCGTGCTAATTTAATGACATCTACGGTATCTGCATCTGTCCAAACATCTATATCTCCTGGCTGTCGCACCCATGGGTCAGGATACATCAGAGCGTTAGCCTGCCCCTTCATAATGCAGGTATTGATACCATATTTTTCTTTAAAGTCGAGCGACAATTTATTAGCATCCTGATATACTTGCCTATTTAGTTTTATGATCTCATTATAATAAGCATAAAATCTCATAATAACTGCCACACTAGGCTTATAGGCACTATCCTTCAATCGCTCTATACCTTTGAAAAGAATACCTAATATTGCTTGCTCCTTACCAAACTGATATAAACCTTCCCAATCCATTTCTTTAATAAAAGAAGGAATATCTTGCTCATCTTTGAGACAATATTTTATAAATTCAAAATAAAGCTCAGTATTAGAATCTAGCTTCATCTTTTATAGATCTATTTTTAACTTCTATTCTTGTAGATATAGAACAATCCTGCTTATTTGTTGTAAATAAATACTTCGTAAAATATCTAAATAATAACAAATATTAATCTTACAATATAGAGAAATTTCCACTAAGAAGTTCCGACTTCTTCTTGATGACAACAGCATCATACATCATCATTAAGATATTCTCTTCATAACTACCTATGGAAGGAGTATTTGCTTTGCCTTCAATGTTGTTCATAATCAATTTCACAAAGTCTACACCTGCACCGTAAGCATGTAGATATGCTCCACCAAAGCGTGGATTGATTTCTGATATATAGTATTCTCCATCCTTGATGAAGAAATCCATATCACAAGGACCATTTAGTTGCAAGGCATCACATACTTCTTCAACAAAAGCAAACAGTTTTGGATCTTTAAAAGAGATTGTTTTACTAGCTCCACCTATTCTTGTCTCAATCTTTTTCTTTGAGAAAATGGCTATAGGTTTATGAGATACAGTATCTACATATACGTCCGCATCACAATCTCCACCTGTCATCAACTCTTGAATGATGTAAGTAAACGAACCTTCATTCCAATCATTTTCCAATTGTTCTAAGGTGTCAACCTTATGAGCTCCAACACTTCCACTTCCAGAGATAGGCTTCATAAAGACAGGAAAAGAAATCTTTTCTGCCTTAAGGTCTGTCTTGAACGCATCCAAATCTTTGTAAGTTAAGACTGTACGGACACCTTTTGAAGCAAAATGCTTGAACATGTCATACTTATCAAAGCAAATATGAGCAGACTCTTTGTTAGGGCACAATGGCAGAATCCCATTGGAAAGGTAAAGATCAGAGTGCTTTGCCATAATCTCTATTTCGGGATCAATTAGAGCTGTCAATGCTTTTACATTTTCTTTCTTACAAATTTCTAAAATTTGCTCAGAGTAACTTGGATCTGTGATAAGAGGTACAAGATAAGTTTTATCTGCAAAATGCAGAGCTGGTGCTACAGGGCTATTGTCCGTAGCAATAATTTTGTCCTCTATATCCATCGATTTTCTGAAGTCTTGAAGTAATGAGGCTCTTCTACCTACACTACAAAACAATATATTCTTTTTCATATTATATTTTTATTCTCTTAAATAGAAGTTATCATAATATCATCAGCTGTACTTGCCCTTCTGACCTCTTGATAGTCCTTACCATCAAAGCTATACACACGAGCCCATAGCCTGATAAACTGTGGAGACAAAGCCATTGTATAAGCACCTACATTATGATATAGAATCCTATCGCCAACGTGTAGTTCTGGTTGGTTTTCTAAACTAAACAAACGGTCATATTCCAAGCAAGTACTACCTGCAATCACCTGTAATGGACTGTTTTGTCTATCCCCATCTTTACGGAAAATGGTCTTCATATAGTCTTTCTTATGAAAGAAGGGATCAACATCATTACGTGAACCATCCGTTGTGATGAAACGCACATCATCCACTTGCTTGACATCAATGACAGAAGAAAGAAAAGAAAATGCGGAAGCCACAAGCCCATTACCAGGTTCTACAATGACAGTTAACTTTTCCAAATTATTTTGTTTGAGGATACGATAGAAACCTGCTGCATAATCATCATAGGTTGGATGGTTGGCAAAAATACCAAAGTACCCGCCACCCACATCTATATACTGCAAATCCAAATGATACTTTTTGATTACCTGAACAGCATAGCTTATACTATTCTCATAAAATTCAACCCTCCGCTGATGAGAAGTTCTGTGGATATGAAGTCCTACCAAATCAACATTCTCCAAAGTCTTTATTCTTTTAATGACAGCTTCAAATTCTCCACTTCCCACACAGAAGCCAAAGCGACTATCGTCATTATCTCCATTGGCATCAAGTTTAGATATTTTAGAAATATTAATGTTTAACCTGATCCCTATTTTATACCTCTTATTCTTAGGTAAACACGTAAGCCATTCTAGCTCTCTATGGCATTCTACATTCACAATAGCATCTGACTGAATGGCATCCAAGAAAGTTTCTTTAGACTTCATCGGACCGTTATAGATGATATTATTTTTCTCATAACCACAGAGCAAAGCCAATTTATATTCATCATACGAAACGACTTCGGCATAGCAACCAAGGTTGCCAGCTTCCTTAAGACACCAAGGTAAGGAATTCGTTTTAACGGAATAACTTACTATACTTTTCTCGAAATAATGTTGTAAAGCTACTTGAAATCCTTCTATACTTCGCTTAAAAGCTGATTGCTCAACTACAAAACAAGGAGTATGCAAGGAATCCTTAATAATATTTAACGGTAACATTATTTACTCTCTTTAGGTTCGTAATCTTCTTTAGTACCCCACAGTTTAGCAAATGGCTCAGTCTCCATATCATGCTTGAAATCTTCTAACTGCTGGATATAGGTGTACAGTGGTTCATAGCCGAAATCTCTCTTTATCTTAGTGATTTCAAAAGCATTCTCCAACGGATCTGGTTTATCCTTAACATAGATTACAGGAGATGGATTATCCTTTGGTGAGAAGACTTTAATAATACCAAGGATCTGTTCTTCAAGCGAAACTTGCCATCCGTTACCAACATTATAGATACCGCCTTCTATGTCAGAGTCAATAGCCAACTTCACAAGACGAATAAAATCCTTTATATATACCATCTCCTTTGCTTTTTTACAGTTGCCCCAAATTTCAATTGGCAAGCTCTTCGACGCTCTATCCATTAACATTCTAAAGGGCATCATTAGATGTTTGTAGTTACGATAATGATAGGCGTTTGGATGGTATTCATAGATAGTAAAGAAGCGGAACACAAAACGAGAGAAGCCATATTCTGCATGGTAATTCTCTATCAAATCCACAGCAGCATTCTTTGCAATTGTATAGACAGCATGATCTCCTGTTAAGGGGAATTCTCTTGGTGCATCCTCTGGAATCATCTTACCACAATTATGATAGCTTGCCATATCAGAAGGAGTCTGTGGAAAAACGATTTTTTTGCATCCTATCTTTCTCATCCATTCCAATACGTTGAGGGTACCTATAGTTATAGACTCGAAAAGGTCTCTTGGATTATACTCATACCTAGAAGGAAGCGATGATGCAAAATGGGCAACAGCATAGATGTCGTCAGTTGGCAACACATCAAACTGTTTAGCATTTTCGATATCTACAGAGTAATATGGTATTCCCATATCCTCAAAGAAGCCATTGTCTGAAGTTCTATGCCCAACAGCTATAACATCATATCCATTCTGCTTTAGATATACCGAAATAGGTGCACCTAAATTGCCAGTAGCACCAAATACAATAACTTTCTTACTCATATCAATTTTATTACCTTTTAATTACTTCCATTAAATTCCTCTTGTGTGAATTTGCCTGAGCCATTGTTCACGTTGTTATCAATATCCTTCCTCATCAACACGTTTTTTATCGTAGTGAATATAACTTCTAAATCTGTTTTTAAAGACACATGATCCACATACCATACATCAAGTTTGAATTTTTCTGACCATGTTAGAGTATTACGTCCATGACATTGTGCCCAACCTGAAATTCCTGGTCTAACATCATGGCGTCTCATCTGCTCTGCACTATAAAGAGATAGATATTTCACTAATAAGGGACGAGGACCTATTAAAGCCATATCTCCTTTTAAAACGTTGATTAATTGTGGCAACTCATCCAGTGACGTTTTTCGAACAAAACTTCCAATAGGTGTAATTCGCTGAATATCTGGGAGAAGTTTTCCATCTGACCCTTTTTCCTCATTCATTGTCTTAAATTTTACAATCTTAAAAACTTTCCCATGAAGTCCAGGACGTTCCTGCAAGAAGAAAGCTCCTGCACCCTTGTTAGCAAAATGAAGCCATACTGTAACAACCAGTAAAAGTGGTGAAATACAAATCAAAGCTATTAAAGCAATGGCAAAATCTATAACTCTTTTTAGGACATACTTATACATAATCTAAAAAAAATTATTTGGTAAGTAGCTCTTGATACATCTTCAGCGTTTCTGACCAAACATCCTGTTGTTCATATCTATCAGCTATCATCTTTCGTGAACGTTTCGCTATTGCATTAGTTGTACTAGCATTATCCACAAGAGAACACATTGCACGATAGAGTGAATTCTCATCATGTGAAGGTATTATAACTCCGTTCTCATTCTCAATGATAATTTCATTGCAGCCATTTATGTCCGTAACAATGGATGGTAGTCCTAAGGCACCAGATTGCATAACGACATTCGGAAAGCCCTCACGATAACTAGGAAAGACCAGGGCGTCTGCACCATATAGGAATGGTCTGACATCACTCTGGTATCCAACATATTTTACACAGTCATCAGATTCGAAGAAATGAAGATCTTCAGGCTTCAGCGGATCCAGTTCAGGCTCGAAGTTACCAACTAATATCAACTTACAGTTAGGATACATGGGTTTCAACCTCTGCATCGCTTCTGCCAGCTCATGCATACCCTTGTCGTTCACAATTCTACCAACAAAAATAAACGCGAAGTCTTTCTCAGAGATTCCTAACTGTACTCTGTATTGTTTTCTCACCTCATCAGCATTAACATCTTCCGAAAGTTTCAAGTCAGTCCTCAACTTTTCCACTGTTGCTTCAGGAGAGAAGAAGGCGGTGTCAATACCATTGATATTGCCATTGTGAATGACATGCATCTCCTTACTAGTAATCTTATCATCCAGCAAAGCTTTCTTTACTCCCAATCCTTCAGGAATCACCTTCGTGGCACAATAACAACTGATACACTCCATCATCATCAGCAATTTTTTAAACTTTCCAGATGCGCCTTGATAGCGTAAGCCTGTAACCGTATAAAGTCTGTTTGGTATACGAGCAGCCCAACTAGCTACCATCGAGAGTAAACTCCCCTTAGGTGTATTGGCATGCACGATCTCTGGTTTTTCTTTCCTGAACAACCTATAAAGCATCCACAAGCACTTAACATCCGCCACAAGAGAAATCTCCCTATGCATCGGTATTTCCACAACTCGAATCCCTTCTCGTTCAGCCACTTTCTGCAGCAATCCTGTATTATTCGATACTCCCACGACTTCAAACTCACTGCTCAAAAACTTCATTTGTCCTTTGATCAGCGTATCCAGACTAACGTCTGATGTCGTCACACGGAGCAACTTGGGTTTTCTATTCATCTATTTTATTTTTTAACAATGACAAACACAATTCTATTTATCAGCAAATATGTCGTGAAAAGTCGATGCTGAATGATTGCAACGACATACACGACAAGGCACGACTCAAAAGAAACTGTCGTGGAAAGTCGTGGAAAACCGATGCAGAATGATTGCAACAACATACACAACTGAACACGACTTAAAAGCAATTGTCGTGAAAAGTCGTGAAAAGCCGATGCTGAATGATTGCAACGACATACACAACTGAACACGACTTAAAAGCAATTGTCGTGGAAAGTCGTGAAAAGTCGATGCTGAATGATTGCAACGACACTGAACACGACTTAAAAGCAATTGTCGTGGAAAGTAGATGTTTATATTAACGAACGATAAATGTCGATGTACCCTTCTACCATCTTATTCACATCAAACTCTAGCGCACGTTTATAACATCTATCAGCCACTGTATGATAATAGTCTTTATCAGTATGCAATCTATCTATGATCTTAGCCAGGGCTATAGCATCTTTATGAGGGAAAAGTATTCCGTAACCCTGTGTCACTTCACGCAGTCCATCCACATCCGAAGCGATAAATGGTTTATTTACCGACATTCCTTCGATGTTAGAGAGAGAAAGTCCTTCCCAATGGGAAGACATAACTATCACATCTGCCGCATTCAAAACCTGAGGCACATCTGTACGCATACCTAAAAACTTAACATTTTCTGAAACTCCAAGCTTTTCTGACAACTCTTTAACAGCCTCTTGTCGAACACCAACTCCTGCAAACCACACTTCAAAATTATCGGTACCCAAAACTTTCAAAGCCTCAACAATTGTATCCTGGTCTTTCTGTAAACGAAAACCTGCAACCATAAGTATGGCAGTCCTATTTTTTTTCGCTTTAATAAGTTTCTCGTCTCCAATTGCTTCATGGATTGTTCTTACATCTACTCCGTTATTAATTGTAGATATTCTATTATAGTATTTCGACTCTTCATTAAGCCATCCCCTTCCCATATATTCACGAAGTCTCTGCTCAGCAATATTACTAATACAAATGACATGATCATATTGCCTATACATCCAACTTTCTATTGGGGCATACCACTTCCAATTACGTTTACGATTAGATGTATTATGTTCAGTAGAACACAACTTGACAGAACAGAGTTTCTGAGCAATCGCCGTAAAAAGTTGTGGAGACGAATTATGCGTATGAACTATATCATAACCCTTCATAATACGTGCCAGCTTTAAGATATATAGAGGATTATATATCCTACTTCCCAACTTATATATCTTTGTTTGTGGAGACTCACGCCTTAGTTTTTCCATCAATGGAGTTTCATACCCATTAAACACAACCAAATCAACAATATGCCCCTTTGCTTGCATTCGCAAAATTAGGTTCACCACTAAGGACTCTGCACCACCAGTATATAAAGATGTTATAACTTGTAATATTCGCATAATATTATGCTCCCTTAAAAGCTAATTTAATAATTCTCTTCACCACAACTTCAGGTGCTAACCATTGTTCATAATATGCCCTAGCTCCCTCTTCTAATTGCTTACGATAAGCCTCATCAGTGTTTATCTTCACCACTGCATCATAAATTTCATCAACAGAATGAACAAAATGAATATGCTTACCATGCTCCATTGGTGCTGGCATTTCTCTTGTCAACGGAGTAGAGATAATAGCCTTACCCATACATAGATATTCAGCCAGTTTCCATCCATGACAGCCGCAGACACTGGGTGTATTAAACACGTTATGTAATCATCCATCGAAAGACGCTTATCATAGATAAAATCCTTATATTCCTCTTTATACTTAGGATAATCAGGCATTTCTTTCAATACAGCTTCACCTCCGACATAAAAAAGTCCACCTTCTATCTCAAGCCCTGCTCGCTGACAAGCTTTCAGAAATTCGCCACGATATTTATTCGTATCTGTGGCTGCAAACTCATTATACCACAGCGTAGAAGCATGGAAGATATAATTCTTACGCACAATGATAGAATTCTCATAATCACTAATCGGACGACGACGAATATTTGTATATAAATAATCCTTTAGACAAGTTTTAAAAGGAATATTTGTATATTTTGCTCCTTTCAAATAAAGTCTAACACACTTTAGTACAGTAGCTAATTGAGAACCTAATGTAACGCCACACTCTGGACCAATAGGTATCAACTTATCATACTGCCTAACTTGTTCCTCTGTCGGATTTACCATTCCATATACATCGCACCATTCATAACGGTCTTTGAAAACCTTCGCTACGTCTTCCGTATCTACAAAAACTTTCTTTGCAACATTGCCTTCCTTTATAATAAAGCCAAAACCACTATTATAGTCAGGGGTATCCTTATAGGATAAGCCCACAAAAGGCATAACATTATATTCTATACTACCTCCAATTTGTTGCAAGCCTAGCAAATACCAAGAAGCATAATTGTATTTTAATCGCGGATCTACTGTAATGTGCATAATTATCTCCTTACATTTTTAAGGTCACGGTTATGCATTAACAACCCTATAGGCATAAATATATTCCAAAGTATAGACAGCTTAGGAATTTCCGCATCTTTGTTTTTCAAGCATTGCCGAAATCGCCAATAATTAATTGCAGAACGAATTTTCCACTTTAGCGGAATATCATACGTTGTCATCTCTTGATAAGTCATCATAGAAGCTATAGGGCTATTCATTCTTGCCTTTGTTATTCCAGCAGTTATCCCCCCCTCTTGATATTCTGCTAAATAAATAACTTTGTCAAAATAACGCATCTTATATTTTGCACCAATTCTATTCCATATAAGCACTTCTGGACAAAACTTCTCGCCTCGTATTTCAGGAAAAGGAAATTCACGTAGAACATCCGTCTTAAATATTTCCTTCATATCACCTTGAATACCAATACCAAAACGAATATCCATATTCGTTCCATCAATATACTTAACTATTTCACCGCTAGACAATTTAATTTTTTCCTTAATCAATTTTCTAGGGAAGCCTGACCCTATGACTACCTCACTCTCCAAATATCCATCTAAACCACAAACACCTGCATACTGCTCCTTATTATATATATTGTGCCAAACATCAATAACATCTTGCAAGGCAAAAGGAGGAAGAGTATCATCAGAGTCTACTATAAAAAATAATTCTCCTTTAGCCTCTTTCACTCCAAAATTAATAGCAGAATGTTTACCCTCATTCGCTTTTTTAAAATACCTAATGACAAACTTATTACTACCGTCTGTCATTATTTGCTTCATAAGTTCTCCCGTATTATCGGTACTGCCATCATCAACAACTAACCACTCAAAATCTTTAAAACTTTGATTACATAAACTATCATACAATCGTTTAAGAAGATTTCCACGATTATAAGTAGGTGTAAAAACTGTTATCATCATCTGAAGAATTTATCAATATTATACCTTTCATCATATTCGTACTTCTCATAAGTACTGCCATCTCCTGCTGGCTGACCATTCGTAAGAAAGGTTTTATAGGGTATGTTGGGGGAGCGCCAAGCTAAGGTAATACGAAAAAAGAGTCCAAAAAATAGTAATATCATCGCAGGCTTTAACCACTTAGCAACATCTTTTCTATTACACAAATAGGTTATCATATAGATAATTCCTGGCATAAAATACCACCCCATGCGTCCTCCTTGCCCAAATCTCATAAATAGTAAGAGAAGAGCACAAAACACATAAGACATATTCAAAAACACAAGCGTTTGTTTCTCTTTATTTATCTTTCCATAATTCATAAAGAAA
>QWCJ01000363.1_pt1 | contig 16649 bp, 21 predicted proteins | sample 1972501 | NCBI WGS metagenome assembly QWCJ01 (sample SAMN09866711, study PRJNA288562) | Human vaginal metagenome isolate term2_vaginal, whole genome shotgun... | isolation source: vagina | host: Homo sapiens | place: USA: California
TTGATCTTCAGGGCGGAGTGCAAGTCTCCACCGGCAGTAAAGTCTGCGAGCGTAAGCCGAATCGGTGAAATTCCGATACCGACAGTATAGTCTGGATGAAAGAAGAGTTTTTCTATGCCTATTTTGCATACTTATAAATTCTAAGTCCCTGAAAGGGGACTTTTTTTAGTCTCCAAAAGGAGAAGGAATGAATTATGATAACTTAATGAGAGAATGTTTCGACCTAGCCCGTAAGGGGGCAGGAAAGGTTTTGACAAATCCTATGGTTGGAGCAATTCTTATAAAAAATGGAGAGATAATAGCTAAAGGCTATCACAAAAGCTTTACCTGCGACCATGCAGAAATCGCTTGCTTTAATAATCTTAAGGAAAGCGCAGAAGGAGCTACTCTGATAGTAAATCTCGAGCCTTGTTCCCATTTTGGCAAGCATCCTCCCTGTGTTGATGAAGTCATAAAAAGGAAAGTTAAAAGGGTTGTTATCGCAAATCTTGATACCAATCCCAAGGTGGACGGTCTTAGCAAATTAAAAAAAGCTGATATCGAGGTCATTACAGGAGTCCTAGAGGATGAAGGAAGAAAATTAAATGAAAAGTTTTTCTTCAATATGGAAAATAATAGACCTCTAGTAGCTTTAAAATATGCTCAAAGCCTGGATGGGAAAATAGCTACAGCTTCCTTTGATTCTAAGTGGATTACTAATGAAGAATCTAGAGCCTATGTTCACAAACTAAGGAGCGAATATGACGCAATCCTAGTTGGTGCTAACACCCTAAGGCAGGATAATCCAAGGCTTACTTCAAGGATTGAAGGGGGAGTTAACCCTTATAGAATTATCCTTTCTGATAAGCTAGATATTGATAAAGACAGAGAAGTCTTTAAGGAAAATGCTGATAAGAAAACTTATATCGCCACAATTTCTGATAAAGATATAGATATCAATGCAGAAATTATAAGATGTAAGGAAAAAGACGGTAGGGTTGATCTTAAGGACTTGCTTGATAAGTTATACGAGATAAATATCGGATCAGTTCTTGTAGAAGGAGGGTCTATCATAAATAACTCTTTCCTAGAAGAAGACCTAGTAGACAAAATCTATCAATTTATGGCTCCAATAGTAGTATCGGGCCTTGATTCAAGGTCTGCCTTTATAGGAGAAGGAGCCAAGGTCATAAAAGATGCCAAGAGATTTTCCATAGATGATATCAAAAGATTTGGTACTGATGTAATGTTTGAGGTAAATAATGTTTACAGGAATAGCTGAAGAATTGGGCCTAGTTAAGGAATTTAAGCAAAAATCCGATACAGTCGAGATTAAAATTTCTTGCAAAAAAGTCCTAGAAGATACAAAGCTAGGAGATTCGATAATGACTGACGGAGTATGTCTTACAGTTACGGAAATGACAGATTCCTACTACAAGGCCGATATCATGAATGAATCTCTTAAGAAAACTAAGTTTGATAGAAGTCTTTTGGGAAAGGAAGTCAACCTCGAAAGAGCCCTAAGATTTTCTGATAGACTAGACGGTCACATAGTCCAAGGCCATGTGGATGGAGTAGGAAGACTTATATCGATTAATAAAAACGTCTATAGATTTAAAACTACGAGGGATATCGGAAGATACATCGTAAACAAGGGATCAATTGCCATTGATGGCATATCTCTTACAGTATCTTACGAACAAGACGACATATTCGAAGTCTCCCTCATACCAGAGACCCTATCAAGGACGAATCTTAAAAATAGAAGGGTAGGAGACTTAGTGAATCTAGAAACGGATATCCTTTCTAGGATAGTTGAAAAGTTAAATAGAAGCGAAAAAAAGGAGGATAGAGACTCAATATTGGGTCTATTATAGATGAATAGAGTTAAAGAAGCCTTAGAAGCACTTAAAAGAAACGAAATAATCTTAGTTACTGACGACGAGGATAGGGAAAATGAAGGCGATATGATTTGCGCTGGAGAAAATGTTACGGGAGAAATGATAAATATCATGGCAACCTATGCCAAGGGCCTTATATGTACTCCTATTGGTAAGGAAGTAGCCAGTAGACTTTCTCTAAATCCTATGGTTGTCCAAAATACTGACAATCACGAAACAGCCTTTACTGTTTCAGTAGATCACGTAAATACAACTACAGGCATATCCGCCTTTGAGAGAGCAGAAACTATTAGAGCTCTTGCTTCAGAAGATTCCGAAGCGAGTGACTTTAGAAGACCAGGCCATGTATTTCCCCTAGTTGCCAAGGACGGAGGAGTTCTCGAAAGAGATGGACATACAGAAGCAACAGTTGATCTATTAAGACTAGCAGGTCTTAAGGAAGTAGGACTTTGTTGTGAAATTATGGCAGACGATGGCCATATGATGAGAGGAGATGACCTCTTAAAACTTGCTAAGAAGCTAAATCTAAAGGTGACAACAGTTAGTGAGATTAAGGAGTACAGGAAGAGCCTAGAAGTAGATGTAATATCAACCAATCCTGTAAATCTTCCTAGTGAATACGGCAGCTTCAAGGCTTATGGATTCCTTGATAGAAAAACTGGCAAAGAGCATATTGCTATAACCAAGGGAGATATCAAAAAGAGCGGCGTCCTAACAAGAATCCACTCTGAATGCCTAACAGGAGACGTATTGGGTTCAAGAAGATGCGATTGTGGTAGCCAGCTTCAAAAGGCCCTAAGAAATATAGAAGAAAATGGCGAAGGTGTTCTCCTTTACCTAAGACAAGAGGGAAGAGGCATAGGACTCTTTAACAAGCTTAAGGCCTATGAGCTTCAAGAACATGGCTACGATACAGTAGATGCCAATCTTAAACTAGGTTTTCCTGAAGATATGAGAGACTATAAGATCGCTTCAGAAATGCTAGATAGACTTGGGGTAAAATCAGTTAAGCTTATGACAAATAACCCTGATAAGATAAATCAACTAGAAGAATACGGAATAAAAGTAGAGTCCAGATGTCCTATAGAGATAAAGTCAAACGAAACAGATAGAAAATATCTTGAAATAAAAGCTTTGAGAATGGGTCACGAACTAAAAGAATTTAAGGAGATATAAAATGCGTGAGTTTAGTGCTAATTTAATTTCAAATGACAAAAAATATGCGGTTTTGGTTGCGAGATTCAACCATTTTGTAACAGATAGGTTAGTTGAAGGTTGTCTTGATACACTTAAAAGACACGACACAAAGGAAGAAAATATCGACCTAATTAGGGTTCCAGGAGCCTTTGAGATTCCTTTAGTTGCCAAGAAACTTGCCAAAAAGGACGAATACGATGCGGTAATCTGTCTTGGAGCAGTTATCCGTGGAGATACACCTCACTTTGACTATGTTTGTGCAGAAGTATCTAAGGGAGTTGCCAATGTTAGCCTTGATAGTGATAAGCCTGTAATATTTGGTGTAATCACAGCAGATACAATCGATCAAGCCCTCCAAAGATCTGGTGTTAAGGCAGGCAATAAGGGAAGCGAAGCAGCTCTTGCAGCGATCGAGATGGCAAATCTAATGGATATCTTATGATAGTCATCTTTGACTTCGACGGGACCATCCACAAGACCGAATTAGTCTACAAGGAAGCTCTCTACACAACCTTAAGAGAGCTTGGGATCGACCCAAAAAGTGTTGACTACAAGAAATATATAGGCATGAGTCCAAAGGCCTGCTGGGATGATATCCTAAAGGATGATTCAAACAAGGATCATCTGATAGAGCTAAATGGCAAAAGAATTAGGGAAAACTTATCAAAAACAGGGGCACTTTACGAAAACTCTTATAAAACTCTTAACTATCTAAAAGGAAAATACGACTTATACATCCTAAGTAAGTGTCTAAGAGCCTATATGGATGAGGTGAGAAGAGTCTATAAGCTAGACGATTACTTCTCCAAATATCTAGTAGGTGAGGACTTTGATTTTATAGATAAGTATAAGATCCTAAGGGAAAATGTCAAAAGCGATTATATCATGGTAGGAGATAGGTACGAGGATATAATGGCAGGATACGAGAATAAGCAAAAAACTATCTTTGCAAGCTACGGTTATGGAAAAGTCCATGAAGGCGAGAAAGCGACCTATAAGATTAATTCGATAGATGAGCTTATGAATATTTTATAATTTAAAAGGGGACGAAAGTCCCCTAATTTATATTTGATTTCCCGAAGATTTCTTCTATTTTAATCTTATAACAAGCAGTAATATCTCCATTCATTTTAACTGCCATTTTTATATAGTCATCTAGATCTGGATAGAATTTTTTACATATAAGGGTAAGGGCCAGGTCTCTTTCTTTTTTATCTTCTATTAGAGAACAAGTCCCTTCTACTATTGCCGATTCGTATTTTAAGGTAAAAAGCTTAGCGAGTTTTTTTGGCTCTTTCATAATCTCCTCATGGCTAATTGGATCGGGCAAGTAATTATCTCCTACAAAGACTATCCTTACACGTTTTTCCTTGTCTAAGAGACTGTTTTTTTCTCCGATTTTTGCTCCGTGAAAGTAAAGATAATCTCCCTTACGGGCGAAGGTAAGGGGAATGGAGTAGGCACTTTCACCTATAGTCATTACACCAAAGCTTACTTTATCAATTATTTCCAGGGCGAAATTTTTATCTTTTTCTCTATCTTTTCTTCTCATTTACTTAGCTCCAAAACATAGTCATAGATTTCGTTCTTGCCAAGCTTTGAATTTTTCTTTATTTCCTTTACGATTTCCTTGGTTCGTTTGCCTTCGGATATAGATCTTAGTATTTCATTCTTGTAGGATTCGACAGATTCTTCCTCCCTTTCTCCTCCTTCAAGGATTAGGACAAACTCTCCCTTCAGGGTTACATCCTCTATATTTATATCTCCTATAGGACTTTGCCTATATTCTTCGAATTTTTTAGTAAGTTCTCTTGCAAGGGCAAGTTTTCTCTTAGGGAAAAGATTCTTAAAATCAGCTAGGGTATTTGCGAAATTATGGGGAGTATCTAGGATGATAGATGTCTTTTCCTCGTTTTTTATCTTTTCGTAAAGGGCTTTTTTATCAGCTGACTTTTTAGGTATAAAACCATAATAGGAAAATTTGTCATTAGAAAGACCAGATCCTACAAGGGCTGTGATTATAGCACTTGCCCCTGGAAGGATAGTGTAGGTAATTTTTTCTTCAATACATTTCTTGATGAGGATATGGCCAGGATCAGATATACCTGGCATACCTTGGTCAGTTATAACAGCGTAGGTCTTTCCCCTTCTAATCTCTTCTATGATATCTATAGATTTAGATGATTCGTTAAACTTATGGTAGGAGGTGAGGGGTTTATCTATCTCGTAGTAATTTAAAAGCTTTCTAGATTCTCTAGTATCTTCACAAGCTATCACATCAACTTCCTTAAGGACATTGATGGCCCTAATAGTCATATCCTCCAGGTTTCCAATTGGTGTAGGGACAAAATATATTTGATAATCCATAAGACCTCCTTAATCCAAATCATTTATTTCTTTCATCTCTTTTGAGTAACTTTTTCCTTCATATATTACCAAAGGATCTTCTATCTTTAGCCCATCTCTTGCATTTTTTACAAATTCTACTAGGATAAACTGGGGCTTTTCGTAGACCCTTGATTCTACAAATCGGACCCTCTTAGGCTTGATATTGCCCGACTTATTGAAAATCTCAACCATTCTTTCCGGTTTATGAATCATAAATAGCTTGCCCTTATCCTTGAGGGTCTTGTTGGCAAAGGCGAAGATATCTTCAAGCTTCAAGTATTTTTCCTGCCTAGATATAAGAAATTCCTCTTCCTTATTTCCTATATTGTCGGTGATTTTATAGTAGGGTGGGTTGGTAATTATATAATCGAGAGAATTTTCCTTAAAATCAATATTATTTAGGTCGTCGTTGATAATCTCGATATTTTCTATATTATTTAAGGCTATATTTTCTCTTAAAAGATCTGCCTTAGCCTTTTGGATCTCAACTGCGTAGACCTTCTTTAGCTTATAGAGGGAGTTTGTAAGAAAAGAAAGGACACCAGAGCCTGCTCCTATATCAAGGGCTGTTCTACCTTTCTTCATTTTAGCGAAATCTCCCAGTATTATGGAGTCCACTCCAAAAGAGTAAGACCCATCGACATGTATCATTTTTATATTTGTTCTTGGTAGGTAATCTAATTTCTTCATACTTTAATTATAGCAAATAAAAAGGGATTGTTGCAAAACTATGAATAATCATCGTACCATCGTTAGAAGGTTCTCTTAGGGAATTTTCAGCGGTGCCTGCCGGCTGATGGAGGCAAAATTGCCGTGGAGGTTCTTCTAACGATAACGGTACGATTTATTCATTCTACAACAGCCCTCTAGTGACTAGGCTGTGTGGATTGACTTTGGCTCTAGGTATTCCATTAGGCCAAATCTTCCACCTTCTCTACCGACTCCAGATTGCTTGTAGCCTCCAAATGGGAGCTCTGAGCTTCCTCCGAAGGAGTTGACATAGACATCTCCAGCCTTTATTTCATAGGCTATATACATGGCTTCTTTCTCATTGCCGAAAACTGCTGAAGATAGGCCAAAGTCTACTGCATTAGCGACCTCGATTGCTTCCTCCTTGTCCTTAACCTTAATTATAGATAGAACTGGTCCAAAGATTTCTTCATCGTGGATTTTCATGCCTGGCTTAACATCAGTAAATATTGCAGGTTTTACATAATAACCTACTTCACTTTCACTAGGAACTTCTCCTCTCATAAGCTTGGCACCTTCTTTGATACCTTCTTCGATGTAGGATTTAACTTTGTCGAATTGTTTCTTACTTGAAAGTGTTCCTACAACAGTGGACTCATCCTCTGGATTTCCAACTGGGTAATTATCATATTGCTTTAGAAATTCTTCTAGGACTTCGTCGTAGATATCTTCTGTGATGATAGCCCTAGATAGGCAAGAGCATGTTTGCCCTACATTTAGATATACCCTGTCGAGGACTTGTTTGACCCCGTCTTCCTTACTGCATCCTTTGACGAAAACTGCTGGGGATTTTCCACCAAGCTCTAGGACAACTTTCTTAGCAGTATCCATGGCGTTTTTAGCAGAAGCTGATCCACCGGCAAGGCTACCTGTGTAGGATACCATAGCTACATTAGGATTTGTATTTAATATATCTCCAACTTCGGCACCGGATCCTGTTATGAGATTGAAGACTCCCTTAGGAAGACCTATCTCATCAAAGGCCTTGGCGACGAAATAAGCTGTAAGGGGTGTATCTGAGGCTGGCTTTTCTACTACAGGACAAGCCATTAGTATTGCAGGGATTACCTTCATTATGATTTGACCTAGAGGATAATTCCATGGGGTAAGGCTTGCTACAACTCCGATTGGCTCCATCCTTACGAAGCCTCCATTCATTTCAATCTTGTAATCTATTAATCTCGCTTGGTCGATAAAGGTATCTATCCTTTGGATTTGCTTATCGAATTGACCAGGCTTTGCAATTTTTATAGGAACTCCAAGCTCCTTAAGGATTGTATCCATTATCTCATCTTCATGGTCTACTAGCCAGTCTCTAAATTTTTCTATATAAGAAATTCTCTCCTCAAGGCTAGTCTTGGAAAATTCCTTAAAGGCTTCATAGGCAGCCTCACATGCAAGATTTATCTCGTCAGCAGTCGCTTTAGGCACTTTTCCTATTATTTCTCCTGTTACAGGATTTTCTACTTCAATCCATTTGTTGGATTTGCTTTCTATATATTCTCCATTTATATATAATTTTTCATTATTTAAATTCTTAAAACTCATCTAAGCCTCCTTATATAATAACTACCCAAATTTTTTTCTTATTTATTGAAAGGGTATAATATTTAGGAAGAATTTACTCAAAGTAGACAAAGGAGGCATATATGAAATATTTTGGTACAGATGGATTTAGGGGAGAAGCTAACAAGACCCTTAATGTATACCATGCTTTTAAAATAGGAAGATTTATTGGAGATTACTTCTCAAAAAATAAAAATGGAAATGGAAAGATACTTATAGGTAAGGACACAAGGAGAAGCTCTTATATGTATGAGGCTGCTCTATCTGCAGGAATTACTTCATCAGGCTCAAACGCTCACCTCATGCACGTAACACCTACTCCTTCTGTTTCTTATATTACAAAGACAGAAGACTTTGATTGTGGAATAATGATAACAGCAAGCCACAACCCTTACTATGACAATGGGATTAAGATTATTAATAGCGATGGAGAGAAGATGGAAGATTCTTTCCTAGAAGAGTTAGAAAAATATATAGATAGTGATATCGAAGACATCGACCTTGCCATTGATGAAAATATAGGAAGAACTGTTGACTTTATCGGAGGAAGAAATAGATATATAGCCTATCTTATCCAAACTGTTACCAGATCTTTTGAAGGAATTAAGGTGGGACTTGACTGTGCAAACGGAGCAAGCTTTACGATAGCAAAACCTGTCTATGACGCCCTAGGAGCTGATACTTTTGTAATAAACGCTGATCCAAATGGCTTTAATATCAACAAGGATGCAGGTTCAACTCATATAGAAAATCTCCAAAAATTCGTAATAGAAAATAATCTAGATATTGGCTTTGCCTTTGACGGTGATGCTGATAGGTGTATAGCTGTGGATAATAAGGGAGAAGTAATCGATGGAGATTCCATCCTTTATATATCTGCTAAACACATGAAAAAAGAAGGCGCTTTAAACTCCAATACTGTTGTAACTACAGTGATGAGTAATATCGGACTATACAAGGCCTTTGACGAGTTAGGAATCGACTATGTAAAAACTGATGTAGGTGATAAATACGTTCATGCTTGTATGGATGAAAATGGTTATGAACTAGGTGGTGAGCAATCTGGTCATATCATTTATAAGAAGTTTGCCAACACTGGTGATGGAATCCTAACATCTCTTAAGCTAATGGAAGCTATGATTGAAGAAAAAACTGATATAGCAAGCCTAAGAAGAGACTTAAAAATCTATCCACAAAAGCTTGTCAATGTGAAAGTAAAAGATAAGGAAGAGACTCTAGGGAACAAGGAAGTTCAAGCAAAAATTAAAGAAGTAGAAGATAAATTACAAGATAGCGGTAGGGTCTTAGTTAGAAAAAGCGGAACCGAGCCACTTATAAGAGTTATGGTGGAAGCTGAAACAGATGAAATTGCAGAAGCATCTGTTAACGAAATCGTAGCAAAAATCAAGGATTTGGGTCTAAGTATATAATGAAAGATTTTAGGACGGGAAGAGAAATAGATATAAAGGAAGCTGTTCTCGTCGTTGGAAATAAAGTTTATGCAAGAGAGTCTTTCATAGCCGTGGATACCTCAAAGCTAATAGATTACCCTCCAAAGGTCTACTATGACAAGGATGAAAATCTTCTAGGAAATATGTATGATGAGGGAGTTTTTGAGCTAGAGGATATTGAAGATATCCTTTTAGATTATGAGGACCAGATCTTTTCTAACCATGACTTAGATGATATAAGAAAGTTTCTTATAGAAAGAAGGAAAAAATTCTATGAAAAACTCTCACAAAAACAATGAAAATCTTTGACAAAACCGTCTAAAGGTGGTATTATCATACCTTGTATGGAAGTATCCGTATAAATTAATAGGAGGTGTTTTATGGCAGATAAAGTAAAAATGGAATGTACAGAATGCAAAAACAGAAACTATGATACAACAAAAAACAAAAAAAATCATAGCGAAAGATTAGAGCTAAAGAAATATTGCCCATTCTGTAAAAAACACACTGTTCACAGAGAAACAAAGTAGGAGCAAATATGGCTAAGAAAAAGGATTCTTTCTTTTCTGGCGTATCAAGAGAATTTAAGAAGATTCAATGGCCAACAAAGAAGACAGCATTTGAGTATTCTTGGATAGTAATTGCAATCTCAGCTGCAACAGCTTTGGCAATTTGGCTACTTGATCAAGTCTTCCAATTCCTACTTCAAATCATAATGTAGGTGTGAAATGACAGATTCTTACGATTTCTCAGAAAACAAAGAAGAAGAAAATTTATCAGAAGATAAAGAAATTTCAACAGAAGAATCTAAGGATAGGGACTTAGAAGCTATCAAGGAAAATGCCAGATGGTATGTAGTTCATACCTACACAGGCTATGAAAACAGAGTCAATGACAAGATTCAAATGATGATTGACAATGAACAAAACCCTGATATCTTAGAAGTTACTGTGCCAACAGAAGAGTATGTTGAAGTAAAGAATGATACTAAAAAGGTAAAAACTAGAAAGCTCTTTCCAGGATATGTAATGGTTAAGATGAATATCACCAACAAAAGCTGGTATATCATTAGAAATACCCAAGGTGTTACAGGCTTTGTAGGACCAGATGGAAAACCAGTTGCCCTAACTCCAGCTGAAGTTAGAAAGTTCGGAGTAAAAGATGAGGCACCAATACTAAATATCAATGTCAATGTTGGCGATGATGTAAATATCATAAGCGGTCCATTTGAAGGATTCGTAGCCAAGGTTGAAGAAGTTGATAAGGAAAAAGGCTCTATCAAAGCTTTTGTAGATATGTTTGGTAGAGATACCCTTATAGATCTAGATTTTACAGATATCGAAACTATTTAGTAACTGTCGAAGTTAGTGGGAGGGCTTTGCCCGCAAAACCACAAGGAGGTAAAAATGGCAGATAAAGAAGTAAAAGCATTAGTTAAATTACAAGTACCAGCAGGAGCTGCATCTCCAGCACCACCAGTAGGTACAGCACTCGGACCACACGGAATCAACATCATGGAATTCGTGCAAGCATTTAATTCAAAGACAGCAGACCAAGCTGGAATGATAATACCGGTAGAAATGACTATTTATGCGGATAGGACATTTGACTTTATTACAAAAACACCACCAGCACCAGTATTAATCAAAAAAGCTATCAATCTTCAAAAAGGTTCAGGAGAACCAAACAAGAACAAGGTTGGTTCAATCAAGAGAAGCCAACTTGAAGAAATTGCAAAGACAAAAATGCAAGATCTTAACGCAGCTAGCTTAGAAGCAGCTGTAAGCATGATAGCTGGAACAGCAAGAAGTATGGGAGTTACTGTAGAAGATTAGTGGGAGATATAAATCGTAGACCACAGGAGGAATTAAATGGCTAAAAGAGGAAAAAGATATATTGAAGCGAAAAAATCTTTCGATTCAGCAAAAGAATACACACTAGACGAAGCTTTAGATATAATTGAAAAAACAGCAAGTGCTAAGTTTGACGAAACAGTAGAATTACACTTCTCACTTGGAGTAGATAGCAGACACGCTGACCAACAAGTAAGAGGAACAGTAATCCTTCCTCACGGAACTGGTAAAACTCAAAAGGTTCTAGCTTTCGTTAAAGAAGACAGAATCGACGAAGCACTAGCAGCAGGCGCTGACTATGCAGGTGGAGAAGACCTAGCAGCTAAGATCCAAAATGAAGGATGGCTAGACTTTGACGTTGTAGTAGCAACACCTGACATGATGGCAGTTGTAGGTAGACTTGGTAGAGTACTTGGACCACAAGGCTTAATGCCAAACCCAAAAACTGGAACTGTTACACCAGACGTTAAGAAAGCTATCGAAGAGATCAAAGCTGGTAAGGTAGAATACAGAACAGACAAGGCTAACCTTATCCACGTACCAACAGGAAAGGTATCTTTCGGAAAAGAAAAACTAGCTGAGAACATCAGAAGCTTACTAACAGCTGTAGCAAAGGCAAGACCAGCTGCTGCAAAGGGTAAATACATGAAGTCAGTTACTCTTGCATCAACTATGGGACCTGGAATCAAATTATCTCCAGCAAGAGCTATGGATTTAGTTGAAAAATAAATTTGCAAAAAAATTATTTTGTGATATAATAAATAAGTCAAATAAACAGGCTACCAAAGACTACGCAGACAGAAATGTTTAATTATTGCGTATAGGTGGGAAGAAGAATCTACATCCCCACCGATGTAGGCAGGACTAATTCTGCCTAATGTGGGGATTTTTATATACCTACCAAAGCCTATAGGAGGTGAAATAGTGAGCGAGAAAGCTATAGCAGCTAAACAAGAAGTTGTAAACGAGATTAAAGAAAAAATCGAAAACGCACAATCAGTAACATTAGTTGGATTTGACCGTATGGATGTAAAAGAAATTACAGACCTACGTAACAAGTTCAGAGAAAAAAATGCTGAATACAAAGTTTACAAGAACACAATGATGAGATTTGCCTTCCAAGAGTTAGGATATGAAGAACTCATTGACGAACTTAAGGGATCAAACGCACTAATCTTCTCAAACGAAGACTTAGTTAACGGACCAAAAGTAGCAGTTGACTACACAAAAGAAGGCGATGAAGAAAAAGAAAAATTAGTTCTTAAGGCAGGAGTTGTTGAAGGAAACTTCCAAACTGGTGAACAAATGATGGCAATAGCTACATTACCACCAACAGAAGCACTTCACTCTATGCTAGCTAACGTACTACAAGCACCAATTAGAAGACTTGCAGGAGATCTTAACAACACAGTATCTAAGATTGCAATTGCTCTTGATGCAGTACGTGAGAAAAAAGAACAAGCAGGCGAATAATAAAATATAAACATTAAAGGAGAATATAATAATGGCAAGCGAAAAAGTAACAAACCTATTAGAAGAAATCAAAGAACTTACAGTACTAGAACTATCTGACCTAGTAAAAGCAATCGAAGAAGAATTTGACGTAACAGCTCAAGCAGCAGTAGCAGCAGCTCCAGCAGCAGCAGCTGGCGCAGGTGAAGCAGCAGCAGCTGAAAAAACAGAATTCGACGTAATTCTTAAATCAGCAGGATCAGCTAAGATCAACGTAATCAAAGTTGTTAAAGACGCAGCTGGACTTGGACTAAAAGATGCTAAGGCACTTGTAGATGCAGCTCCAAAAGCAGTAGCTGAAGGCGTTGCTAAAGATGCAGCTGAAGAACTAAAAGCTAAACTAGAAGAAGCTGGTGCTGAAGTAGAACTTGCTTAATCTATTTAAGTAGAAGGGCCCTCTTTGAGGGTCTTTTATTTTGCTTATTTGACAATTTGATAAAAATAAGTATATTAGTAATATAGAATAATTCTAATGTTAGAAAGAGGCAAATGGTGGAAAAGATTATTAACGAGCTGAGAAATGAAGAATACAAGCAAAGATTACCCAAACTCAGAGAGCTTTTAGCAAACCACAATATAAGGGTTTCACACCAAAGGCTTCTGATATTGGATTATCTAATAATGAATCCGACTCATCCTACGGCAGATACGATCTATAAGGATTTGAAGAAGGTAGATCCGGTTATAAGTCAGGCGACAGTCTACAACACCCTAAATCTTTTAGTTGAGCATAAACTAGTCAAGGAACTTGACTTTAATATGTCAAGCAAGAGATATGAGTTCAAAAAGACCAATCACGGACACTTTATCTGTGAGTCATGTGGTCTTATAGAAGATTTGGATGTCGGCGACTTAGAATATCCAGAAGAGCTTAAGGAATACGAAATAGATAATGTTGAGGTAATATACAGGGGCTTGTGCCCGGTTTGTTTACATAAAGATTAAGATGACTTGTGCTTTTTAGCGCAAGTTTTTAATTTACATATTTAAGGAAAATTTAACTTATCCTTGAAGCTATTATTTGGATGATAAGCTATTTGCTTCTTGATAGAAATATTATAGAGAATAAGTTTATTAAGTAAGAGGGTTCTAGCGGGATGATTTTTAAATTATTCAGGAAGTTAAGGGAAGCTTTTGCTGGGATAATCGCCATGCGATTATTAAAGAGAATTGAAAAAATATAAAAAATATAAAAATAACAAATTTGTAAAAATATAATTTTCTAAAAATCCTAAACTACTTAATGTTTTGTCTTGGCTAAAAAGTAATATTTTCGAATATAAAAAAAGGTGGACTATAATCCACCTGACTTACAGATTCAAATCCTCAAAAAATTTCATCGAATGATCTATATCGTGATATTTAAAGCCTAGGTCGAAGGCTTCTTTTCTTTGGGCGCTAGATCCGTGAGTGAAGGAATCAACGTCTACATCACGACCTGCCATTTCTTGGATCCTATCATCACCAATTGCAGAAGCTGCATTCATCGCCTCTTCTATATCTCCTTCTTCAAGATAGCCCTTCTCCTTCACATAGTAGGCGAAAAGCCCTGCAAAATAATCGGCCTGAAGTTCCTGGGCTACTGATACCTTGTTATATTCCGTCTCTGACAATCTCTGTCTTAAGTCATTAGTTTGTTTTATGATACCGAGTTCATTTTGGACGTGGTGGCCTATTTCGTGAGCTAGGACATAGGCAAGGGCAAAGTCTCCACCACCACCGAACCTACTTTTGAGGTCATCGTAGAAGGATACATCGAAATATACCGTCTTATCTACTGGACAATAGAAGGGTCCCATCCTTGATTGAGCTATACCACAGCCAGTTTTAGTTGTATCTTGATAGAGAGTCATCTGTGCTTCGTGATAGGTCCCTCCATTTTCCTTAAATATCTCATGCCATACATCTTCAGTATCAGCGAGTATTACTGACAAGAAGTCTTCTAGTTTCTCTCTTTCCTTTGAAACTTCCCCAGACTCTATTTGAGTGTTTTGATTAACTTGTTGATTTTCGTTTGTTACTACACTAGGATTAACTCCCAAAAAATATAAGAGTAGCATAATTACGATTCCACCAATGCCTCCTCCTACAGCTACAGGAGCCTTGGATCCTCTATTGACATTAGAAGATCGTCTTCTATCTTCCCATTTCATATTTACCTCCATATTTATTTCCTTATATTTATACCCTAAAGTTAAATAAATATGATATAATACTAATGTTATTTAAAGGAGGAAAAATTGAAAAGAATACACACAATAATTCCAGGCTTTGTCTTGGCGATTTTCATTGCTATTATAGCGAAATTTATTGAAAGTATCTTACCTATGCATTTAATAGGAGGATCAGTAATTGCTTTATTTATAGGAATGTTCCTAAACAATTACATAAATACTGAAGGACTTCTAAAAGACGGTATCAAGTTTACATCAAAAAGACTACTTAAATTTGCCATAATTCTTTTGGGTGCATCACTAAATATTAGTATGGTCCTAAATGTAGGTAGGTTATCTATTTATGTAATGGTCTTTACCCTAGCTACCTGCTTTGGCTTAGGTCATTTTATTGGAAAGGCCTTGGGCCTAAATTGGAAGATGAGTAACCTCATATCAGCAGGAACAGGAATCTGTGGAGGATCTGCAATAGCTGCGATTTCCCCAGTAATAGATGCAGAAGATACAGACGTAGCCTACGCAATGAGTGCTACATTTCTATTTGACATGCTTATGATAGTTTTGTTTCCAATAATGGGTAAGGCTTTAGGACTTAGCGACATTGCTTACGGTCTTTGGACAGGAACAGCTGTAAATGATACATCAAGTGTTGTAGCGGCAGGCTTTGCCTTTTCAGAAGGAGCAGGTGACTTCGCTGTTATGGTTAAGCTTACCAGGACTCTTTCTATAATTCCAACCGTGATTATATTTTCGCTAATCAATAATCATATTAAGAAAAAAGAAGGTTCTATAAGTGAAAGTAGGAAACTATCCATCACATCAATATTACCATATTTTATATTAGGATTTTTGCTAATGGTTGGCTTAAACTCAGCTGGTGCATTTAGACCAGAAACATCAGACTTACTCAAAAACATTAGTAAGTTCTTAATGGTAGCTGCCCTTGCAGCAATTGGACTTAATACAAAATTCAATGAAATGAAAAAATCAGGAATTAACCCAATGATTCATGGATTTGTTATATCAGTATTGGTTGTAATAGTTGCAATTAGTGTTGAATATTTTATGGGTCTTGTATAAGTAAGAAGAATAAAATTAGAAAAAGTCGTCTCTTTAAAATCTTCTAGTAAGCTTTTAAATAAAGGGGCGATTTTTGTATATTTAAAAAATAAGTAGAAATCAGAATAATAAATACAATCAGCTAACATCTTGAGTAAAATTGGGCAAAAAAATGGAGCCACTTCCCGGAATTGAACCGAGGACCTCTTCCTTACCATGGAAGCGCTCTACCTACTGAGCTAAAGTGGCACATATATAATTGTACACCATAAAAAATAAAAAGCAAATTTCTGTGGAGAAATTTTATTAATAAGATATTTTAATATAAAAATCTATCTGGTATAATAAAATTAATAGAATTTTTGTTAGCTTTATGGTATTATAGACTATATGAGTATATTAGGAGGATTAAATGAGCAAACAAACATTTGAAAGAAGCAAACCACATATTAATATTGGTACAATCGGCCACGTAGACCACGGTAAAACAACAACAACAGCAGCAATCACCCAAGCCCTAAACAAAAAATACGGTACAGGTGAATACGTAGACTACGAACACATCGATAAGGCTCCAGAAGAAAGAGAACGTGGAATCACAATCAATACTTCTGTAGTAGAATACGAAACAGAAAACAGACACTATGCCCACATCGACGCTCCAGGCCACGCTGACTACGTTAAAAACATGATCACAGGTGCAGCACAAATGGATGGTGCTATCATCGTAGTATCTGCAGCAGACGGTCCAATGCCACAAACAAGAGAACACATCCTACTAGCAAGACAAGTAGGCGTTCCAAAAATCGCAGTATTCCT
>QWCJ01000364.1_pt1 | contig 16631 bp, 14 predicted proteins | sample 1972501 | NCBI WGS metagenome assembly QWCJ01 (sample SAMN09866711, study PRJNA288562) | Human vaginal metagenome isolate term2_vaginal, whole genome shotgun... | isolation source: vagina | host: Homo sapiens | place: USA: California
CAAGGCCCGCCTGCCCTCCCATTCCAGCTGCGCACCCGACTTTCCATTCCAGCTGCGCGCCTGGTCGCAAGACCCGCCTGCCCTCCCATTCCAGCTGCGCGCCTGGATCCCACGCCACGCCCCGCACTCCGCCCCTCCCCTGAGCGGCAAATGTCGCTAGAACGGGAATCCATGAAGCCGCAAATACAGTCTCCACAAAGCGCAAGCTCCTGACCTGCACTTTTACATTAATGCAAATTATCTGCATTAACGTATTCCCGTTCTAACGACATTTCAGCCCCAGCGGGCACAAAACCCCGCCCGGCGAGCCTGCGTTTTCGCCCGGCGAGGCACGCATTCCCGTTCTAACGACATTTCAGCCCCAGCAGGGGCACAAAGCCCCGCCCGGCGAGCCTGCGTTTTCGCCCGGCGAGGCACGCATTCCCGTTCTAACGACATTTCAGCCCCAGCAGGGGGCAGGGGCAGCAAGGAGCAACCCAGCGCCCAGGCAGGCCCCTACCGCTGCTCGGCCAGCCCACCCCTACCGGCCAATGCCAGCTGGAGCAGGCCCCTACTGCTGCTCGGGCCCCCCTCTACTGCTGCTCGGCCAGCTCCGTCGCCTGGCGCGCAATCGCCAGCTCCTCATTCGTCGGAACCACGAACACCTTCACCTTGGAATCATCGGTAGAGATCTCCCGCGCGCCGACGATCCCCTCGGAGTTCTCATTCCGCGCCTCGTCAATCTCAATACCAAAGTTCTGCAGGTCAGCCATGGCATCGCGGCGCACCTGCACTGCGTTCTCGCCCACGCCCGCGGTGAACACAATCGCATCCACGCCACCCAGGATCAGCATGTAAGAGCCAATGAAGCGACGCAGCGCGTGGATGTACACGTCGTAAGCCAGCTGCGCATTCTCATCGCCGTCCTCGATCAAGGTCTTCAGCTCGCGGAAATCGTTCACGCCAGCCATACCCTTCAGACCGGACTCGCGGTTCAGCAGCTTATCCGCCTGGTCCACCGTCATCCCGCCGGAACGCGCCAGATGGAAAATAATGCCCGGGTCAATGTCGCCGGAACGGGTGCCCATCACCAGGCCGGCGAGTGGCGTCAATCCCATCGTCGTATCAACAGCCACACCGCCACGAATCGCGGCGGCCGAGGCACCGTTACCCAGGTGCAGGGTGATCTGGTTGACCTCCTCGGCGGGCTTGCCCAGCAGGTCCGGAACCTTGGAGGAGACGTATTCGTGGCTGGTGCCGTGGAAGCCATAGCGGCGGATGTCGTACTCGTCGGCGATGTCCTTCTTGATGGCGTAGTTCGCCGCGTGCTCCGGCAGTGTGGAGAAGAACGCGGTGTCGAACACGGCCACGTGCGGGACGTGTTCCAGCAGCGCGCGGGCGTTTTCAATGCCGTCGATGTTGGCGGGGTTGTGCAGCGGCGCCAACGGGATGAGCTCCTTGAGCTGCTCGATCACCTCGTCGTCGATGAGCACGGGCTCTGTGAACGTCGCGCCACCGTGGACCACGCGGTGCCCTGCTGCTACCAGGTCTAGGTCTTGGGGTCCGACGCCCAGTAGCGTCATCATGCCGAAGGCGCGTTCTAGGCCAACAGAGTGGCTGAGGATAGGGCGATTGTCTTCCATCTTCGACGTTTCCGTCTGAATCTGGATGTGCCCCTTCTTCTCACCGATCTTCTCGACAATACCGGAGACGAATGGGTCCGCCGTCGCGTTTGCTTCCGGGTCGAGGACTTGGAACTTGATAGAGCTGGAGCCCGAGTTGAGGACGAGTACGTACTTGGTCACTTTTCTTCTCTGTTCTTTTCTCTTCTTCTGTTGGTGCCGTTAACCGCTCGGCCGGCCGGCGGGGTGGTTCCCGCTGGCAAATGCCGACGACTGCATGGTTCGCAGGTTCGCGCCACGGCCGCCGGCCTTCCGGCTAGTTGGCCTGGATTGCCGTAATCGCCACGGTGTTCACGATGTCCGGCACGGTCGCGCCACGCGAGAGGTCATTCACCGGCTTGTTCAGGCCTTGCAGGATCGGCCCCACGGCCAGCGCATCAGCGGTGCGCTGGACCGCCTTGTAGGTGATGTTTCCGCAGTTCAGGTCCGGGAACACGAACACGGTTGCCTGCCCGGCCACGTCAGAGCCCGGCAGCTTCTTCTGGCCGACGGATTCCACCACTGCGGCGTCGAACTGCAGCGGCCCGTCGAGTGGCAGGTCTGGGTTGTTCTCCTGGGCCTTCTTCACGGCGGCGGCCACGGCTTCCACGTCCGCGCCCGCACCGGAGGTGCCAGTGGAGTAGCTCAGCATCGCCACCTTCGGCTCGATACCGAACTGCGAGGCGGTCTGCGCGGACACGGCGGCGATCTCCGCCAGCTGGTCGGGGGTGGGGTTCGGGTTCACGGCGCAGTCGCCGAATGCCCACAGCGCGCCGTCCATGACCATCAGGAAGATGGAGCTGACCACCGACGCACCCGGCGCGGTCTTGATGATCTGGAACGAGGGCTTAATGGTGTGCGCGGTCGTGTGGGCCGCGCCGGATACCATACCGTCGGCGATACCCTTGTGGACCATCATCGTCGCGTAGTAGCTGATGTCCTGCATGGTCTCGCGCGCCTGCTCCAGGGTGATGCCCTTGTGCTTGCGCAGCTCGGCGAACTCGGCGGCGAACTCCTCCAGCTGGTTGCCCTCGCTCGGGTCGGTCAGAGTGGCACCGGAAAGGTCCAGCCCCAGCTCCTTGGCGCGGCAGGCGATGTCGTCCGGGTTGCCCAGGATGGTCAGCTGGCACACTTTGGCGCGCAGCAGCTGGTCGGCGGCGGTGAGGATGCGGTCGTCCTCGCCTTCCGGCAGCACGATGTGCGCGTTCTTTTCGCGGGCCTTGATCAGCAGGTTGCGCTCGAACAGCTCGGGGCCGATCACGGGCTCCTTCGCAGCACTCGCCCCCGCGGCACTCCCAGCCCCGCCAGCCCCCGCACCAGCATCAGCCCCGCCAGCCGCTGCCTGCGCGATGCCTTCCAACGCGATGTGGCGAATCGCCTGCCCTTCCGCCTCGACAGCGTTCGCTGCGGCGGCAGCTGCGGAGGCGGTGGCGTCAATAAAAGAAATACCGGCCGGCTTGCGCCCCGAGCGCACCAGCTGCCCGGAGGCCAACTGCAGCGCCGTGGCGTCGGCCGGGCTGCCCGCGAGCAGGTAGTGGGAGGCACCCGCGGCGGCGGCTAGGCGCGAGTCGAAGTTGATCTCGCCGGTGCCGAGCAGTACGGCGCCAGCACCGGCAGCGGCTCCGGCGCCGACCTTAGCGTCGTAGGCCGCGTCGAGGGCGGCGGCGAAGTCGGGCGCGGAGGGGCGAATGGTGTCGAAGATGTCGACTGCCTCTGCCTCCCCCAGTGCGTCCAAGATGCCGGAGCGGCGCGCGGCGGCGCTCGCTATCGGCGAGATGACGGCGTTCGTGCCAGTTCCTTGGGGCGCGATAGACGACGCGATAGACACAGCTCACATACCTTCCTCAATGGAGTTCCACTTCACTTCCATTGTGCCTTGGCAGCCCCGTACTAGCGAGGCGCGCACGGAAGGTTCGCCCTCGCTCTACCCCCTGGCGCGCTCTTTCTCGCGCTGTTGTACGTTCGTTCCTTCTTCTTCGTAGTGACGCCCACTTGCCCGCCCCTCGGCGGACTCCGCATCGCTGTCCACGGCGGCTTGCTGGGGGTCTTCCGGTGCATCGTCGCCGGTCAGGGAGCGTTCCAGCAGGGAGCGCTTGCGGACGACGACGAGGGCGACGATCACTGCGAGGCCGATCAAGATGACGGCGACCACGCCGAGGAAGCCGAAGTAGTTCACCAGGCGGCTGGAGTTCAGCAGCATCAGCAGCCCGCCGACCACGCCGCCAAGTACTTCTGGCTTCATAATGGTTACGATCCATGCGGCGATCGGGGCGGCGATGGCTCCGCCGACCAGCAGGCCGACGACTGGTTGCCAATTTTCTGCCAATTCCGAACCCATGCCGGCAACGAAGCCTGCGGAGGCGGAAACGGCAACCAGGAACTCGGCGGTGTTTACCGTGCCGATGATGCGGCGCGGTTCGGCCTTGCCCACGCTCATCAGGGTGGAGGTGGTTACAGGTCCCCAGCCGCCCCCGCCGGAGGCATCCAGGAAGCCACCGGCCAGGCCCAGGCCTGCCAGGCCGAAGCGGGAGCGGCGGGTGGTGGATACCGGCTGGGTGTTTTCATTCTTCTTCCACGGCACGGCCACGCTGCGCACCAGCACATAGGCTCCGAGGAGCACGAGCAGGGTGGACACAACTGGCTCGGCTGCCTCGGTGGAGAGGTTACTGAGCACATAGGCACCCGTGAACGCGCCGATGGCGCCCGGTACGCCGAGAGCCAGGACGGTCGGCCAGTGGACGTTCTTCAGCCGCCAGTGCGACAGGCCGGAGAACAGCGTGGTGCCAACCTCCGCGAGGTGAATGGCGGCGGAGGCGTGGGCGGGGCCCAGGCCGGAGAAAATCAGCAGAGTGGTTGCGGTGATGCCGAATGCCATGCCCAGCGCGCCGTCGACCAACTGGGCGACCACGCCGACGAGGGCAAAAATCAAGATCTTCATGAAGGGTTAGTCCTTGCTGTCTGTGTGGGGGCTTTCCGTGAGGGAAAAACTTGTTGTGAGGGGCTAGAAGGGCTAGTGCGCTTGTTGCAGGGCGCGACAGGCGCGGTTGATGACGACCGGGGCTACGGCGTCACCGAGGTGGCGCGTACACTTCCGGCCGTTTGGCATTCGGATCTTGGCTTTGTCCCAGAGCAGGCCGGGGCTGACGAACAGCGGGACGGTGACGGTGCGTTCGTCTGCGAACTCCAACAGCGCCTCCGTGTCCCGGCCCGGGTTGTCCCCGGTGGCGACGAAGGCGCGGGTGCTGCGCATGTTCAGGCGGGCGCCAACGCGGCCGGCGAACTCGGCGACGGCCTCGTTCGCGCCCGGCTGGCTGGAACCCACGGAGTACAGCGCGAGCTTGTCGATGCTGCCAGCCACGGCATCAGCGCTCGCAGTGCCAGCAATCGCGGGAACTTCAGCGAGGTACTGGGCCGTGAAGTCGGCGACCAGCTCCTCCATGTCCGCACCGGTTCCCAACCCCTCAGTGAGGTGGAGGGTCAGGCCGGCGGACGAGGTGGCGTCAATAGACTCAACGGCCTCGGCGATCGCGGCAGGAACGTCGAAGCGAGCGTGGAAAGCCTGCGTGAACAGCAAAGGAACCACCACCGCCTCCGAGTAGCCCGCCGCGACGACGCGGTGGGCGACCGTCGTGAGGGTGGCGGGGTGGAAATCCAGGAATGCGGCGAAGGCCGGCAGCCCAGTGCTCGCGGAAATGCGCTCGGCGATCTCGAAGACCGCCTGGTCCGCCTGCGGGTGGCGGGATCCATGCGCCAAGCAGATGATGGGTGCCGGCCGGGTCATGCTAGTTCACCAGACCTGCGGTCAGGGTGTCGCCACTACCGGGGTTAATCAGCAGCAGCGAACCAACGCGGCCACCACGGCGGTAGGTTTCGACGGGCAGCGGCTCGGCCACCGTCACGCGCACCTCCGCGATGTCGTTGAGGGCCAGCTCGTCGGCGCCACCGTGGGCAATCTCCTCCTCGCTGCGGTTGCGGCCGGAGATGTCCACGCGGCGGATGACCTCGTCCACGCGGCCGCGCACCAGCGCGGTGCCGTAACGCACCAGTACATTGCTGCGCAGGCGCACCGGGGACTCGGAGAGGTGGAAGACCGTCGCGGTGAAGGACTGCTGCGGCTCCGGCAAGTCCGGGGCGGCGATGATGTCCCCACGGGAGAGGTCAATGTCGCGGTCCAGGCGCAGGGAGACGGACTCGCCGCGGGTGGCGGTCTGCTGCTCTCCTGCCGGGCCGTCGATGCCCTCGATGATCGCCTCGCGGCCATCGGCCAGCACCTTATCGCCGACGGACACCTTGCCCGCGGTAATGCGGCCGGCGTAACCACGGTAGTCGGTGGCGTGGTCGCGGATGACGATCTGGATCGGGAAGCGCAGGCCGCGCTCTACATCGGCGATGTTCTTCGCCGGCTCGGTGGTCTCCAGGATCTCCAGCACGGACGGGCCCGTGTACCAGGGAGTGTTCTGGCTGCGCGCGACGACATTGTCGCCCAGCAGCGCGGAGGTCGGGATCACGTCGACGTGCGCCAGGCCCAGCTCGGAGACCAGCGCGTCCACGTCGGCCTTCACGTCGTTGAAGACCTGCTCGCTGAAATCGACCGCGTCGATCTTATTGACGGCCACGATCACGTGGGAGATCTTCATCATCGCCGCCACGGTCAGGTGGCGACGGGTCTGCTCGATCACGCCATTGCGGGCGTCAACCAGAACAATGACGAGCTCCGAGGTGGACAGGCCGGTGACGGTGTTGCGCGTGTACTGCACGTGCCCCGGGGTGTCGGCCAGGATGAAGCTGCGCTTATCGGTGGCGAAGTAACGGTAGGCCACATCGATGGTGATGCCCTGCTCGCGCTCGGCGCGCAGGCCATCGACCAGCAGCGACAGGTCTGGGTTCTCCAGACCCTTGGCATTGGAGACGCGCTCTACAGATTCATACTGGTCGGCCAGGATGGACTTCGTATCGTGCAGCAGGCGGCCCACAAAGGTGGACTTGCCGTCGTCGACAGAGCCGGCGGTGCACAGGCGGAGGGTCGGCAGGTTGGTGGACATCAGAAGTAACCTTCCTTCTTGCGATCCTCCATGGAGGACTCACTGAGCTTGTCGTCGGCACGGGTGGCGCCGCGCTCGGTGGTGGTGGACTGGCGGATTTCGTCGATCACGTCCTCGATGGTCGTGGCGGTGGAAAGGACGGCGCCGGTGCAGCTCATGTCGCCGACGGTGCGGTAACGCACGGTCTTCTCGACCAGCTCCTCGCCCTCCTTCGGGCCACCCCACTCGCCCGGGGTCAGCCACATGCCGTTGCGGTTGAAGACCTCGCGCTGGTGGGAGTAGTAGATCGCCGGGACCTCGACGTTGCGGTCGCAGATGTAGTCCCACACGTCGGCCTCGGTCCAGTTGGAGATCGGGAACACGCGGATGTTCTCGCCCACCTGGTGGCGGCCGTTGTACAAGCCCCACAGTTCGGGGCGCTGGCGGCGCGGGTTCCAGCCGCCGAAGCTATCGCGCACGGAAAACACGCGCTCCTTGGCGCGGGCCTTCTCCTCGTCGCGGCGGGCGCCGCCCAGCACCGCGTCGTAACCGCGATTCTGGATGGTCTCCACCAGCGGCACGGTCTGCAGCGGGTTGCGGGTGCCGTCCGGGCGCTCCTGGATGGCACCGCTGTCGATCCAGTCCTGGACGGCGGCGACGTGCAGGGTCACCTTCGGGTCCGCGGCGATCTTGTCGCGGAACTCGATGACCTCCGGGAAGTTGTGGCCGGTATCCACGTGCACCAACTCGAAAGGAACTGGTGCGGGGTGGAAGGCGCGCTTCGCCAGCTCCAGGACCACGACGGAATCCTTGCCGCCGGAAAACAGCAGCGCGGGGCGGTCGAACTGGCCTGCTACTTCGCGCAGGATCTCGATTGCTTCCGCCTCGAGGCTCGCCAGGTGCGGCGAGAGGGCGGTGGTGTTTTCATTGCTCATGTGTGAAGTCCGCATTCTGTCTTGTTGGAGCCGGCCCAGCGGCCGGATCGGGGGTCCTGTCCTTCGGCGACCGGCAGGGTGCAGGTTTCGCAGCCGATCGACGGGTAGCCCTGCTTGGTCAGGGGGTTGATGATCAGGTCGTGGTCGTTGATGTACGTCTCCACGTCCTCGTCGCTCCAGGCGACGATGGGGTTGATCTTCAGTCGGCCGGTGCGGTCCACGTCCAGCACCGGGGTGTTGGCGCGCAGGGCGTTGTCCACGCGGCGCACGCCGGTGATCCAGGCGTTGAAGGGGTTCAGCATCCGCGCCAGCGGCTCGACCTTGCGCATGCGGCAGCAGGCGGTGTTGTCGCGGGAGTAAAGGCGCGGGCCGTAGACCTTGTCCTGCTCCTCGCGGCTGAGGACCGGAGTGATGTTTTCCAGCGGCAGGTTGTAGCGCTGTTGGACCTTGTCACGGGTCTCGAGCGTTTCGGCGAAGTGGTAGCCGGTGTCCAGGAAGACCAGCTCTGCGCGGTCTTCCGCCAGGCGTCCTTCCGCCAGCTCGGCCAGGACGGTGTCCTGCATCGACATGGTCACGGCAACCTTGCCGGGTACGTGCTCGGCTACCCATTCCATGATCTCTTCGGCGCTAGCGCCCTCTAGCTTGTCGTTCCACTCGGCGACGAGCTGCTCGTTGGCTGCTCGCTCCTCGTCGCTCAGCGGCGTGGTCTTGGTTGGCGCGCCCTGCGGACTCTCGGCCGGGTCTCGGAAGTCATCCGAATTCCCGCCGAGCAGGCCGGTCGCATCTACCAGGCTCATGCGCTCCTCTTCTCGGGGGTTGATAGTTAGTTTGTCGAAGTGTGCTTCTCAAGAACTCGGGGGAACTCTTGGTTATTCCCTAGACAGACCGATCGGTCTGCTCTGGTTTCCACCACAATAGACCAATCTGTCCATTCCTACAACCGGGTTCGGGATTCTTTGTGACGCCCCACCGTCGCGACCTGCACAAAGGCCACGAATGGCCCCTCAAGAGGCGGGGGCGAAGGGGCGTCAATAAAAGGTCAGCTACAACAGCTGTCCGTGGAACTTGACGGAGAAAACCCGCATACACTCGCGGCACTGCCAGGCGTTGTCGGTCTCCGCGTCCGGGAACAAGTTCTGGGACATGCAGTAGGGGCAGTTATTCACCGTCGCGCGGCGGGCATTCGGGTGACCCACACGGCCGCCGACCTGCTCGTTCACGCTCGGCAGAGAGTCTTTATCCGGAACACTCATCGGCTACACCAACAGCTCATCGTCGGCGCGGACAACCCAGTCGCGGAACTCCTCACCCTCGGTGCGGTGGGACTTAAAGTTCTCCACCACACGGACCACATAGTCGCCCAGATCCTTGGAGAAGACCTGGTTGCCGCGCACCTTCTTGCCGAAGTGCGGCTCCAGACCGATGGTTCCGCCGAGGTGCACCTGGAAGCCCTCCACGCGCTCGCCCTCGTCGGTGGTGAGGATCTTGCCGGACAGGCCAATATCCGCCACCTGGGTGCGCGCACAGGAGTTCGGGCAGCCATTGAGGCTGATCTTCAGCGGAACGTCGAGGTCGCCCAGTCGATCCTCCAGCTCGTCCACCAGGGCGATGGCGCGCTGCTTGGTGACGACGTGCGCGAGCTTGCAGAACTCCAGGCCAGTACAGGAGATGATGTCGCGGCGGAAGGCCGAAGGCTTGGCGGAAAGACCAAGCTCCTCCAGGTCCGCAGCGAGGGACTCCGCAGCCTCGCGCTCCAGGTCCAGGAACAGAAGCTCCTTGTCCGGGGTGGTGCGGATGTTGGTGGTGCCGTGCTTTTCCGCCAGATCGGCCAGCTGCTGCAACTGCTTGCCGTCGGTGTGGCCGACAGTGGGCTTAACGCCCAGGTAGAAGCGGCCATCCTTCTGCTCGTGCAGGCCGACGTGGTCGCGGTAGCCCGGGTACTCCTCCGGTTCCGGGCCGTCCAGCAGCGGGCGCTTGAGGTACTCGTTTTCCAGGACCTCGCGGAACTTCTCTACGCCCCAGTCGGCTACCAGGAACTTCAGGCGGGCGCGGTTGCGCATGCGGCGGTAGCCGTAGTCGCGGAAGATGCGGACCACGCCGGCCCAGACCTCCGGCACCTCGTCGATCGGCACCCACACGCCCAGGCGCTGGGCGAGCATCGGGTTGGTAGACAGACCACCACCGACCCAGACGTCGAAGCCGGGGCCGTACTCCGGGTGCTCGGAGCCAATGAAGGCGAGGTCCTGGATCTCGTGGGTGACATCCTGGCGGGCGTGGCCGGAGATCGCGGACTTGAACTTGCGCGGCAGGTTGCCGAACTCGGGGTCTGGCAGCAGTTTCTTCTTGATCTTCTCGATGGCCGGGCGGCCGTCGATGATTTCATCCTTGGCGATGCCCGCGACCGGGGAACCGAGGATCACGCGCGGCACGTCGCCACAGCCAAAGAAGGAATCCAGGCCGACCTTTGCCAGCTCGTCCCAGATGGTCGGGACGTCTTCGATGCGGATCCAGTGCAGCTGCACGTTCTGGCGGTCGGTGAAGTCGGCGGTGTTGCGCGCGTACTTCTCAGAGATCTCGCCGATAGTGCGCAGGCCGGCGGAGCTGACCACACCGCCGTCCAGGCGGATGCGCATCATGAAGTAGTTGTCCTGCAGTTCCGCATTAGTCAGGGTCGAGGTCTTTTCGCCGTCGAGCCCCTGCTTGCGCTGGGTGTACATGCCGACCCACTTGAAGCGCGGGGCGAGGTCCTCCGCGGGGATCGAGTCGAAGCCCTCCTTGGAGTAGATGTCGCGGATGCGCTGCATCACGCTGATTCCGGGGTCTTCCTGCTTGACCCGCTCGTCGTCATTGAGCGGCTCGCGGCCGTCCACAGCCCACTGCCCCTGGGGCTTGCGCTGCTTCTTGCGACGCGGGCGCGCTGGCTTGTTCTCAGCGGTCGGTCCGGTGGTGCCGGTGGTCGTTCCGGTGGTCATGGTGCCTCAAATTCCATCTAGACTGATCTGTCTGTCTACATTGTCCGGTTCAGCCTAGATGGGATCCGACACAAATTCAAGCGAAATGTTGATTTTTCTAGACAGAGTTGTCTATAGTTCGGGGAGTTACCCGCAGTGACCCGATTTAGCGACCCTGCGTGGATTTTCGCTACATTAGAATGTGTAAATTCATGAGCAGCTCGAACGCTTCATGCGGTTCACGCGGCGCAGCAACAAAACGCACCGCGCGAGCTCAATGCACGGATTCAACGCAAGAGTTCAGTGCAAGAGTTCAATACCGCGGTTCATCCGAAACCGAAGTACGACAAAACCGAAGTACAACCCGAACAAGAAGGATTTGCACCTGACATGCCCGAGAATCGCCCACTTCGCATTGCAGTCATCGGCTCCGGCCCGGCAGGCATCTACGCCTCCGACGCGCTGACGAAGTCTGAGGCCGACGTCAGCGTCGACATTTACGAGCGCATGCCGGCCCCCTTCGGCCTGATCCGCTACGGCGTTGCCCCCGACCACCCGCGCATTAAGGGCATCATCAAGTCCCTCCACAAGGTGATGGACAAGCCCGAGATCCGCCTATTCGGCAACATTAACGTCGGCAAGGACGTCACCGTTGACGAGCTCAAGCAGTTCTACGATGCGGTCATCTACGCCACCGGCGCCACCGACGACCGCCCGCTGAACATCCCCGGCGGCGAGCACACCATCGGCGCCGGCGAGTTCGTCGGCTTCTACGATGCCAACCCGTACTTCGAGGACAAGTGGGACCTTTCCGCTGACTCCGTCGCCGTGGTCGGCGTGGGCAACGTCGGCCTGGACGTCGCCCGCGTGCTGGCCAAGACCGGCGAGGAGCTGAAGGTCACCGAGATCCCGGACAATGTTTATGATTCCCTGAAGGAGAACCAGGCCAAGGAGATCCACGTCTTCGGCCGCCGTGGCCCGGCGCAGGCTAAGTTCACCCCGCTGGAGCTGAAGGAGCTCAACGATTCCGACACGATCGAGATCGTTATCGACCCGGAGGACATCCAGTACGACGAGGGTTCCGAGGAGGCCCGCCGCGCGTCCAAGATTCAGGACATGGTCTGCACCCGCCTGGAGCAGTACGCCATCGCCGACCCGAAGGGCGCTCCTCACAAGCTGTACATCCACTTCTTCGAGTCCCCGGTTGAGGTTAAGACTGACGCCGAAGGCCGCGTGACCGCATTCGTCACCGAACGAACCGAGCTCAATGGCGATGGCTCTGTCTCTGGCACCGGCAAGCTCACCGAGTGGCCGGTCGGCGCGGTCTACCGCGCCGTGGGCTACAAGTCCGACGAGCAGCCGGGCCTGCCGTGGGATGAGCGTCAGAACGTGCTGCCGAACGTCGGTGGTCGCGTGCTCACCGAGGGGCCGACCGCCGATGGCATCGCGGGCGTTCCGGGTTCCGCCGACCCGGAGGCCGAGAAGCGCGAGCGCCTGCCCGGCGTGTACACCACCGGCTGGGTCCGCCGCGGCCCGGTCGGCCTGATCGGAAACACGAAGGGCGACGCCAACGAGACCGTCGCCAACCTGCTGGAGGACGCTGCCAACGGCATCGGCTTTAACCCGGAGAAGCCGGAGCTGGAGGCCGTCGAGGCTTTCCTCGAGGAGAAGGGCATCGCCCACACCACGTGGGAGGGCTGGTACAGCCTGGATAAGCACGAGCGCGAGCTCGGCGAGGCCGAGGGCCGCGAGCGCAAGAAGGTGCGCGAGTGGGACGAGATGCTGCACCACTCCCAGGGCAAGAACGTCTAAATACGGACTCTCTGCAAAGACACTAGGCAAGGACACCGAAGACTGTGGCCAACACCCCCTCCCCCGCCGCCGGCTCAGCCTCTGGCGCTGCCGAGTTCCCGGATGTTCACTTCACCGGGCGCGCGCTGCTAGCGATGCCCGCCCAGCAGCTGCACCCGCTGTACAAGCTGCGCGTGGACGTGTTCGTCCACGAGCAGCAGACTCCCTTCGCGGAGATCGATGACATCGACCCGCATCCGAACACCCACCACGTGCTGGCCTACATTCACCCTGGCAGTGGCCCGGAGTATCCCTTCGGCCAGCCGGATCCGGGCTCTCCCCTGCGTCTGGTCGGCACGGCGCGCGTGTACGGCAAGCCGGAGGATCAGCACATCGGCCGCATGTGTGTAGCCCAGGATGTGCGCGGGCGCGGCATCGCCACCCAGATCATGGAGCAGGCCTTGGAGGTCTGCAAGGGGCGCGCCGCCGCGCTAGACCCGACCACCCAGGTCGCCCGCGTTTCCCTAAACGCCCAGACACAGGCGCAGGACTTCTACGCGAAGTTCGGCTTCCAGCCGGTCGGCGAGCCTTTCGACGAGGAGGGCATCCCCCACGTCACTATGGAGCTGGAGCTCTAGCCCGGCACCCCGCCGCTGCTTTCCGGCACCCCGCCGCTGCTTCGCCACCAATTCCGCCGCGACCTCGGCGCACTTTTTCTACCGCGTCACCTCTCCACCGCGGTTCAACCGCGCGTGGAGAGGTGAATGTCGTTAGAACGTGAATACGTCAGCGCGCGCTGGCCTCCTCGATTTTTCACAAGCCCCTGACCTGCAGTTTTACATTCTCAACACTCATTGCTATTAACGTATTCCCGTTCTGGCGACATTTACCCCGCCCAACGGAGAATTACCCCCACGGGGCGGCGCGTATTCCCGTTCTAGCGACATTCCCCCATCCCCTCCGGCACCCCGCCGCTACTTCGCCATCTCCGCCGCGACCTCGGCGCACTCCTTGCGCCCGCACGTCGCGCTCTCCGGGTCCGCGGCGCACTCCTCGCACAGCAGGATCTGCTCGCGGCACTGCTCGTTCACGCAGTTGTGGAAGTCGTTGGTCGCGTGCCCACACGCCCGGCAGCGGCCCAGCGTAGCGGCGTCATCACTAAATTCCATGTGCATGCGCCCGTCGAAAACATACAGGGAACCCTCCCAAAGCCCCTTGTCCCCGTACTTTTCGCCGTAGCGGACGATGCCGCCGTCGATCTGGTAGACCTCTTCGAACCCGCGGTTCTTCATCAGCGAGCTTAGGATTTCGCAGCGGATGCCGCCCGTGCAGTACGTGACCACCGGCTTGCCCTTCAGGTCGTCGTATTTACCGGATTCGATCTCGCTGATGAAGTCGTGGGTGGTGCGCACATCCGGCACGATGGCGTTCTTGAACTTGCCGATCTCCGCCTCCATGGCGTTGCGCCCGTCGAAGAAGACAACCTCGTCGCCGCGCTCCTCCACCAGCTTGTTTACTTCCTCCGGCTTCAGGTGCACGCCGCCGCCGATCACGCCGTTTTCGTCCACCTTCAGCTCGTCCGGGGCGCCGAAGGCCACAATCTCGTCGCGCACCTTCACGGACAGGCGCGGGAAGTCGTCGGCCGAGCCCGCGGACCACTTGAACTCCATCTTCTTGAAGCCGGGGAATTCGCGGGTGCGGCGCACGTACTGCTTGCAGCTGGCCAGCGAGCCGCCGACGGTGCCGTTGATGCCGTGCTTGCTGATGAGGATGCGCCCCTTAAGCTCCAGCTGTTCGCATAGCGCACGCTGCCACAACATCACCGCGGTCGGGTCGTCGATCGGGGTGAAGCAGTAGTACAGCAGAATTCGGGTTTCGTTGAGGTCAGTTGCGCTATGTCCCATACCTCGGATTTTAGGGCTACTGCCCTTCTTCTGCGAAAACCGTCGGCCGCACCTCGATATACCCAGCGGCCTCTTCGGCGCGCTGCCGGGCCTGGTCGATGTCCTCGGCGGTGGCCACTGCCACTCCCATTCGCCGCCGCGCGAGTGCCCGGGGCTTGCCGAATAGGTAGACGTTGGTTTCTTCTACTGCCATTGCCTTATTGACGCCCACGTACTCAATATCGCCGTCGTGCTTATCCTCACAGCGGATTACGGCGGAGGCTCCCGGGGAGATCAGCGTGGTATCGATCGGCAGCCCCAGGATGGCGCGTGCGTGCAGGTCGAATTCAGAGAACCGCTGGGTGCCGAGGGTGACCATGCCCGTATCGTGCGGGCGGGGGCTGACCTCGGAGAAGTAGACGTCGTCGCCCTTGACGAACAGCTCCACGCCGTAGACTCCGCGGCCTCCCAGGGCGGTGGCGATGCGGGCGGCGATGCTGCGGGCGGTATCTAGCGCATCCTCAGACATGTGCGCGGGCTGCCAGGATTCCACGTAGTCGCCGCGGTCCTGGCGGTGGCCGATGGGCTCGCAGAACCAGGTGGCTTCCCGGCCGGTGGCAGGGTCGATGGAGCGTACGGCCAGGATGGTGACTTCGTAGTCGAAGGGGATGTACTGCTCGACCATGACGCGCTGGACGTTGGTGCGGGAGTGCTTGAGGGCTGCGTTCCAGGCGGCCTCCAGTTCGTCCACTCCCCCGACGTAGCTTTGGCCTGCGCCAGAGCTGCTCATGACGGGTTTGACCACGCACGGGTAGCCGATTTCCTCGGCGGCGCGGGCGAGTTCGTCAGCGGTGGAGGCGAAGCGGAAGGTGCTGTTCGGCAGGCCCAGCTTGTCGTGGGCGAAGGTGCGGATGCCTTCGCGGTTCATGGTCAGGCGGTTGGCCAGGGCGGTCGGTACTACGGAGGCCACCTCGTTGGCCTCTAGTTCCTGCAGCACGTCGGCGGGAATGGTCTCCGAATCCGGGACGACGAAGTGCGGGCCGACCTCGCGGACCAGCTGGCGGATGGCGTCCTCGTCGTGAATGTCCAGCACGTGGGCCTTGTTGGCCACGAGGTGCGCGGGCGCGCCGACGTAGCGATCCGCGGCGTGCACCTCCACGCCCAGGCGTTGCAGGGCGATGGCGAGCTCCCGCCCCAGCTCGCTGGCTCCGAGCAGGAGGACCTTGAGGGAGGAGGGAGTCAGTGGAGTACCAATTGCCTCGGGAGTGTACATAGTCTTTCACCTTACTTATGCCCACATACTTACGCTGCCAGCCCCGCCGCCTTACGCGGCCAGCCCCGCCCATCCCGCGTACCAACCCCGCCGCGTGCGAGCTTGTAGCCCGCGCGGCCTGATGGGATGATCGGTTTATGAGTGAAATGCAGCCGAACCCCCAGCGTCACAGCTCCCTCCCCTGCTCCCGCCGCTCGTTTCTGCGCGGGGTGGCCGTAGCCACCGCAGCCACCGCCTCCGGCGCCCTGCTGGCAGCCTGTGCCGGCGAGGAGGTTGTGGCGAAGGCCGATGCCGCGGACCTGGAGGTCGGCGGCGCGACAATTCTGGACGGCTGGGTGCTCTCCCGCCCCGGAGAGAACGAGTACAAGGCGTTCTCCACCTCTTGCCCGCACGCCGGTGGCACCATCAACTCCATTGAGAAATCCGGAGACGTAACCGTGGCGGTGTGCCCGAAGCACATGTCCAAGTTCGACGTCGCCACTGGCGATGTGCTGGAAGGCCCCTCCCGCGACCCGATGGTCCCGGCCAAGAAGGTCGAGCGCAACGGCGACTCGATCGAGATCTCGGACTAGTTCGCTGCGCTCGGCGGAACTAGCCCGGCGGGACTAGCCCGCCAAATCAATCCGCAGATCGCTGACCTGCGCCGCAAAGCGCGCGTCGTGGCAGGTCCACAGCACCGTCGGCGCGCTCTGCGTGTGCCGCGTGCCCGCGCCACCAGGCTCGCCCGGCGCGCCAGAGCCGCACCGCCCGATCATCCGCGCATATTCTCCATCCGCGTAGCGGTGCATCAGCTCCGCCAGCTCGCGGTAGCCCAGCACGTCCAGCCCCACGGTCGGTTCATCTAACATCACCAGATCCGCGCCGCGTACCATCGCCGCCGCAACCAGCACGATCCGCCGCTTCGCCGCGGGCACGTCCAGCGGATGCGTACCCGCCCACTTGCCCAACCTGGCGAAGTCAATAGCCGCTGTGGCCAGCTCCTCGCCCGCCCCCACGGCCAGTTCCTCGGCTACGGTCCGGCAGGTCACCGCCTGATCCATCTGCGTGGGCGCCCAGCCCTTCAGCCCCTCCGCGCGCAGCGTTCCCCGGTACTTCAGCAACCCCAGCGCGCCCAGGAATAGGGTCGTCTTGCCGCAC
>QWCJ01000408.1_pt1 | contig 16567 bp, 14 predicted proteins | sample 1972501 | NCBI WGS metagenome assembly QWCJ01 (sample SAMN09866711, study PRJNA288562) | Human vaginal metagenome isolate term2_vaginal, whole genome shotgun... | isolation source: vagina | host: Homo sapiens | place: USA: California
ACCTCCTATTACCGAACAGTTTGTAAATACCAATTGGTTCTTTGCTTTCAGCAATTTCAGCGCTTACGGACAAAAATACTGGAATATGATTAAACCCGGAGCTGCAAGCATGGGAGAAAATATCATTGGCGCAGGTCTTGGTAAAGAGCTGATTAATAAAAACAAGGGACCACAATTTGGTTTAACATTCGCAAGCAAAGGCAATAAGAACACTTATTGGTGCCAGTACTATTTCACCTATAAAATCATTGGCAAAGACCAAATAAGCATTGGCTTTGAGGGAAAGGGCAATGGCAACGCTATATATTATGCTAATAATGCGGGCTATTTACCTTGTGTGCTACCCTTTGTCAAAAATGTTAAAGGGAAGTTTGTAGACCGGGTGTTCAAACTCGAGACAGACAATCTCAAGAATCCGACCTATATCAAGTTTACTGAAGTTGACAATCCTGAAAATACTTTCACGGTTTCCCGTAACTATATTAAAGATTTCTTTGCCAACTAAATTTAAAAGTTGAAACATAACCTCACGCTCCCCACAAGGCTATCCCACTCACAACGAGTGATTGTCTGTGGGGGGCGTATTACGTTAAATAGCCCCATCCACTATTTCTGCAAACAAAAACATCCCACCATTGTATTTCACGGTAAATAAACACATTATTTATTTGTACCTTTGGAAATTAAATATTAATTTTGCAAAAAATATGCCTGACAACAGCCATTTGACAATATGAAGAAATTTTTAATCTCATTCCTTTTTATAACAACGGCCCTGCTTCTTGGCAGTTGTTCAAGCAGCAAACATGTTGCTTATTTCAAAAACATCGACACCATCAGCTTAGCCGCGTCAAGAGGTTTGTATGATGCTCACATCATGCCCAAAGATCAACTCACCATCACCGTGATGACCACCAATCCCGAAGCCTCGGCCCCTTTCAATCTCACGGTGGGAAGCACTGTAAGCACTGGTGGGCAGCTTGCCTCCTCTTCACAATCATTACAAGGCTATCTTGTCGACAATGAGGGCAACATCAACTTCCCCATCATTGGCGAATTGCATGTGGCTGGCAAGACCAAGACAGAATGTGAGGATATGATTAAAGAAAAAATTAGGCCATACCTGAATGAGAAAGAAAATCCCATCGTAACCGTTCGGATGGCCAGTTATCGCGTCACCGTTATCGGCGAAGTTGGCTCACCCAGAGTCATCCCTGTCACAACAGAGAAGATGAGTATCATCGAGGCGCTCGCGTCGGCTGGTGACCTTAGCATATACGGCAAGCGAAACAACGTGCTTTTGATACGCGAAGACGCCACGGGAGAAAAACATGCCACCCGCATCAATCTCAACGATGGCAACATTTTCAATTCGCCGTATTATTATCTCCAGCAAAACGACATTATCTATGTTGAGCCAAACTCCACCAAAGCCAAAAACTCCAGCATCGGCTCAAGCACCTCACTATGGTTCTCGGTGGTTGGCTTGATAACTTCCACCGCCTCGTTATTGTTCAACATATTGAGATAATTAAAAACTTGGATAAAATTATTAATCCTGAATATATGAAAAATGGAATATTAATCATTACGTCCGCGTAATCATTAATATTCCATTTTTCATATATTTCCACCGCATTTGTAGGTTTCTGCGACAGCCTACCACCCAAACATGCGCCCCTACATGTCGCAAGCACAACAACAAACAGTCTAAAAAAAAGAAAATAAGCGACAAGATGAAGAACGTTACTTTAGTATTATCAGACGGAACAAAGTTTCATGGTCAATCCTTCGGCTATGACGCGCCCGTTGCCGGCGAAGTAGTTTTCAACACGGCCATGATGGGCTATCCAGAGTCGCTCACCGACCCATCATATGCCGGACAGTTAATGACCCTTACCTTTCCATTGGTAGGCAACTATGGCGTTCCACCCTTCACCACAGAGGCTAACGGCCTGCCCACGTTCATGGAGAGCGACAAGATCCATGCTTCGGCTATCATTGTGGCCGACTATTGCGAGGCATACAGCCATTGGAACGCTGTGGAGAGCTTAGGCGATTGGCTCAAACGAGAGCACGTGCCCGGCATCACAGGCATAGACACACGCCAGCTCACCAAAGTGCTGCGCGATCATGGCGTGATGATGGGGCAGATTATATTCGATGATGAACCTGACAACATTCCGCAAGCAGATTATGAGGGAGTAAACTTCGTGGACCAAGTGTCATGCAAAGAGGTTGTCAAATACAATGAGGGAGCTGGCAAAAAAGTGGTTCTCGTGGATTGTGGCGTCAAGGCCAACATCATTCGTAGCCTTATCAAACGTGGTGTGGAAGTCATCAGGGTGCCTTGGAACTACGACTATACAGCCATGAGCTATGACGGACTCTTCTTGGCCAACGGTCCCGGCGACCCCGACACTTGTCAAGCCGCCGTGGATATCATTCGCAAGCACATGAGCATCAGCTCTAAACCCATCTGTGGCATCTGTATGGGCAACCAGCTCTTGGGCAAGGCGGCGGGAGCCAATATCTACAAACTCAAATACGGACATCGCAGTCACAACCAGCCCGTGCGCATGGTGGGCACGGAGAGATGCTATATAACATCCCAAAATCATGGCTACGCCGTTGACACGTCAACGCTTGATGACGATTGGCAAGAACTTTTCGTAAACATGAACGATGGGTCAAACGAAGGCATACGCCACAAGACCAACCCTTGGTTCACCAGCCAATTCCACCCGGAGGCTTGCGCCGGGCCAGTAGACACCATGTTCATGTTCGACAAATTCATTGAAACTTTAAAGTAAAACACAAGATGAAAGATACAGCTATCAAGAAAGTGTTGTTGTTGGGTTCGGGCGCGCTGAAGATTGGCGAGGCTGGCGAATTTGACTATTCTGGCTCACAAGCGCTCAAGGCTTTGCGCGAGGAGGGTATAGAGACCGTGCTCATCAATCCAAATATCGCCACCGTCCAAACTTCAGAAGGCGTGGCCGACCAAATATATTTCTTACCCGTTCAGCCTTATTTCGTGGAGCGCGTCATTGAGAAAGAGCGTCCCGATGGCATCCTGCTCAGTTTTGGCGGGCAGACAGCGCTCAACTGTGGCGTGCAGCTATACGAGAGTGGCGTGTTGGAAAAATATCATGTCAAGGTGCTTGGCACGCCCGTGCGCGCCATCATGGACACCGAGGACAGAGAGTTGTTCGTGGAGAAACTGAACCAAATCAATGTAAAGACCATCAAGAGCGAGGCTTGTGAGAATATGTCAGAGTCGCTCCAAGCGGCCCACGACCTTGGCTATCCAGTCATCGTTCGCGCCGCCTACGCTTTGGGAGGACTTGGCTCTGGCTTTGCCAACAACGATGACGAGCTGCGCAAGATCTGTGAGAAAGCATTTGCTTTCTCGCCCCAAGTGCTTGTGGAGAAAAGCCTGAAGGGATGGAAAGAAATAGAATACGAGGTGGTGCGCGACCGTTACGACAACTGCATCACGGTGTGTAACATGGAAAATTTTGACCCGCTCGGCATTCACACCGGCGAGTCTATCGTTATCGCTCCGTCACAGACACTTTCCAACAGCGAGTACCATAAGTTGCGCGAATTGAGCATCAAGATAGTGCGCCACATCGGCATCGTAGGCGAATGTAACGTGCAGTACGCGTTCGACCCGGCCAGTGAGGATTATCGTGTCATCGAGGTGAACGCCCGATTGAGCCGCAGCTCGGCCCTGGCGTCCAAAGCCACAGGCTATCCCTTGGCCTTTGTAGCCGCCAAGTTGGGCATGGGTTACGGGCTTTTCGAGCTGAAAAACTCGGTTACCAAGACCACGAGCGCGTTTTTCGAGCCTGCCTTGGACTATGTGGTTTGCAAGATACCGCGGTGGGACCTTTCCAAGTTCAAAGGCGTGGACCGTGAGCTTGGCTCAAGCATGAAAAGCGTGGGCGAAGTGATGGCCATAGGGCGCAACTTCGAGGAGGCCATCCAGAAAGGCTTGCGCATGATCGGTCAAGGTATGCACGGCTTCGTGGAGAACAAAGAGTTGGAGATTGACGATATCGAGGCGGCTCTCCAAGAACCCACTGACAAACGCATTTTCGTAATCTCCAAAGCCATGCACAGAGGTTATTCCATCGACCAAATACACGACTTGACAAAAATAGACAAATGGTTCTTGTACAAACTCAAGCATATTATCGACATTGACGAGACACTTGGAAAGGCCAATATTAACACCCTTGGCGCTGAGCTTCTGCGCGAGGCCAAGGTGTATGGGTTCACCGATTTCCAAGTTGCGCGCGCCATCGGGTTGGAACAAGAGATGAACATGCACCAAGCCGTGCTCGTGGTACGCCGCCTGCGCAAGCAATATGGCATCGTTCCCGTGGTAAAACAGATAGACACATTGGCCGCGGAGTATCCCGCGCAGACCAACTACCTGTACTTGACCTATGCTGGCGTGGCCAATGACGTGACCTTCTCCAACGACAAACGCTCCATCATCGTGCTTGGCTCGGGCGCCTATCGTATCGGCAGCTCGGTGGAGTTCGACTGGTGTGGGGTACAAGCGTTAAACACCATACGCAAGCAGGGTTACCGTAGCATAATGATTAATTACAATCCCGAGACCGTATCGACCGACTATGACATGTGCGATCGGCTCTACTTTGATGAGTTGACCTTCGAGCGAGTCATGGACATCATCGAGGCTGAAAATCCGCACGGCGTCATTGTGTCCACGGGCGGGCAGATTCCTAACAACCTGGCCATGTATTTGGACGCGGAGAACGTGCCCATCCTTGGAACATCGGCCAAGGATATTGACAACGCAGAAGACCGCGCCAAGTTCTCAAGTATGCTCACCCGCAACGGCATAAACCAGCCCGAATGGAGCGCGCTGACCTCGATGGCCGACATTGAGCAATTCGTGGACCGCGTGGGCTTCCCTGTCTTGGTACGCCCAAGCTACGTGCTTTCGGGCGCTGCCATGAACGTATGCTCCAACAAAGAAGAATTGGTGCGCTTCCTCAAATTGGCGGCCAACGTGAGCGAGGACCATCCCGTAGTGGTGTCCAAGTTTATCGAGCACGCCAAGGAGATAGAGATGGACGCCGTCGCCAAGGATGGCGAGATACTGGCATACGCCATCTCTGAGCACATCGAGTTTGCCGGCGTGCACTCTGGCGACGCCACCATCCAGTTTCCACCACAGAAGCTATACATTGAGACCGTGCGCCGAATTAAACGCATCAGCCGTCAAATAGCCAAGGAATTGCATATCTCCGGACCTTTCAACATACAATACATGGCACGCGAGAACGATATTCTTGTCATCGAGTGCAACCTGCGCGCGAGCCGCTCGTTCCCCTTCGTGTCTAAAGTGCTGAAACTAAATCTCATCGATTTGGCCACCAAGGTGATGCTCGGCGTGCCTGTCGAGAAACCCAACAAAAACCTCTTTGACCTTGACTACGTGGGCATCAAAGCCAGCCAGTTCTCGTTTAACCGTTTGCAGAAAGCCGACCCCGTGCTTGGTGTCGACATGAGTTCCACTGGCGAGGTGGGCTGTCTCGGCGACGACACCAACCAAGCGTTGCTCAAAAGCATGCTCTCCGTGGGACAGCGCATACCCAAACACACCGTCCTGCTCTCAACGGGTGGGGCCAAGCAGAAAGCCGAGATGCTCGACGCGGCCAAGATGCTGATAGACCACGGCTATGAACTGTACGCCACAAGCGGAACCTCCAAGTATCTTGAGGAAAATGGCATACCAAACACCTTGGTGTATTGGCCATCTGACGAGGGCAAGGAGCCGCAAGCTTTGACACTGCTCCACGAAAAAAAGATAGACATGGTGGTCAACATTCCAAAAGACTTGACCACCCACGAACTAACCAACGGTTACAAAATCAGGCGCGCGGCCATCGACCTCAACGTGCCGGTTATCACAAACAGCCGGTTAGCCGGGGCATATATCACCGCTTTTTGCACCTTGGAGCCAAAAGACATTGACATCAAGGCGTGGGGCGAATACTAAGCATGGTTGGGTGGAGAGCACTTGAAAGCAATGACACGGAACTCTCCCACCCCACCCCTTTGAGCCACAAGCACTTGTTGGGAGCTTGGATCTTTTAAGCCATGTCTTGTCCCAACAAACCCTCCTAAAGAGCGATTGGCGATCAACTTGCCATTCGCTCTTTTTGTGAAAAGACAGTGCGCATGCGCTATCAATACACATGCGCGCTATCAAAAAATATGATGAAAATATATGACAAAAGGTCTCAAATGCTGGGCGTATTTGCAAACGGCATGTATCAAGGTCACAAATACGCCAAGCATTTGAGTTTTTCGCAAACCGCTTATACTCATAATATTATAAGCGTCGCAACGTGTTTTCCGGGAAAAAGTTTTATCAACGTTTTGCCATTCAATACTAATGGCGGCTCGTTCAGGGCTTAAAGGCAAGGTCATTAAGACCAAAACGCAGCGTCATCAAGGCCTAAACGAAACACGATAAGGCACTCATCGTACACCGCTGACAAAAATATAAGCGCAAAAAGGGCATCTTGCGTAACGCAAGACGGTGGCTGCCGTTCCAAAACGAGACTATTGCAAGCATCGTTTTTCGTGACTAATATCTTACAATACAAATGCTTGTGCACATTCCAAGGTGGTCAATATAACGAGACCAAAATATACCGAAGGCACGCCAAGCTGCGTCTCTCGCTATCGATATGGGTAAAAATGGCCGCCCCAAGACAACCTGCGTCTACCGAATGCCATATTGAGCGAGCTGCGCTTTAGCCTTGGAAACCAGAAGCTTGTTCTGCCCATCATCTTTCAGCCGGACAGCCTTTGAGAGAAAAAGTTGTAGGTATAGCTTGGCTTTCAAATCGTTTTTTGAGGCAATGTACATCTGTGCAGCATTGTAGTAGTTGATGGGTGTGTCTTCGTCATCGTACAAAAGACTTAGTTCGAAAGCGCGCCCAGCGGCCTCGTATTGGCTGTGCTGAAAATGTAAATCAGCCATCTTCTTGTATATGTCGCACATCCTTGCCCTCGGCGTGGCGGTCTCGATGGCACGATTGAAATGCTCCAGCGCCAAGGAGTCCATGTAAAGCTCTTTCTCAACCAATGCCAAACGGTAGAAACACGTGGCGTTATTATCTTTGAACTTGGAGGCTCGGGTTAGATGGTAGTGTGCTTTGGGATAGTTGGCATACTGGGAAAAATGCTCATAACAAAGACCAAGTACGAAGTTGGAAATAAAATTGTCATAGCCTTGAGCTATCAACTTATTGTACACAGGAATAGCCTCATCGTACCTGAACTGCAAATATAACGAATAGGCGTAGGCTTTGTTCACGTACAGATTGGTGGAGTCGCATTGGGTGATATAGCTTTTTGCCACAGCCTCCGCCTTGCCGGGCATGTTGTTGTCATTGTAATAAGTGGCAAGCGAGCCAACAATCTCGCTGTCGTATGGGTATGTAGCCACGATACGGTCGCCCCAATAAGCCGTTTTGTCCTTGTCGCCCATATCTAACATGCAGTAATAGTACATACGCATATCCTTGTGGTTCACACTATCCCGCGGTATATTGTCGAGGCATGACACGCAAGCCATATTGTCGGCGGATTGGCGGTAACACGAAGCCAACTGTCTGCGCACATCCACATTTGAAGGATTGAGCGCAATGCTTTGTTGGTAATATTGCGTGGCATGGAACACGTCATATGCGCGCATGCAACTATCGCCCTTATGTTTGAACATAGCCCAATCATTATCAGCATGCGCGAAAAGAGGAGCCATGAGGCTGAAAAATGTGATTAATAAAAAGGATTTCATTGGCGATTTGAATTAATGTATTCTTTTGCGAAAGAAATAAAAAGTTGATACTGACAAAGACAAAGTTAACGAGAAAAAATGATAAAGAACAATTTTTAGAAAAAAAACATGTTTACAAAACAACTTTATTGGTTAAAAATAGCAATGGACAGGATAGCTTGAGGACTGTTGCAAACCGTGCCAAAAAAGCGCAAATAGACGACCGACCATTCTCAACGTGATTGTCCACCAATATAGTTTCATCAAAAAAAACTTGCAATACCATGCTACACCCTCGTTCCAAATTGATGTCTGAACAAGATTTTTCTGCTGCCGTAAAATCGCTTATTATAAACATTGTGGAGTTTATCGCACTGGAAGTCAAACATAAAAGGGGAGAAAATACAAACGTATAAGTGATGATTTGCCTTATAAAAGTAACAGATTAAAAATAAGGTTGCCGTTAAATAAAACTTAACGGCAACCTTATCTATACACGACATCTAACGCTTATTGTTTGTTGACGATCTCGATAAGCTCGTCCGCAGTCAACAACAACTGTTCTCCCGTAGCCATATTCTTTAGCGTAACCTTGCCCTCCGCCATCTCATTATCACCGGCCAAAGCCACATACGCTATATTTTTGGTATTGGCATAAGTCATCTGTTTTTTCATTTTGGCCTTGTCTGGATAAATTTCCGTGCGTATTCCGGCAGCTCTCGCCTTGGCCACCAAAGGCATGCAATAAGCCGTTTCCTTGTCACCAAAATTGATAAAAAGCAATTGCGTGGTTGCCACGGCATCCTTGGGATAAAGGTCAAGCGTGTTGAGCACGTCATAAATGCGGTCGGCGCCAAACGATATGCCTACACCGGAAAGGCCCGGCATGCCAAATATACCGGTGAGATTGTCGTATCGGCCACCACCAGTGATAGAGCCCATAGGCGTGTCAAGGGCTTTAACCTCAAAGATAGCACCCGTGTAATAATTCAACCCGCGAGCCAAGGTGAGGTCCAACTGTATTTCGTTGTGAAGGCCAACTGCCTGTAATGTGTTCAGGATAAAACGAAATTCTTCAACCCCCTTCAATCCTGTTTCCGATGTTTTAAGAACTTCCGCGATGGTATCCAATTTCTCATTGTTGCTTCCTTGGAACGCAATGATAGGCTGAAGGCGCGCGACAGCATCCTCGGCTATACCGGCATTACGCAATTCCTCGTTGACATTGTCAATACCAATCTTGTCCAATTTATCTATAGCAACAGTGATATCGATGATTTTCTCGGACTCGCCAATAACCTCTGCAATGCCGGTAAGTATCTTCCTATTGTTGATTTTGATTTGTACGTTGACGCCAAATTTTTGGAAAACAGTATCGACAATCTGCATCAACTCCACTTCATTGAGCAGAGAGTCGGAGCCAACGATATCCGCGTCACATTGGTAAAATTCGCGATACCGTCCTTTTTGTGGTCGGTCAGCGCGCCAAACAGGTTGGATTTGATAACGCTTGAATGGCATTTGGAGTTCTTCACGATGCATCACCACGTATCTGGCGAAAGGAACCGTGAGGTCGTATCGCAAGCCCTTTTCGCACAATTTGGTCTGAAGATACAGCGTGTTACGCTCTTGAAGCTCCTCGTCCGTGATACCTTTAAAATAGTCACCAGAGTTCAATACCTTGAAAAGTAGCCTGTCACCTTCCTCTCCATATTTGCCCATGAGGGTGCGAAGCGTCTCCATAGCCGGTGTCTCTATTTGTTGAAAACCGTATAGAGCATAGACTTCTTTGATGGTGTCGAAGATATAATTGCGTTTGGCCATCTCGTCAGGGCCAAAATCTCGGGTGCCCTTAGGGATGGATGGTTTGTTGTTTCCCATTCTCTTTATTATTTCCTTATGATGGTTTGACTTCTATCCGGACCTATGGAGACGATGGTTATAGGTGTCTCCAATTGATCCTCGATAAACTTGATATAATTATTGAACGCTTTGGGGAACTCTTCTTCGCTCGTGAACCTGGTCATGTCGGTCTTCCAGCCCTCCAGCTCTTCATAGACAGGTTTAACGTTGTTAATGTCGTATGGGAAATCAGGGGTGGTGCTTCCATCGGGCAATTCGTAAGCCACGCACGCTTTAATGGTATCAAAATCATCAAGCACATCACTCTTCATCATAATCAACTGAGTTACGCCATTCACCATGATGCTATATCTTAGTTGCACGAGGTCTACCCATCCACAACGGCGTTCACGCCCCGTCACCGCTCCATACTCATGGCCAAGGTCACGGATGCGCTTTCCGGTATCGTCGAAAAGCTCTGTCGGGAACGGTCCTGAACCTACGCGTGTACAGTAAGCTTTCATAATACCGAGAACGTTTCCGACCTTGTTCGGACCAATTCCCAAACCCGTACAGGCTCCGGCACAAATTGTATTACTTGAGGTTACAAAGGGATAGCTACCAAAATCAACATCGAGCATGGTGCCTTGCGCTCCCTCGCAAAGAATGGATTTGCCATCTTTGAGAGTCCTGTTCACCTCGTGCTCACTATCAACTATCTTGAAACGACGGAGAAACTCGACACCCTCCATCCATGTTTTCTCAGTCTCCTCAAATCCGTCAAAATCAGTCCAACCCATCGATGAGAGCATTTTCATGTGACGTTCTTTATGCGCCGCATACTTCTCTTCGAAACCTTCCAAAATGTCTCCTACGCGCAATCCGTTGCGACTGACCTTGTCTGTGTAGGTCGGACCTATGCCTTTGCCGGTTGTGCCCACCTTGGCCTTGCCTTTCGCGACTTCCAATGCGCGATCCAATATGCGATGGGTAGGCATGATAAGATGCGCCTTGGATGAAATGTGCAGACGAGATTGCAACTCATGGCCACTCTTTTCCAAGTCTTTGGCCTCGTTCATAAACAAGTCTGGAGCCAGCACCACACCGTTGCCAATGATATTGATCTTGCCTCCTTGAAACACGCCAGAGGGGATGCTGCGCAAAACATACTTCTGCCCTTCGAACTCCAAGGTGTGCCCAGCGTTGGGTCCTCCCTGAAAACGAGCTACCACATCATACTTCGGAGTAAGCACGTCTACAACTTTACCCTTACCCTCATCACCCCACTGCAAACCCAGCAGGACATCCACTTTCCCGGTATTCATAAGCTATCTATATAATTATTTGTTGTCCGATTTAGTTTTATTTCTGATGGTTCTACGTCGAGTCAACCGTGATTGACAACTACTGCAAATACCATAAATATAGAGTGTGAAACCCTCTATTCTGAAACGACGCAAGCGAGCGTCTCTAATGCTATCCTCCACGTCAGGCAATGTTACCTCGTTCACTTTGCCACATATGGTGCAAATCTGATGACTATGCGAGTCGCTCCTTAACGCAGCTTCATATTTTGTTTTGTCAATGAGCTTGTGACGCACCACAAGGTGTATCATTTGAAACAGTTTTAAGGTGTTGTAAAGTGTGGCTCTACTCACCACAAACTTTTCATTAGAGAGTCGGTCGTTTAGTTCTTCAACCGTGAAATGCCCGTCAATATCATAGATGGCTTCCAAGATGGCATATCGCTCCGGCGTTTTTCTTCCAGCTGTGACATCTAAAAAATCGTCCAATATCTTTCGAGCGTTACTGAACATCTTGTTTTTTACCATCGTCTCAATAGACCCTTGGCCCAAATATATAGGTTCCGACTCTTACCATCGTAGACTTGCATCTCACTGCTACCCTATAATCTTGGCTCATGCCCCACGACCGTTCACGAAAATAATCAGCGTCAGCGAAATAATCACGCTTTACCTCATCAAAAAAGTCTGCAGCATGGTTCATCTCTGCCGCGATTTGGTTTTCATCGTCCACATTGCTGGCCATCATCATCAAGCCGCATATCCGAACGTTAGTTAACTGTTTCCATTCACCTGCTTTCAGCATGTTTCGACAGTCGTCTATGGAGAAACCATATTTTGTTGCTTCCTCCGCGATATGCAATTCAAGTAGCACGTCTATGACGCGTCCACACTTGGCAGCCTGTTTGTTGATCTCCTTCAGAAGTTTAAGGGTATCCACAGCCTCAATCATTGAAATGTAAGGAGCGACATATTTCACCTTGTTGGTTTGCAAATGTCCAATGAAATGCCACAAGATATCCTTAGGCAGCTCCTCCACTTTAACTCGCAACTCCTGCTCATGGCTCTCGCCAAATATGCGCTGTCCAGCTTGATAGGCAGCCTCTATATATTCTTTCGGATGAAATTTGCTCACGGCAACCAGACTAACGCCTTCAGGAAGCTGCTCAAGTACTTTACTTAAGTTTTTAGCAACATCAACCTTCATCACTCCGTTCCTTTCTCTTCTTGTGACTGCGCTTCGTATTCTGGAACGTCGTTTGCCTCCCCTTTCGCCATATTGTCGGTATGCAAGAACACATCCATAAACGATGTCTCAGCTATCGAGGCTATCACATAGTCGATCATCGTTCCACCCATAACCTCTTCTATGCTTTTCACCGCTCCCGGCAAAGAAGCGGCCTGAACCAAATAGTTCACCGTGGAACGCTTTTCTTTTTCCGTTTTTTCATCAATGGTGATAAAAGACAACTTGGCCCTATACCATTTGTCTGCCGAGGCGCTGTCACTGAAAAATATCTCATGGTAAGGCGCAGGCTTTATTCCGGCAATCTTAAAATCGCCACTGATATAAGCCGACATTTCTTCAATGAGCGTGCTCTCCGCCTCCGTGAAACTAAGGGCGTCTACAACATACTGCTCCACTACGGATTTTTGCGACCCATCCTCCTGTGTCTTGTCATATTTTATTTTGGTCTCAAACCAATCTGATGTTCTGGATTTCATGTTGTATTCTATAAACAAAATAATATTATATAGTAAAATTAATCTACACTCCTCTAAACAAGTTGTCTAACACACGATATGTGTAAGCAGCCCTGTCGTGGATGGTCAAGTCACTACGCAACCTGTTTCTCAAATCCACCAACTTCGAGACGGCGCCTTGATAGTTTTCTGGTGTAACTCGCTCACTCATCTTTTTAGCCACTGCCACCTCAAATCCAAAATATCGCATCAACATGTCTGAGAACTGATTGCGCTGCATTTCAGTGATGTCTTTAAGTTGGTGGTTAAGCTTATTTTTAGCCCTGAAAATAGTAAACACCAACTCGTCAGGCTCTCCACCACGTTGCCCATGATTGTAACGTTTCTCGTAATCGAAGTAACAATCACAAAAACCATTCTCCGCAAGAGACTGCAACTCTTCCTTGGCAGGATTCAACACGCGCCTCGTGAAGTCGCTGAATTTATTGTAATTGTTTTCCAATCGTAGCATTTTCCTGAAATCCAACGTTTTTATTCTTGTTCCACCTTTGTCAAGCCAACTTTCTATAAACATGTATATTCGCTGTGTGTACCGATTACGACACGCAAACACAATCTGTTTTCCCAGCCTATGGTACCCCAAATCGAGCGACACCAAACGCTGAGCCACGGTGCGATCTATTTTCAATAGCGCATACTTTTCATACAGCCCAGTGTCTTTAGGAATATACACATCGCACAAGTTGGTCACTTTGAGGTAGCTGCGCCCGTCCGTGGTTTTATAAGGTATCTCCACCGGAATGGCTGCGAGCATTTTCAAACTTTGACGCAATTGAGGGTAATGGTTTGGGTCTACGCCCAATGTTTTAAACAGCGTCTTGATTTCAAGCCGGCCATCATTGTCAAGTTCCACATCCGAAAAAATGCCTGGCTCCATCTTCTCTTTATTTAGAATCTTATGAAGCTTGTTCTGCATGAACTCAACGATCGTGACGAGTATTCTGATCTGTATCAGCGAATAGTCGTGCCGCATCATGGTTACCGCTATGGGTTGAAGCAGCCATGTCTCTTCCTCCACGGGTATAAGCTCCGTGGGGATATTGCGTTTAACCTCGCGCTTTTTACCCTTACCGACACCGACCACAGCCTTTGTCGTCTTGGTTGTCCTTTTAGTTGCCGGTATTACTGTCGATATTTCTTCTGCCATCAAATAGATATTTTTTAGCGGCTTTCCCTTTTGTGATGCTTACAAAGTTAAGATTATTTTTCGGTTCTACCAAAAGTTGCGATAAATAAAAAACGAAAACACAACCAAGTGTTTCCGCCACTTTTCTCCATTAACAATTGTGCGCCAAGTCTCCCACCGCACACATGATCTCGCATCGCTCGCACGGCGGCCTTATCAAAGCTGACATTGCGTGCCAACTGAAAACGCAACAAGGCAAAAAACCTCGTTGCGTTTGTTTTTTTTTTAAGGATAGTTTTAAAAATCAACCATGCCAAATTATGAGTTTGTTTTCAAGCTAAATATATTCCGTAAGATCGCAAGCGTAGTAAGCCACGTGACAAAACGAACCTACGTTTTGAACTTAAGAAAACACAAAGATAACAAGACATAATTGAAATTTCTCACATTATTATATATGTTTGTAATTTTCTGAGCTGTCCTTAAATGACATTCCCAAACACTTAGCTGTGTTTGGGAATGCAAGATAGTATTACGTCGTACGGCTTTATTCTGCCGCAGCGCCCTCTGTTTCAGTCTTAGCGCTCTCTGCTTCTGCCTGTGCAGCAGACTCCTCGGCAGCCTTAGCCTCAGCTTCTGCTTTTGCGGCGGCCTCAGCCTCAGCCTTTGCGGCAGCTTCGGCAGCTTTCTTGTCTGCTATTTTCTTGGCAATAGCCTCGTTCACACTCTTCTCTTGTTCCAATGCTTTCGCAGCCAAGTCTTGACGACTCTTAGCATTTGCGTTGCGAGCCTCTGTCAACTTTTGATCTTTGCTCGCTTTCCATGCGTCAAACTTTTGCTGACATGCGGCCTCGTCAAAAGCACCCTTTTTCACACCGCCCTTAAGGTGTTTCATCATGTACACACCCTCTTGTCTAAGAATGTTACGTACGGTGTCGGTAGGCTGTGCACCAGTTTCTACCCAATAAAGAGCGCGCTCGAAATTCAAATCTACGGTTGAAGGATTGGTGTTGGGATTGTAAGTACCAATCTTCTCTGTAATTTTACCATCGCGTGGAGCTCTTACATCTGCGATAACGATTCTGTAGAACGCATAGTTCTTACGACCGCCTCGCTGCAATCTGATTTTTGTTGCCATTTTGTTTTTAAATCTTTTATATAAGGTTTGAATTATGCCTCCATCTCGTGGAAGCGACTGCAAAGTTACTACTTTTAGTTCATTGCCAACCTTATATTGCCATTTTTTATCCACTTAATTAAGGAATATTAAGAAAATGCTTCCAGCCTCATCACGCCACTCCAATCTACACCAATCGTAGAAAATTATGTTAAATCTATCCAAAAACCATCTTTTACAAAATTATATATCTAAATTTACGCGATTTTTCAGTATAAACATCATAATCAAATATGAAAACAAGACATTTAACATTGGCCACATGCCTCATGGCTGGCATCTTCTTTACGACCTCTTGCGTGGGCACATTCTCCATGTTCAACAAGTTGGCGTCATGGAACAGAAACGCCACAGAGAACAAATTGCAATAGCTGGAATGGCAGACATGCTCATTCTCAACACCATTGAGTTTTGGACTGGGGACAATCCCATGGCCATGAAAGTGGGTACTGTCAAACAGGTGATGGGCCAAGATGGAAAATACTATGCGGTAACCTACAAAGCCGACGGCTACGACATCATGCTCCCCACCGGAGAAACTATCTCTTTCGTTTACGACAAGAAAACAGACGCTTGGTCGCAAATTCAAAAAGGCAAGAAAACCGAGATATTTCGTTTCAACAGTGATGGCACCATCCAAGCCAACCTCCCTGACGGCACAAAACTGAACGTCACACCCGACGAGGCCGGGCTGTACCAAGTGCGCATGGCCATGAATGACGGGAGGTTCTTCGCCGCAAGATAAATCTAAAAGGGCGGCATATACCATTCTACGGTACACCCAGCAAGGCTTTAAACGACCTTCATGTTGCCCCAAAACGACATTTATTGCAAAAAGACATCCCAAAACACTTTGGTTCGTATGGGATGTTTTTTACCTTTATTCCCACTTTTTACACGGTGCTCGACACGTACCAAGACACCCACCGTGCTACCACGCATCCGCGTTGAAAAGAAAAAAACTCCAACAAACATAACAAAGCACCCCCGAAACAGTTTATGAGCGAGAACAAGATGAGAAAAGAAATCAGCCTCGGGTTCGTGGCCGTATTAGTCTTTACAGGTATCATGGTTAGCTCTATGATCAGCCACTCCGCTCAAATCAGAGAGCGTGACCGCATCAACGCCATGCGCTATCAAGCTGAGTACGACTCAATTATGGCACAAGCACTCAGAGATGCCGAAGCCGAACGAGCTTTGAAAGACAGCCTTCGAGGCACCGTGACCGACACCACCGGCACCGCAATGCCCGGCGTTGTGGTAAGCGACAGCTACAGTTGCACCGTGACCGACTCTGCCGGGCACTATGCGTTGCACCGCAACCCCAAGGCCAGGTTCGTCTATTACACCGTGCCCGATTATTGCGAGGTTCCCACGCACGCCCCCAACGACCATACGGCATGTTTCTACAAGGCCATCAACGCCAACGACTCCATCTATAATTTCACGCTCACAAGGCTCAAGAACGGCAAGGAGGTTGACCATCGCATGATAATTATTGGCGACCCACAAGCCACCAA
>QWCJ01000366.1_pt1 | contig 16528 bp, 10 predicted proteins | sample 1972501 | NCBI WGS metagenome assembly QWCJ01 (sample SAMN09866711, study PRJNA288562) | Human vaginal metagenome isolate term2_vaginal, whole genome shotgun... | isolation source: vagina | host: Homo sapiens | place: USA: California
CGGGCGCGCGTCGCCGCCGACCTCGCAGCTGTCGCCGCGGCCACCGCCCTCTACCAAGGTGTCGAGGCCTGCTCCACCGCCAACGACACCGCCCAGGCCAACGGTGGAAGCGTCGACACGTGCGAGGTTGACGGGCCGGACGTGCAGGTCAGCGTGCGCGTCGGCCGGGCCGTGCAGAAGGCGCGCGCCGGGCCGGTCTAGCAGGTGAGTGGCGTCTCGTCGTGAGCATCTCAGTGCGCGTGTGGTCTGTGCGCCAGTTAGACGGACGCGAGTTTTTGATTGACTAGTGCGTTGAGAGAAATTCCCTCTGTTTTAGCGGCGATAACCAACCGCCGATGCAGCGACGGAGACGTGCGCACGTTGAACTTCCCCGAATAGTTACGACTCCCCAATGGCACGGGAACCACCTCGCCGGAGGCCTCCATGTCTTCGACAACCTCAGTCACAAGATCAATCAAACCGCGCTCGGCCTGGTGCCGATCTGCATCCAGCCAAGACAATGAGGGGAACTCAGCCACGGTCGCCACGTACTCCTGATCTTCTTCCGACCAGGAGACTTGATAGGTGTACTTATTGATGTCCATGCTGGCTACTCCGATTCACTCTTCTGCGTGCCTAGTTTCTCAATTGCTTCGAGAACCTGGTTCACTTGATATGGCTTGGCCTTGCCCTTCGCATTTTGAATATTGACACGAGGGTCACCCGGCCACGGGGTCTTGTAGGTTTGAACATCGATTATTTTATGAGGAAAAGCATATATCGGCGCGGGTAAGAAGCCCTTGAACTTATTTAGGTTTTGGTTCGCAATATTTGTCCCAGACGGCGCGATCCACAATTCTTCATTATTCCCGACATTCCTTGATGGACACGTACCCTTCCCGTTCGTCCCCGGGAAGGCATAGTGGCTGCTTTCCGAAATTCTCTCTTCGCTCATTGATGGAAAAAACAAATTGCGAAAACCGGGGAATGATCTGCGTCGATGGGAATGAATCTCTCAAGGCGTACGTGATATCCCAGCCCGCGTCATACCATTGAAATCTATCGAATTGGTCTTTCCAGCGCGGGCGCTGATGAAAGCTATCGGGTTTCTCGAGAAAATTATCCTGAAATTCCCTCGTCCACTCAAGGATTTCGTTTCCTAAAGCTGGCTTAATCCCTATCTCCTCAGGAAGATAGAACCCTAGGTTTTTAGGCTCAGAGACTACTAGTTCTTTAGACGGCCATAAAGAGCTTGGATGGCTATACTCTGGACGAAGCAGAATTTTTCGAGAGGACATAAACTACAGTATCCCAGCTTTACCGCCAGAGAAGCGGAAGATCTGTGATACACCCTGCTCAATCTGGTCAGGCGCCGCTCTATCCGGTGAGCAGCACCCCAAGTGCCGCGAGCGCCGCCAGGACGCACGGCACAACCTCCGCCTTGCCGATGTCCTTGGCAGTCCACCGCTTTCCGCGACGCGCGCTCAGTGGGAAGTACACTGCGCGGGCCAGCGCCAACACCAGTACCGCAACCATCCACCAACCGAACCCAACAAGGACGGTATATACGACCATCACCACGATTGCCACCACGTGGTAGCCGATACTGAACGCCAACATGGCGCTGCTGCCGCGGTCACGCACCATTGTCTTGACCAGCGGCACCGTCCCGGTGAAGTAGAGCGCCAAAAACGTCGTCGCGACGATCGCCGGGCTGGACCAATCAGTCGGCAACCCGGCTAGGTGCGCGATCACCGCGACCAGTAGTGCGGAGGCGACCGTCGTCGCTGCGCCACTGGCCAGCGAGCGCGGTCTGCGTTGCAGTGTTTCCCACACAGCGATGCCGACCAGTGGGGCGTAGCACCACGCCCACCTGAGCACCGACGGATCCTGCATGACCACGATCGCTACCGCGACCAGGGAGATCGCTCCGTAGGTGAGTACTGGCGGCATGTACTGGCGGCGCCGCTCCACAGTGCGTGCCCGGGCCGCCTGGCCGAACGTGAAGAACGCGCAGTATCCGATAAACCACGCAATCAACAACCACACGATCGCGGCCGGGAAGCGCTCGGTGCCGAACGCGACGCCGAGGGTCCCCACAATGGCGGGGGTGAGCGCCATTGCCCACGCGCCGTGCTGGTTTGGGATCCACATGCGGAGTGTGCGTTTATCCATGCCCCGCAGTGTATCAATCAAAAGGACTATGATTAAGCTGAAAACCAGTAACCCCGGCGATTTACTCCTACTTTCGTAGTGCAGGGATCGTTCCGGGGCTTTCGAGGTAAAGGATAGCATTTCCGCTCGCTAGGGGCTGTGATGGATTTTGGTGCGTGCTGCGCCAAGGTGTGCACCAAAATCCCGCTTTTCAGGATGGCGCCGTGGCGTTTCCCCAGGTCGCGACCCCTGCGCAAAGGGATTTGGTGTCACCCCAGCAGAACCGAGTGACAAAGGACGCAACCCACTTTTTGCGACCTGGGCTTTTGCCGGATTCGGCCGACCGGATTGCGTCCTTTGTCACTCGCTCCCCGATCTATGCACCAAATTCCCGGTTTTCTGCGTCCACGGATGACGCCTTGCTCAGGAGCCCCAACACCTTCAGCGCCGCCTGCTTATCCAGCGGCTGATTCCCGTTGCCGCACTTTGGAGACTGGATGCAGGACGGGCAGCCGTGCTCGCACGGGCAGGACTCCACTGCGCCGTAGGTGGCGGTGATCCACGTGTGGAAGCGGGCGAAGCCTTCGTCGCTCATGCCGGCGCCGCCGGGGTGGCCGTCGTACACGAATACTGTGGGGAGCAGTGTGTCTTGGTGGAGGGCCGTAGATACGCCGCCGATGTCCCAGCGGTCGCACGTCGCGATGAGCGGTAGCAGTCCGATCGCCGCGTGCTCCGCGGCGTGCAGCGCGCCGGGCACTTCGCCCGCGCTGATGCCCAGCGAGTCCAGCACCAGGGGGTCGATCGTGTAGGCGACGGCGCGGGTCTCGAGGTGCTGCGCGGGCAGGTCCAGCGGGATGTGTTCGCTGACCGAGCCGTCCGCCAGGCGGACAACGTAACCGGTGACGCGGTCGGTGACCTCGACGTCCACGCTGGCTACCCACACGCCCTTCGCTAGCTGGCGGGTCTCGTGGGCCTCACCCAGGATGCGGATGTCCGTCGTGGAGCGGGCGCGGGTGGTGTAGTCGGGTTGCGCGGGCTCCACGAGCGCAACGTAGTCGTCTAGGTTGAGTTCCTGCACCACGAAGTGCTCGCCCTGGTGTACGTACACGGCGCCTTCGTGGACCTGGGTGAGTGCGCGGGCGGCATCGACGGTGCCCAGGAGGCGGCCGTCGCTGACGTCCACGATCATCACCTCGGCACCTGCGCCGCCGCGGATAGAGACGGTCACATCGGCGTCGGGCGCCGGGAACCAGCCGCGGGGGCGCTTGCGCAGCAGGCCCTCCTCGCACATCTGCTCCACCACGTCGTGGGCGCCGAAATCGTCGACGTCCTTCGAGGTCAGCGGGCGCTCAAGTGCTGCGTGGTAGAGGTGGCCGCGCAGGATGTACGGGTTCGACGGGTTGAACACGCTGCGCTCCACCGGGCGTCCCAGCAGCGCCTCGGGGTGGTGCACCAGGAAGGCATCCATCGGCTCGTCGCGGGCAACCAGCACCACCAGCGATCCCTGCCCGCGGCGCCCCGCCCGGCCCGCCTGCTGCCGAAACGACGCCACCGTACCCGGATAGCCCGCCATCACCACGGCGTCGAGCCCGCCGACGTCGATGCCCAGCTCAAGCGCGTTCGTCGTCGCCATGCCCAGGATGTCGCCCTCGTCCAGGGCGCGCTCCAGCGCACGACGGTCCTCCGCCAGGTAGCCCGCCCGATACGCCGCGATCCGCCGCGCAAAATCCGGCCGCCCCGCAGCACTCAAATCCCCCTGCGCGCGCATCGCCACAATCTCCGCCGCCGGCCGCGAGCGCACAAACGTTAAGGTCCGCGCCCCCTCACGCACCAACCACCCCATTATCGACGCCGCCTCCGTCGTCGCCGCGTACCTCACCGGGGCGCCGTGCTCACCCTCCGCGCCCTCGATGAAACCCGGCTCCCACAACACCACGGTGCGCTCACCCGTCGGCGCCGTATCCACATCCACCGCCCGCACCGGCCTGCCACACAACAGCTCCGCGTGCTCCGTCGGAGCCGCCGACGTCGCCGACGCAAACACCAACGTCGGCTCCGAACCGTACGCGCGGGCGAGGCGAAGCAGGCGTCGAAAAACGAGGGACACATTGGCGCCGAACACCCCTCGATAGGTGTGTGACTCATCCACCACAACGAAGCGCAGGTGGCGCAGCAGGCGCGCCCACCGCTCATGCGAACCAAGGATGCTCGCGTGCAGCATGTCAGGATTCGTGAACACGAACCGCGACTGATCCCGAATCGCGCGCCGCGCATCAACCGGCGTATCCCCGTCATACGGCGCCGGCGTAATCCCAGGCAGATCCTTCGTCAGCGCCAACGTCGCCTGCAGCTGATCCGACCCCAACGCCTTCGTCGGCGTGATGTACAGCGCGCACGCCCGCTCATCCGCCGCCAACGCCGACAGCACCGGCAGCTGATACCCCAACGACTTACCTGACGACGTCCCCGTCGCCACCACAACGTCCTCACCCCGCCAGGCGGCCTCGGCACACAACTGTTGGTGGCGAAACAGCCGCTGCACACCGCGCTCCTCCAGCGCGTGACGCAGCGCCGGGTGCACCCACTCAGGCCACTCGCCGTACTCAGCCGGGCGCGCCGGAACCTCCTCCACGTGAGTGATCGTGGAGTGGGGGAACTGCTCGCGAAGCCCGCGAACGAGCTCGCCCCCAAAAGAACAAAAATCCTGCTTCATGACACAGCAAAGTATGCCAGTTTGTGGCACACTGGTTGGCAGTAACAAATTTTGTGCGCGCCTTCAACGGTGCTCGCGAGGGATTGTTTACGCGGGCGCCAGGACATCAGCCCTGGTGGACGGCTTCATTTATCCATCTTTTGAAAGGGAACACACCAATGGCTACAGGCATCGTGAAGTGGTTTAACGCAGAAAAGGGCTTCGGCTTCATCGCTCCCGACGACGGCTCCGCAGACGTCTTCGTCCACTACTCCGAGATCCAGGGCAGCGGCTTCCGCACCCTCGAGGAGAACCAGAAGGTCGAGTTCGAAATCGGCGAGGGCGCCAAGGGCCCACAGGCCCAGCAGGTCACCGCTCTCTAATCTATATAGGTGCACACCCCGGCTCCGGCCGGGGTTTTTGCTTTGCTGGTGTTGCCAGCGCACCAAATTCCCTTGCGCGAGGGTTGCGACCTGGGGAAACGCTGCCGGTTTCTCTCGAAAGAGGGAATTTGGTGTCAGGCTCGGGGCAGTAGACACCACATTCCTACACTCAGCATCCGTGACCTGGGGAAACGCCGAGGGCCCTTGGTGAAAAGCGGGAATTTGGTGCACGTGGCCCATGATGCACCCCAGAATTCGGCGTTATACTTGCGCGCATGAAACTTAGCGCACGTAATCAGATCAAGGGAACTATCATCGCTATCGAAGAAGGCGCAGTCAACGCGATTGTGCACATCGAGGTTGCAGGCGGTTTGACCATTACTTCCGATATCACCAAGGCGTCTGTTGAAAACCTTGGCCTCAAGGTCGGTCAGGAGGCATACGCCGTGATCAAGGCGTCCGATGTGATGGTGGGCGTCGAGTAGGACGGTTTACTGAGCAAGCAGCCCCGGTTTCGGCCGGGGCTTTTGCATGCCTGCACCAAATTCCGGCACGCAGGGTACGCGACCTGGGGAAACGACGACGTCTCTTGTTGGAAAGCGGGAATTTGGTGTCAGGCTTGGGGTAGTAGACACCAAATTCCTGCACTCAGCATCCGTGACCTGGGGAAACGCTGAGGCCCCCAGTGCAAAACAAGGAATTTGGTGCGCAGGGCAGCGCAGGGCAGCAGGCGCACAGCCAAGACCTACACGGCGGAGACGCCGCGCCGGACGTCGAAAAGTTCGAAGATGTAGGACTGGATGCGCTGCATGATCCAGCCGACGAGGGCGCCGAGGGCGATGCCGACGATCATGCCGAGGAGGGGGAAGTCGGAAAGGAGGGAGCCGCCGGCGTAGCCGAGGCCGACGGAGAGGCAGGCCCAGATGATGACGCCGATGGTGTCGTAGAGGAAGAAGGCGAACCAGTTGTAGCGCACGCTGCCCAGCACGATGGTGGCAACCCAGCGTGCCCAGGGTAGGAACCTGGCGACGAGGACGGTGATGCCGGCGCCGCGGTTCATGTTGCGGCGCACCCAGTCGATGGCTTGGCCGGCTTTGGAGTTGGGGTCGAGGCGGTCGACGACGTGGATGAGGCGTCCGCCGAGGAGGAAGCAGATGCTGTCGCCGATGATGCCGCCGATGATGGCGGCGGCGATGATGCCCCACGCGTTGGGGACGCCTTGGGATGCGGAGAAGGCGCCGGAGAGGTTGAGGACGGTTTCGGAGGGGATGAGGGGGATGAGTGCGTCGCCGAGGATGAGGAGTATGACGAGTGGGTAGAAGAGGGGTGTGCCCATCAGGGTGTGGAGGAAGCCGATGAGGGAGTCGATCATCTGGGGTTTTACCTCCTTGGGTGCCCGATGGTGCTCATGGGGGTTCAGTGTAGTTGGTGGGGGTGAAAACGAGGAGTTGTAGGGTTGCTATTCATATTGTCTGATACAACTTATGTGAGTTAACGAACATAGTTCTTGAAGTGAGGTGTCACGAAGCGTGGCTGAAGACGGCAAGACCCTCGTCATCGTGGAGTCCGCGACGAAGGCGAAGAAGATCCAGAAGTATCTGGGGAGCGACTACATTGTGGAAGCTTCCGTGGGGCACATTCGTGATCTTCCGGGCCGCGCTGCTGACATCCCTGCGAAGTACAAGAAGGAACCGTGGGCGAAGTTGGGTGTGAATCCGGAGTCTGGGTTTGCACCTATATATGTTGTCAGTCCTGACAAGAAGAAGAAGGTCGCTGACCTGAAGGCGAAGTTGAAGCAGGCGGACAGGCTGCTGCTGGCGACAGACCCGGACCGTGAGGGTGAGGCGATCGCGTGGCACTTGCTGGAGACGTTGAAGCCGAAGGTGCCGGTGGAGCGCATGGTGTTCAACGAGATTACGGAGTCGGCGATTCGGGAGGCTGCGGAGAATACCCGCGAGCTGGATATGGATCTTGTCGACGCCCAGGAGACCCGTCGCATTCTGGACCGGTTGTATGGCTACGAGGTTTCTCCGGTGTTGTGGAAGAAGGTCATGCCGAGGCTGTCGGCGGGTCGTGTGCAGTCGGTGGCGACGCGTGTGATTGTGGAGCGTGAGCGCGAGCGCATGGCGTTTATCCCGGCGGAGTATTGGGATGTGACTGCGACGTACGGTGGGGGTACGGCGTTTGATGCGAAGCTTGTTGCGATTAATGGTTCGCGGATTGCGCAGGGCAAGGACTTTGATGATCGCGGTCGGCTGAAGGGGTCGGCTGAGGGGGTTGTGGTCGTCGATAAGCAGGTGGCGGAGGAGCTTGCTGGGGCGCTGAAGGGCACCTCGATGACGGTGAGCAATGTGGAGGAGAAGCCGTACAGCCGCAAGCCGTACGCACCCTTTATGACGTCCACCTTGCAGCAGGAGGCCGGGCGGAAGCTGCGGTTTACGTCGGCGCGAACGATGCGTATTGCGCAGCGTCTGTACGAGAACGGCCACATTACCTATATGCGTACGGACTCGACGTCGCTGTCGCAGCAGGGTCTGTCGGCGGCGCGGGCTGCGGCGACGGAGCTCTACGGCGCGGAGTACGTGGCGGACAAGCCGCGTATCTACGACCGGAAGGTGAAGAACTCGCAGGAGGCGCACGAGGCGATCCGCCCTGCTGGTGAGCGGTTTGCTACGCCGGGTCAGCTGTCGAAGGTGCTTGACGCGGAGGAATTCAAGCTTTACGAGCTGATTTGGCAGCGCACGGTGGCCTCCCAGATGGAGAACGCTCGCGGGAACTCCACGAAGGTGACTGTTGCGGGCGACTTCGATACCGAGTTCGCTGCGACCGGACGCACGATTACGTTCCCGGGCTGGCTGCGCGCCTACTCGGATACGCGCGATAGCGAGACGCACTTGCCGCAGCTCACTGCTGGCGACGAGCTGCCGACCACCGCGATTTCGGCGGATGGGCACTCCACGAACCCGCCAGCCCGCTACACGGAGGCGAGCCTGGTGAAGAAGATGGAGGACCTTGGGATTGGGCGTCCGTCGACGTATGCGTCGATTATTAAGACGATCCAGGACCGCGGCTACGTCTTCTCCCGCGGCAACGCGCTGGTGCCCAGCTGGGTGGCGTTTTCCGTGGTTGGGCTGTTGGAGAACAACTTCGACGCCCTGGTGGACTACGACTTCACGTCCTCGATGGAGGACGAGCTCGACGAGATCGCGCACGGCAACGAGGACCGCACGCGCTGGCTGACTAGCTTCTACTTCGGCGACGCCGACGCCAGCGACAAGACCGCCGAGGCGATCGCGCGCCGCGGTGGCCTCAAGCACATCATTGAGGACAACCTCGAGCGTATCGACGCCCGCCAGGTCAACTCCCTGAAACTCTTCGACGACGCGGAAGGCCGCGCCGTCAACGTGCGCGTGGGCCGCTACGGGCCATACATGGAACGCCAGGTGGGCGTCACCGCCGACGGCGAGCCGGAGTACCAGCGCGCCAACATCCCGGAGGCGACCACGCCTGATGAGGTCACCCTGGAACTGGCGGAGAAGCTGTTCGCCACCCCGCAGTCCGGCCGCGAGCTGGGCGTGAACCCAGCCAACGGGCGCACGGTGGTGGCCAAGGAGGGCCGCTTCGGCCCGTACGTCACGGAGCAGCTCGGCGACGACGAGCTGGAGAAGGCGCAAGCCCACGCCGAGGAAGTCATCGCCGAAGAGCGCGCCGCCGAGGACAAGCAGCGCGCCGAGGAAGGCAAGCGGAAGAAGAACTGGGACACCAAGACTGCCGCGAAGCAAAAAGAAAAGCGCATGACCGAACTTGTCGCGGAGCAGCTCAAGCCCGCCACGGCGTCCCTGTTCCAGTCGATGGACCCGGCCTCTGTCACGCTTGAGCAGGCGCTGCAGCTGCTGAGCCTGCCGCGCGAGGTCGGCGTCGACGATGGGGAAGTGATCACGGCGCAGAACGGACGCTACGGCCCGTACCTGAAGAAGGGCAGCGATTCGCGCTCCCTGGCCAGCGAGGAGCAGATCTTCAGCATCACGCTGGAGGAAGCGCGCCGCATTTACTCGGAGCCGAAGCGCCGCGGTCGCGGGGCTGCGAAGCCGCCACTGAAGCTGCTCGGGGACAATGACGTGTCTGGCAAGCCGATGTCCATTAAGGACGGCCGCTTCGGTCCGTACGTCACCGACGGCACCACCAACGCGTCCCTCCAGCGCGGCGACACCCCGGAAACCATGACGGACGAGCGCGCGAACGAGCTGCTCTCTGCGCGCCGGGCCCGCGAGGCGGAGAACCCGAAGCCAGCCAAGAAGGCCGCGCGCAAGACCACGCGGAAGAAGGCGACGAAGAAGACGACGCGCAAGAAGGCGACGAAGAAGGCCGCCAAGAGCTAGTAGTGGCTAGTAGCGGTCCGCCAGGGTGGAACGCACCGGGCGGGCCAGCTGTGTCATGCGGTTGCGCCCGCGCAGTTCCACGGACTTCATCAGCGTCCAGCGCTGCTGCTCAACCTCGTTGGCGGCGCGCAGTGTTGCGGCGTTGGTGAGCACGCAGCCCGGGGTGTCTTTGGCCAGTTCGGTGAGGCGGGCGGCGGCGTTGACGGCGTCGCCGATCACGGTGTATTCGAAGCGGTCGGACCCGCCGATGTGGCCGGCGACCACGTGGCCTGAGGCCACCCCGATACCTGCCTGCAGCTCGAGGCCTGCCAGTTCGCGGCGTAGTTCGCGGGCGGCTTGGAGGGCGTGGGAGGTGGCGTCGTGGATGGAAACTGGTGCGCCGAACACGGCCAGTGCCGCGTCGCCTTGGAACTTGTTGATCACGCCCTTGTTGCGGTGCACCACCTCAACGACGATCTCGAAGAAGTTGTTCAGCGCGGCCACGACCTGTTCCGGGGTGTGGTTGACGGCAAACGTGGTAGAGCCGATGACATCGATGAATACGACGGCCACGCGGCGGTCCTCCCCGCCGAGCTCCGGCTTCTCCTCCAGTGCCTTCTGGGCGACCTCGGTGCCAACGTAGCGTCCGAAGATGTCGCGGACGCGCTGGCGCTCGTTGAGGCCGCGCATCATCTCGTTGAACCCGGCCTGCAGTACGCCGATTTCGGAGCCGTCGTAAATGTCGACTTGGGTGTTGCGTTCCCCGCGGCGCACCTTGTTGATGGCTTCCTGCAGCTCCTTGATGGGGTCCACCACGCTCATGATGGCGAACGCGGTGCCGATGAAGCCGGTGGCCAGCGCGGTCAGCGTCAGCGCGAGCACAGCAGGCATGAGCTCGCCGGGGCGGTTGTAGAAGAAGCCGTGGCGCTGAGCGAAGAACAGGGCGAGCACCCCGAACATTGGTACGGCGGAGGTGGTGAACCAGGTCAGGTACAGGCGGTGCTTGATCGGCGGCTCCAGGGTGGAGTCTTCGAAGCGCCGCGCGAGTGCCGACGCCGCCACCGGGCGCACCAGGCGCTCTGCCTGCAGATACGTCATCACGGCGGTGACGAAGCACGCCAGCGACGTAGACCCTAAGGTCACGATCGCCAGCTGGTGGTCGATGCGCCAGGCGGCCACGGTGATGATCATGATGCCGATGGCCCACACCCCGACCACGATCACGGTCTGCAGCACCGGGATACGCATGACCAGGTTGCGCACCATGTTCGGGTCGTGGTCGTCGGGGCTGAGCTGCCACTCGAGCACCGGGCGGAACAGGAAGAATGTGACCACGATGCCCACGAAGATGGCAAAGCAGAAGTAGGCCGCGCCGAGGAAGCCGAGGCCTTCGTCGTGAATGTTGAGCTGCTGCACCTCCCGCATGGGGATGAGGAAGCGCACGAACAGCATGATCAGCACGGCGCCGACGACGTTGGTTCCGAGCACAGTTGCGGCGTACAGGGGCCACGAGGTGCCCCACAGCCATTTGAAACTGCGCCAGAATCGTTCCATGCTGTAACACTTTAGCGGGTTTTCGCCCTGCTGTACGCTTGGGGCTTGTGCCTACCGTGAGTCAATTACTTGCCGACGCCCCCTCCGTCCAGCAGGTCATCATGAACGCTGCTGCGGCCGCCCGGGGGATCGGCGACGCGCGAGCCATGACGCATTCCTGGCTGTTCACGGGGCCTCCCGGTTCGGGGCGTTCCAACGCGGCGCTCGCGTTCGCGGCTGCGCTGGTGTGCACGGACCCTGACGAGATCGGCTGCGGGCGCTGCAAGGGCTGCCGCGACGCGCTGTCCTCCCAGCACACCGACGTCATGCACGTGGTACCCAAGGAGCTGACGATCAAGGTGAAGGAGACCCGCGAGTACATCGCGCAGGCCGCCCGCATGCCGACGGTCGCCCCCTGGCGCGTGCTGATCATCGAGAACGCCGACCGTCTCGGCCAGGACGCCTCCGACGCGCTGCTGAAAACGGTGGAGGAGCCCCCGGCCCATACCGTCATTATCCTGTGCGCGCCGTCGACGGACCCGGAGGACTTCTCCCAGACGCTGCGCTCCCGCTGCCGACACCTCTATATCCCCGCCCCCTCCGAGGACGAGGTGGTGCGCATCCTGATGCAGGAGGAAGGGGCCACAGAGTCCGACGCTCGGCTTGCCGCCGCCACCACACTGCGCCACGTGGGCCGTGCCCGACGGATGGTCAACGACAAATCCGTACAGATCCGCCGCGCCCAAGCCATCAACCTTGCCGAGCTGGTCTTCCACGGCGCCCAGGCCTTCCAGGCCGTCGCCTCTCTAGTGAAGGCCACGGAGAAAACCGCCGTCGAGGACTACGCCGAGGAGGACGCCGAGGAGCGCGCCAAGCTCGAGCAGGCCCTCGGCGTCGGCGCGAAGGGCAGGGGAGCGGCGAAGGCGCTGCGCGGGGCGTCCGCCTCCGTCAAAGCGCTCGAGGCGAGCCAGAAAGCGCGCGGCACCCGCCGCAAGCGCGACGTCTTCGACCTCATCCTCGTGGACCTCGCCGGTATCTACCGCGACGCCCTCGCCGTCCAGTCCGACGCCCAGGTCTCACTGACCCACCCCGACTTCCAGCCGCTGGCCGCCGAACTCGCCGAGAAGGTCCGCCCCGAGGGGCTCGTGGCGTGCCTCGACGCCATCGCCCAATGCCGACTGCGCCTCCAACAGCAAGTGAGCCCCGTCGTGGCGTTCAACGGGATGCTCGGCCACATCCGCCTCGCCTGCGAAGCCCGCTGACCTGGTAGTTTCGTGGATTCTTGGCGGTGCTGTAATATTGTGCAGCGTTGCCACCTTAGCTCAGTCGGCAGAGCGTCTCACTCGTAATGAGAAGGTCGCGAGTTCGATTCTCGCAGGTGGCTCAGGGAAAACCCCAGCTAGAACACGGTTTTAGCTGGGGTTTTGTTATGCGCGGGTGTCAAAGTCTTGGGCCTTTGGCCAGTCTTGGCCCTCTCCAGAAATAGTTCCCCGAACGCGCTCGCTGGAACTATTTCAGATGACCACTTCGGCGACCTGGGAAAACTCCTCGCAGCAACACTAAACACCTGGGCTGTAGCAAAAATAGTTCCCGGGGCGGGGAACTTTTTCGTAGCCGAACCGGTCAGCGACAGCGTGCAATGCTACGAAAACTTAACGTGACTTATATTCATAGGCATAGGGCGCAAGCAGCTCGCTTTACGCTGTGTGGCAGGTCTCGCCCACTTATCGACGCCCTCTTCGCTCCACTCCCTGTTTCCACCACTGCAGAGGCCAGCCTGGTGAGAAAAATAAACGCACCCCACCCGTACGGAAAATGCGAATACGCGGGGTGTTTTTCTGGTTCCATGGACGTTCGCGGTGGGGGTGCTGTGAAATCTATATCGACATTCGTTATACCTATTCACTAGAATAGATAGCTATCTACTGCTGGAAATACCATGTCAGTGGCACTTTTACACCAATTCAGGAAGCTGGTTGTTTTTATCAGTTTCTTCTGAAGTATTTTTGAGGAGTAAATTAATGGCCGAATCATCTCGGCGTTTACGTAAGTCAACGTCTACTGGTATCGCGGCGACATCCGCGATCGCGCTCGCACTCGGAGGCTTGAGCGTCGTCGCCCCTGGCCCGCTGGCGCCGGAGGCTGCCGCCGCCACCCTCAGCGGTGGCATCCGCGAGAAGTCCGGTGCGGTGGAGAAAGACGCCCAGCAAGCCCCCGACCTGCCGGCCGGCTCGTGTGTTATCGAAAGTGTCGAGCCGGATGGCAGCCAGGCTGGTTTCAGCTGGAACACCCTGGAACCAAGCGGGAGCAGCCCCTCGAAAACCCGGTGGGGCCTGAGCGTCGCCTTTGACAATTCAAAGGACCGCACGTTCGCTGATTGGGGCTTTACCAATTCAGGGCTGTTGGGGGCAGTTCTCGATACTGGACAGGTTCCCTCTATGGGGGCCGGTCAGACCTTTCTTGGTAACAATGTCACTGACAAGGCTGACGAAAACCTCGCTATTACCGCTTCTAGGCAACAACGAAACCTGAACCTCACTGCGAAATTGACCGACGCGAAAGTCAAGCAGTTCGCTGAGGCCACTGCCGCGAACCCGGTACGTTATGCGTGGCAGAGTAACTACACGAAGGACAATCCTAATGGCCCCAAGGCCACCCAGGGTTCAAGTGCAACTTTCACGGCTGTCGTAAACCCCTGGCCGAGCGAGAACATCGAATGTAACCCGATCACGGTGTCGTGGGAGGATTTCGGACAGCACGTCATCGTCCCTGGTGATGAAACCAAGGTCGGTAAGATTAACATTCCGGATGTGGCCAACGGTGGCACGGATGACTCCATGGGCCGCATGGTCGTGGAGGCCTACGACGGCAACGGCAAGTTCATCGGCACCACGGACCCAGCGTCGTCCGGTGGTAAGCAGCTCCTGCGTATCGACGAAGCGACCGGAGAGATCTACTTCACCTGGCCTGAGTACCGTGGAACCGACCTGGCAACTGACAAGAACGTGAATTTCTCCGTTCTGGCAAAGCCGCGTAGCGTGGACCAGCTCCAGGCCGCTGGTGAGAACAACAATGAGTTTGGCACCACTCAAGTCTTCGACAGCTCCAATTCGCTGACCCGTTACAACAAGGCGAACGTCATCGACTCCAAGGCCTTCTCCTTGGATGACACGGAGTACCACTCTCCGAAGTACGACAAAACGGATGCTTCGATCATCTCCGGCGTTGATAGCGCGACCGGTCCGCTGGCTACCGAGCCGCAGAAGGTCACCTTCACCCAGACCCCTGACCTGATTAAGGACCTGGCGAAGAAGAAGGGTGAAAAGGGGTACGAGGCCAAGGTCGAGCTTGACGAGAAGTACATTTTCGACGGCTGGACCGTCGAGATGGACGACGACTACAACGTCACCGTCACCGCTCCGGAGAACCCGAAGCCGGGTAGCTTTGCGCAGCCAAAAATCACTGTCGAGTACTCGAACGGCTCCACAGACGTACTCCAACTCATGGTGGTCGTTGACCCGAACAACACCCAGGTCACCGACCTGGTACGCCCAGGCCTGACCAAGGGCAAAATCGGTGAGGATCTTACCGCTCAGGTGGGCACCAAGTCCATCATGAAGGGCCACAAGCCAGTCCACCCGGCCAAGTTTGAGATCGACCAATCCACTGTTCCTGAGGGCTGGACTGTTACCGTCGATGAGACAGGCAAGGTCACCGCAAAGGCGGATGACTCTGTTGCACCGGGGACCGTCATCACCCCGAAGGTCAAAGCGACCTACCCAGACCAGACCACGGATGAGATCGAGACTCAGTTCCAGGCGATCGTGGACATCAAGATCCCGACCTACGACACGGTGACAGGTCAGCCAAATGCGAGCGTCAGCCTTACTCCTGAGATCCCAGAGCGCGGCCTGAGCGGTAACACGAACGACGAGGCCCCGACGCGCTACACCTTTGAGGACGGCACTAACCAGACCACCCTGACCAGCAAGGACGGTAAGACGTGGACTGTCTACGTTGACGAGAAGACTGGCGAAATCACGACCACGATTCCAAAGGGTGCGCAGGAAGGCGACATCCTGAACGTTCCGGTTAAGGCTCATTACAGCGATGAAGGCAAGCAGAAACCGCAGACGGTTGTCGGCACTGTCGTCGTTATTAAGGGAGATCTTGAGGCGAACTACAACGTTCAGGTCACTGCTCCGGGCGAGGAAGTGAAGCACCAGGTTGCGGACACACCGGAGGGCTCTACCTTCTCCTTCGGAACCAAGAATGGCAAGCCGGTCCTGACCCAGGAAGTCAACGGCTGGAAGTACACCATTAACCCGACGACCGGTGAAGTTTCCTCCACCCCGCCGGCGGATGCCAAGCCAGGTGACAAGAACACCGTCACGGTGACGGTAAATGCCCCAGGTGGTTTGACCACCCAGACCCCGGTAACCACCGTCGTGAAGCTGACCAACAGCTGGGAGTCTGAGCCGGTTGTTCCGTCGCAGACGGTCTACCCGGGTGGTACGGCTACCTCGCCGATTGGCGTCGAGAAGCCTGCGGAGATCAACCTTCATCCGGACAAGCCGTTCGAGATCAACCCGGAGGGCCTCGAGGCCACGGGTGAGAACAACGAGTTCGGTAACCCGACGTACAAGGTGAAGACGGCAAACGGCGACTGGATCGTCGGCCTGGATGACAAGGGCAACGTCGTCTCCACAGCTCCGGAGACCGCGAAGCCGGGTGACAAGATCGACGTTCCGATCATCGTGACCTACGAGGACGGTTCGAAGGACAACACCACTGCGACGGTCAACGTCATCGACGTTCCGAAGCGCGAGGTTCCGTTCAAGGTCGAGTACAAGTACGACGACACCATCCCTGCCGGCACCTACAAGGTTGAAACCACTGGTGTGCCTGGTGCGGAGAAGATGAACCTGGACGGCACCTGGGATCGCACCAAGGAGCCGGTCAACGAGGTCGTCGTCATCGGCACCAAGCCTGCTGAGAGCTTCAAGGACATCAAGTGGACGTTCCCGATTCCGTACCCGACTGAGGTTCGCGAGAACCCGGAGCTCAAGCCTGGCGAGATGAAGACCGTCCAGGAAGGCGAGAACGGCGAGAAGACCTACACCGCTAAGTTCACCTCCAAGGGCTCTGAGGCACAGGTTGCTGAGGAAGAAACCACCAAGGAAGCCAAGCCGCGCATCATCGAGGTCGGCCCGGGCATTCCTGATCAGGAGCTGACCAGCAAGAAGACCCAAGATGTCCCGTTCGAGATCGAGTACGTCTACGACGACACCCTCGAGTCCGGCAAGCAAGTTGTCGACGAAGAGGGCATCCCGGGTGAGCAGACCATCACCTCCACCCAGAAGATCAAGGACGGCAAGCCGGACGGCGAGCCGAGCATCAACATCGAGCAGACCAAGGCCCCGAAGAAG
>QWCJ01000367.1_pt1 | contig 16521 bp, 14 predicted proteins | sample 1972501 | NCBI WGS metagenome assembly QWCJ01 (sample SAMN09866711, study PRJNA288562) | Human vaginal metagenome isolate term2_vaginal, whole genome shotgun... | isolation source: vagina | host: Homo sapiens | place: USA: California
GCGCCCCCTTTGCCTCAAGCGTTAGCGCTCCGGCGGGGCGGGGCTTCCCGGCTCAGAACGTGTGGATGTCGGTGGTTCGGCCGGCTTTGCGGTCTGGGCGCGACGGCTTGTGCTAGGCACCGCAACGGTGCTTACTGTGTCTTGACGGTTTTCGTGAATCCGCTGGGCGCGTGGTGCGCGGTGCGGATGTACCGGTTCCCGCGGATCGCGGGGACCAGCCGGCACCCACTTAACCTTGCCGTTTTCCCGCACGATGCGGCCACGACCCGGCAGTCCGTTAATAGCGTTGTGGTATTTGCACAGCGGGGTGAGGTTTTCAGGATTCGTTTCGCCGCCGTGTCTCCATTCTTGGATGTGGTGTATCTGGCAATAATCAGCCCCACACAAGCAACGGCCCCAAGCACAGGTTGGTTGTTCCCCACTTGCCATGATGCGCTGCTTCTCCGAGGCAACCCGCTGGGTGCGGTGAAGTTCCACGGGGCCTTTGACACGGTCGACGAGCATGACGAGTCCTTCTTCGGCGAACTCCCGCTCGATAAGTTCTTTGCCCGTAATCTTGGCGCCGTTGGATAGCTGGACCACGATATCCCCGAGGTCAGGCGCTGCACTGGAGGCAGATGCTGTGGTGTCGTGGCCGGGCGTCACATCGCTGCTGCCAGCACGTGCATCGTGGCCGGCATCAGCAGTGGGTGTATCTGGCTGGCTGGAAGCAGGAGTTGCGGCTGCAGAGGACGCTGTTGTGCAGGAAAGAGGTGCCGAGGAAGGCGCATTCGATTCTACGGAGTCGGGGCGCGGGGTGGACGGGTCGCCCAAGCGGCCCAAGATTGTGGCGTACTCGGGAAGCTCCATGACGGCGAGGGGCTGGGGTACGGGGCGGGCGAGGCGGCCTTCGCGAAACGCAGCCGTAAACGAGCCGACGGGATCGTCTTCGTCGATGTTGGGACGCAGGTCCTCGATGAGCGCGGCCGGGGCCGTGAGCGTGAGTTTCGACAGTTCCTTGCCGCGGCGAATTGTCACGCCCGGCTTCGGCGCAGGCGGCGGGTTGAGCTCACGAATGCGCTTGCGCGCATAGCGGGCCACGGCCTTTTCATCACCAGCAATGCCGCACAACTCAACGCGCAAATCCCACGCCTCACGCTGCTTCTTCAGCCGTCCTGCGAAGCGTTCAATGAGCAGCAGCGTGGGCAGGTCGTGCCCATTAGCGCGCGCCGCCGAAACGGCACGCGCTTGTTTACGGTTAAAGGAGGTGGAGGCAAAGTAGACGTCGAAAAGCGCCAGCAAGGCGCGTGCCACAGACTCGGGACCCCACGCCCGCAGCTGCTCGAAGCTGAGCCCCGCAACGCCGGCGACGAGCTCCATGCCCGCCGCCTGGCTGCGAAGATGCGCTTCCACGAGGTTCATGCCAGCAACGCTAAACGCCTCACCCGCCTCACACAACGGCACCGCCGCCAGCCTGTGGATAACTTGTTGACCGTATCAGCAATACTTTTCTTTATTATGAATCTCATTCACAATAGTAGGCATGACTAACCTCAGCCCGTGGCGCACGGGGCTCCTAGGATTTCTTGCCATCACGGCCCTCGCAACCCTCGCGGGACTATTCATCCTCCGCCCCACCAGCGCGCTCACTGAGCACACCAGCCCGGACTTTTCCACCACCTACGCCCTCAATCATCCACAAGTCGAAGGCACCGTCGAGACCGTGGATAACCACCTGTGCTCCGATCCCCACACGGGCCGCGCCTTCGATGAGGCCCCGCTCATCCCCGCCGAGGGCGACGACACCTCCTGCTCCCGCGCCCTCATTGACCTGACCTCCGGCGCAGACGCAGGCCGCAAGACGCAGCTCGTATTCTATGGCGTGGCCAGTGACCCGACCCTCCACCCCGGTGACGAGGTAATTCTGACAGTTTCCAGCGACGGCACCTATGCCTTCGCTGATTTTCAGCGCAGTGGAAACCTTGCGTTGTGGGCTATCATCGCGGCCCTTGTCATCGTCGGCTTCGCCGCTTGGCACGGACTGCGCGCATTGGTGGGCCTTGTAATCAGCTTGGCAATCGTCTTCTTCTACCTCATCCCCTCTCTCATTGAGGGCCATTCGGCGCTGCCACTAGCGCTCGTGACCTGCGCGGCCATCCTTTTCCTCGCCGTTCCTCTCGTGCACGGCGTGAACTGGAAATCAGCCTCCGCCCTGGGAGGCGCATTGGTGGCGCTAGCGTTGTCGGGGGCGTTGGGGTGGGCGTCGATAAGCAGCACCGCGTTAACAGGCTCGAGCTCGGAGGATAACCTCAAGTTGCTGCTCTACATGCCTGGGGTTTCCGTGGTGGGCGTGCTGCTGTGCGGGTTCATCATCGGTGCGCTCGGCAGCCTCAACGACATCGCGGTGGCGCAGGCCTCCACCGTGCGCGAGCTCCACGCCGCCGACCCCGCAGCCGGGCCCGGCGCGCTTTTCCTGTCAGCCATGAAGGTGGGCCGCGACCATATCGCTTCCATGGTGTATACCATCGTGCTGACCTATACCGGCGCGGCCCTGCCCCTGCTCATGCTCATCACGGCGGCGCAGCGCCCAGCCCTGCAGATCCTCTCCAGTGACCTCGTCGCCACGGAGGTTCTGCGCTCCCTTCTGGGCGCGATGGCCTTGACACTAGCGGTGCCACTGACCACCGCGATTGCGGCGTTTACTGTGCCGGAAGGACGCGACCAAGCGCCTCGACGGTCCAGCCAGCCTCGCGCCAAGCATCGACGCTGAGCACGTTGCGCCCATCGATGATGTGGCGGCGGGCCACGAGCTCGCCGGCCTCAGCCGGGTCGAGGTCGCGGAATTCCTGCCACTCGGTGGCGAGGATGACCAGCTCGGTGTCCTTGAGTGCCTCGCTTGCCGACGCCACGTAATTCAACGTCGGGAACACCTTCTTCGCGTTCTCCATACCCTGCGGGTCATAGACCGTCACGGCGGCACCGGCCAGGGAGAGCGAACCGGCCACGGAAAGCGCCGGCGAATCGCGGACGTCGTCCGAATTGGGCTTGAAAGCGCAGCCCAGCACGGTAACGCGGTGGCCCAAAAGGGAGCCGTCGAATGCCTGCTTGGCCAGGTCCACGACGCGGTCGCGGCGGCGCATGTTGATGGCGTCGACCTCGCGCAGGAAGGTCAGCGCCTGGTCCGCACCCAGCTCGCCGGCGCGCGCCATGAAGGCACGGATATCCTTGGGCAGGCAGCCGCCGCCGAAACCCAGGCCAGCTCCGAGGAATTTGCGACCGATGCGCTCGTCGTAGCCGATGGCGTCGGCAAGCTTCACCACGTCCGCACCGGCAATCTCGCAGATTTCAGACACGGCGTTGATGAAGGAGATCTTGGTGGCCAGGAAGGCGTTGGCGGAGACCTTGACCAGCTCGGCGGTCTGCAGGTCCGTCACGATGAACGGGGTGTTCTGCGCCAGTGGCTGGGCATAGACCTCACGGGCGACCTCTTCGGCACGTCCTGCCTCGCCGGCGCCGAGGACGATGCGGTCCGGCGTGATGGTGTCCTTGACGGCGTAGCCCTCACGCAGGAACTCCGGGTTCCAGGCAATCTCCACGCTGGTGCCCTCTGGAGCAAGTTCATCGGCCATCTGCTGCAGCTCTGCCGCGGTACCTACCGGGACGGTGGACTTGCCAAAGATGATGTGCTCGCCTTTGAGGCGCGGTACGAGCTCCGTGATGACAGACTTCACGTAGGTGAGATCCGCGGCGTAGGAGCCGTGGGCCTGCGGGGTGCCAACGCCGAGGAAGTGCACGTTGGCGAACTCCGCGGCGTCGTCATAGCTGGTGGAAAAGTCTAGGCGGCCGGCCTCGATGTTGCGCTCGAGTACCTCCGGCAGGCCAGGCTCGTAGAACGGCACGCGGCCGTTCTTGAGAGCTTCAATCTTGTGTTCATCAACATCTACGCCGAGCACCTCGTGGTCGAGCTCCGCCATGCAAGCGGCGTGCGTCGCGCCTAGGTAGCCGGTACCAATCACAGTCATACGCATAACCGGGAATTTTAGGCGTGGTTGACCTGAAGCGCGCGGCGAGAACGAAAAGTTTAGCGGAAGTTCAGATAGGACTTCGACGGCGTCGGTCCGCGCTGCCCCTGGTACTTCGAGCCCAGCGCGCCGGAACCATACGGAGCCTCTGCTGGGGAGGACATCTTAAAGATGGCCAACTGGCCCACCTTCATCCCCGGCCACAGTGAAATGGGCAGGTTCGCGGTGTTGGACAGCTCGAGCGTGATGTGCCCGGAGAAACCCGGATCGATAAAGCCTGCCGTGGAGTGCGTCAGCAAGCCCAGGCGGCCAAGAGAGGACTTGCCTTCCAAACGCCCCGCCAGGTTAGCCGGCAGGGTGAACTTCTCCAGAGTGGCGCCCAGCACGAACTCACCGGGGTGCAGCACGAAGGCGTCGCCTTCGGCCACCTCCACTTCGCTGGTGAGGTCCGGCATCTCCTGCTTAGGATCAATGTGTGTGTAGCGCGAGTTATTAAACACGCGGAAGAACTTGTCCAAGCGCACATCGATGGAGGAAGGCTGGACCATCTCGGCGTCGAAAGGCTCGATGCTCAAACGCTCGGGAGCATCAGCGGCAATAGCGGCACGGATATCACGATCAGAAAGAAGCACGGTTGATAGTCTACCTCCCCACTGGGCCTTTTATGGCCTTAGGCGGCGGCGGTGCTAAGCTTTACGACGATGCACAAGATGCATTGCGCCGACGTAGTTTAATGGTAGAACTGCAGCTTCCCAAGCTGCTGGCGCGGGTTCGATTCCCGTCGTCGGCTCCACGTTTACCCAGTTCAGACTGGGTTTTACTTTACTCCAGCACACGTGTCCACCGTTGCATCTATGCTACAAAGCATACGGAAAGGAGTCCCGGTGTCCGCGCCTATATTCACCCCACGAACAACCGCTGAGCTGCAACAAGAACGCGAACAGCTCCTTCAGGACCTTAGCCCTCGAACCATCGATGAGCTCCGCGCATTGCGCGCAATCGATGAGATTTCCATTGTGGACGAGGATATTCTCAACCGCTTTGAAGCACTCTCGTACGTCATTGGAGAATGATCATCCGCCATGCACTCCATCTTGCGGCATTGGCAAATAGGTTCGCCAACGATGACAAACAGCTCTTAGATGATTGCCTTCCGGGACGAACGGAAGTCACAGGCGAAGCCTCCAATCGTTCGGTTTGAATACGAGCGAGACGCACAAAACAAGCCAGTATCCCACTTTCATTTCCATTCTGACTCCGTGGCCCTCGGCCTTCTGTTGGCTTTCAACGGGACAAAAGGACAAGGCGTTCCAGCAGCAAGACATCCATTTCCCTATGGGCGGTCACCGCTTCCGTGTGTGCTTAGAGGATGTAGTTGAACTTGTGATTAGGGAATTTGGCGTCGAAGTTCTTCGAGAGCTCGGCCACACCGTCCCAGATATAGAAAAATGGTCCGACAACGGCGTCCACCGAGTGGTGGCTAATTCACTTCGTCGGCAGCGCGAAGCAGCGCCGCGTAAGCGCCGTCGCGAGCAAGCAGCTCAGCGCGGGTACCGCGCTCAGCCACGCGTCCTGAATCGAGGACGACGATCTGGTCGGCATCTCGGATGGTGGACAGGCGGCGCGCAATGACCAGGCGGGTGACATCCGCGCCAAGTACTGCTTCCTGAATGGCGCGCTCGATTTCGTTGTAGAGGGCCAAGGTCGTCTCATCAAGAATGAGCACCCGCGGGCGGCATAGTAGGATGCGCGCGAGCGAGAGGTGCTGCTGCTCACCGCTGGCAAAGCGGTAGCCGCGCGAGCTCACGACCTTGTCCAGCCCGTCGGGAAGTACGGCAATAACCTCGTCCACGCGCGTGGATGGACATCGCCGCGAAGAATCACCTCCTCCCCCACGTCATTAGCTCGCTGATAAACCCCCGACGCTAATGCTTCGCCACTCCCGCAAAAGCCGAAAGCCTCCTCGCCTACTTGATGACTAAACAGCAAGGTGGTGGCCCGCCCTTAGGACGGACCACCACCCTTACTGTGCTCCGCGACAACGCGAATCAATGGCTCGAGGTTAGATACGTACTCTTCGACCGGTAAACGCAGCCGCTACAGTCAAGACACTGCCAAGAAGCACCAACCACCCGAGTCCTTGTCCGCCAGTAACCGGAAGATCGCCCTTACGAATATCAGCCACCTGCATGATCGAGTGGCTCTCGTCCTTCTCATCAATGCGAATGGAGACCTCCGGGTATTGCTCTGCGCCTCCTTCAAGGTCAATAGTGGGCTTACCATCTTCACCTGAATTGACAGAGAAGACTACCGGACGGGTCAGCAACTGATAGCCCTGGGGAGACTTTGTCTCCACGAGCTCATATTTCGCTCCCACTTGAAGATCCTCGACACGTAGATCAGTGCCTTTGAGGACCTTGACTAACTCCTGTGTCCCGTCCGCATTCACTTTATTGAGGGTGAATTCGGCACCCTCGAGTGCCTGCTCCTTGTTGTCGAACCCAACCTTTTCTACGGAAAGATCAAATCTCACTGCTACCGTCTCGTTTGCGATAGTGCAGTTCACGATAGCGCGGAAGGGCACGTCCACACCGAAGCCAGGCTTACTGGAATCAGTATTATCGTTTCGGACTTCGACATCAGAGGTAACCCACGTTCCACGCGCAGCATCGAACTCATTCTTTGTGCATACTGCATTTTTTTCGCCCACGGGGCGCAACTTATAGCCGGCCTGCTGGTGCTCAACCACGGTAACTTTTTGGCCCTTGCCGTCCGACTGGTCGAGCGAGCGACCGTAGCTTCCGTCTTCCCCGGTCACGTCCGTGACACTGGATTCACGGCCGCTATTATCATCGCCGTCGATGATGTCCTTCTCCCCGTTGTCCACGGAGGTATCAAACGTCCAGCCCTTACCCGGGGTCGGGGTATCACCATCGCCGTATATGAGCTTGGTCACGTTGATTGAGCCGAAGCAATCCTTGAGCACAAGATCGCTAAGTTCATTCACCAGCTGATCAAAGTCACGAACGGTAGTGACAGCGTCCTCGCTAGAAATGTCCGCACCGATCGACTTAGTGTTACGCACGGCCGCGCGCCAAATCTCCGGTTGGTTCGTGATGTCATATTGTGTCGCGGTGTCTTCATCCGGGGTATCCCACATCAGTACCTCGCCGTCCGTGACGATATCTCGAACAAAGTCCGCCTCACCGTAGTAACTCGGGTAACCGTAACCGTCCAGCTCCGGCCACGCCTTATCGATTCCTGTCGGTGCTTGCGGCGTATTCGGCGTCCTCTGCTTCTTGACGGTCCCGAGTCCGAAGTAATCGTCTTTCAGAATGTGCTCGTTGACCGGTTCAAAGCCAACCATGACAGTCTCGATCCTGGTGCCCGAGCCCTTCAGCCGGTTAGCCTCATTCACCGCGGCCGACAAGTCACTCTGGTTGATCAGCGTACCAATATCGAAACCAAGGGGATAGTCCCGCTTACTTGTCGTGGGCAGGCCATCGGAGATGAAATACACCACGTCGAACTCGCCGGATGGTACCTGACTCAGACCGGCCTCGTAGTTGGTGCCGCCACGGCCGTCGCGCTCGAAAGGCTCGGCGATGGCGTTGACGGCTTCGCGAAGCTTCTGGACATCGCCCTCGTTGTTCAGGCTCAGTGTGTCCGTCGACATACCGGGGATAGATTTGGGTGCCGAAGCGAAGTTATAAATCGCCATCTGGCTGCCGGTCCCCTGCAGCGCATTGATGACCCCAAGGCCAGCGTCTCGGCTAGCAAAGACACCACGGCCTTGTTCCCTAGCGATAGAGTCGGAGGTATCGAATACAAGCGCAATCTTGCCACCGCAGCGTTGAGGCAGGGGCGGGTTCGGGGAGGAAGCGGGCAGCCAGTCCAGCTGCTCTCGCGGCGTCTCTGGCGCATCGACTTCGATCTTTTTCGCATCGCGGTTAAACCATTCAGGTCCTTGGTGCCACAACGTCATCTCACACCCGGACGGAGTGGAGTTCAAGGGGATGCGTGCTTCCACGTCATAGGAGACGATGCTCGGATCGGCCCGCTGGTGGTCTTCTTTGAGCTTAAAATAGACGCTATCCCCGCTCACCGTAATCGTGTAGTCAACGTCCTTCTTCAGCCCGGTCCAACCCGCTTGAGTGGAGCCGAACCGCAACTGCAGGCGTGGATCAGCGGTGTTTATTGCGTTGGCGAGGTCAAAGACACCATTAACCTTTACCTCGACAACGCCGACGTCCTTGCCACCAAACTTACGCGTATTTTGCGACTCGTCCCACCAAGTCTTTGAGAACAGAAGACCATTGTTGGCCTGACAGGTATCGTAGGCCCTGTCATTTCCGAGCGGGCGGAAGTTCTTCGCCTCCGTGGGATTACCCTCCGCTGGCGGCTCTGGGGGCGCCAACTCAATTCCCTCCATGGTGGCTGTCATACTCGACAGCTTCGGGGCCTTGGCCTGACCTGCCCTCCACTGGACCACGATGGGTGTCCCTGGCTGCACCTCTACTCCGTCAGGCAAGCTGACGGTCAAGGTTTTTTGCGTAGCCGAAATCGACGATACTGGATACGACTTCCCATTGATGGTCAGCCTTCGATCTCCGGCATCAGTGTTGCTGGCGAACTTCTCCGTAGTCTTGATAGTCAGCTGTTTCATCGACATCGACTCGGTCGCCACCATGTGGACCGAGAATACGTTGCTGTATTCGGCGTTCACGCTGTTGATCGTCACTGGGGCTTGGACCGTGGTTTGGGCCTCAGCCGTTGGAGTCGACAGCGTGGAGCTGCCGTTTTCTACAACCAGCGGAAAGACGCCGAGGACAAGCATGAGTACAAAGCTTGCCGCTACGCTCTTACGGGCGACGCTGCGCAACATCTTCATCGTTTCCATTCTCTTCATCGCTGTTCACCTTTGTTATTCCTGCGCATGACGTAGCCTCCCAGGAGCAGAAGCAGCGCTCCCGCTGCCACGATTCCCAAGACCGACGCGCCGGTCTGCGCCAACTCGCGGAACGTCGACTTCCCTGGCTGGTCGGTAGAGGGGCCGGACCCCGGGCTCGTGGTGTTCCCGGGAGCGCCCGTAATAGAGTCGAAGGGTCGATCTGGAGTGGACGTCGGAGTGCTCGTCGGCCTCGGGGCGGGAGTATCCGTGGGTGTCGAAGCGGTCGTCGGGGTAGGCGTTGGCCTGGGGTCAGGAATGTCGGTAGGTGGCGGGACGTCGCCGCCATCGTCCTCGGTCTTGGCCTTCACACTTAGCTCGTGCAACCAGCTACCGTCCTCGTTGGTCGCCGGAAGGATGATGAGCATGGGGCGGATGTCTTCGTGTTTCTCGCCCTCGCGCGCAGGCTGCTCCACCTCTATCAGGTAGACCCCGGCGGGCAAACCGTCGAAGCGAACCGTGCCCTGTTCTTCGCTGACACGGGAGAGCACTGGGTCGGTGAAACCTCGGTCTCGAGCTTCGCCCTCGGTCAGACGGAGAGCACTGTCGTAGCCTCCACGGGTCCGAATGTCGATGCCAGCGACCCGCTTAAGGGTGAAGGTGTAGCCACTCAGGGAGCCTGGCGGAAGCTCTCCCGGAGGGATCTCATCGAAGGGGTTGCCCTTTGGCAGCGTGATAGTCAAGCTGTTGAGTTCGTCCCCGATCGTCGTCGGATCTACGTGGACGGAAGCACCCGCGTAACCGGAAATCACCTTGGCCTCGGCCACTGCTGGGGTAGATACCGCCAAGATTCCTCCCAGGCACAAGGCGGCCGCTGCGCGGGAAAATTTTTGTGTGCTAAACATGTACAATCTATTCCTCCACCAAGGATGACGGGTGGTGGGCCTCTTTGTATTTACGAGTGGTCTTCACAATCCACAGGGACAGCAGTACTGCAACGAGCAGCGCGGCGGCCATCAACGCCCACATCCACCAGAACCAGTGGAGCTTACTGGGGGCGAAGGCTTCGGCAGCTTCTTCGTCGAAGGGAACTCGGTCGGCCGTCACCAGTAGTCGATGCGAGTTAACTCCGTAAGGCGTGCAGGTAATCAATGTGAGCTGATCCTTGCCGGGCGTAGGACGTAGGCCGCTAGTCTCATGTGGGAGCACCACCTGAATGTCCGTGACCTCGTACTTCATCCTCTGCCCGGAGACACCCATGTATATCGGGTCACCCTTCCCCACGTCGGGGAGATGGTCAAAGAGTGTGGCACTGGTCAAGCCTGTGTGGGCTGTGAGGACCGCGTGGGTGCCTTCTCCTCCCACTGGTAGGTCAGAGCCGTAGAGGTGCCCGACTCCCTTCTGCAAAACCTCTTCACTCGTCCCGTGGTAGACGGGCAAATCGATATCAGCGCTGGGCACGACGAGGCGTGCCATGACTTCGTGGGTGTCTAGCTCCGCGAGGTAAGCCTGATAGTCGGCGTTATCTTCGGAGATTCGGGCTAGCCAAGGGTCCAGGATAGGACCCGCCGTGCGGAACTCGTTGTATTTCTGCGCCGAGGCGAGTTTCTGGGAGACTTCCTCCTGATCGGCCGCGTCTAATTCCTTGGTATAGGAATCAGCGACGCGCATTTGCTCCCAATTATTCAGTTGTGTAACTACCACTGGGTAGAGCAACGCAACGATGGCGCACAGAGACAGGACGACCGTAGGAAGGAGCTTCCTCAGAAGCGACTTCGACGCGCCCTTCGGCCCCGCTGCGGATGCGGTATCTCGCAGAACCATATTTTCCTACTTTGCTGGACGCAACGCGCCCTATCCGGTGGTTGTTAAAACCAAGGTGAGCCCCGCGCCCTCTCCACGGGGAGGGCGCGGGCTAACAGACTGAGGTCAATGCGCTCAGTCTGGCTGGGACCTTAAGCCTCAGCGTTGGCGCGGCGAGCCGTCCAAGCGGCCAAGCCAGCAATCAAGGCACCGAGCGCCGCCAAGAGTCCGATACCCATGCCACCGGTAAGAGGCAGCTTCGGCATCTCGGAGCGCTTGTTCTCGATCTTTGCGTCGTACTGAACAGGGGTGGTGGTGTTCAGCTTCTGATCATCGGATACGAGCTTGAAGGAGTGGACCTCGGTGGTAGCGACGTAGCCACTTGGAGCCTTGGTCTCCACCAGGCAGTAGGACTTGTCAATCTCTTTAGAGTCATCCTCGATGTTGGTGACGTGGATGCCGTCGATGATGACCGAGCCGTCGTCGCCGGTGGTCCAGGTGGACTTACCACCGATGGTGATCTTGTTCTGATCTTCGAGCTGAGCCTTCTTGGTTTCGGTGCCTGCGCAGCGGTAAAGCTCGAACTCAGCACCCTTCAGCTTGGTCTCTTTACCTTCTTCGGTCTTGACCACGTTGACCAGACCCCAGTAGGACTTGACCTTGTTCGACGTGGTCTCGGTCTCCTTTTCCTGGCCCGGGAAGTGGACAAACTGCTTAGCCTCGTTCACGGCAATGCCGTCGGTGCCGGTAATAGCTTTCACCTTGGCATCGATGGTCAGATTGACGGTGCTGCCCGCCGCAACGCCAGTGAGCTTACCCAGGCCAGTGTCGGTGAATTTAACCTCGACGGTGCCCGCAGCCTGATCGATAGCAAGGGTGTAGTCAGTGCCCTCAGCGATGGTTGTACCATCGGACAGCTCAACAGCGGCGCGGATGTTCTCAAGGTTCTCGGTGTCCAGCTGGTCGGTGATACGGAAGGACTTGAGCGTCTCACCTTCCGGAATCACCGGGATGGCGCCTTTCACCAGATACTGAATGTCATCACCAACATTCTTATCGGCGTCCTTAACTTCCTTGGTGATGCCAGAGGTGGTGTTCTTGGGCTGAACGGTGACGTCGTAGTTCCAGCCATCACCTTCTGCGTTGGTGTACGGCAGGGATACAATGAACGGGGTGGAGGGGGCGATCTCCGAGGCCTCGTAGGTTTCACCGGTGGCGGTGTCTTTAACCTCGCCGTCGATGGTCTCGGTGAACAGCCAAATGCCCTGAACCAGACCAGCGCCCTTGTTCAGCGTCAGCTTGCCATCAGCACCGGTAGTGCCGGTGACAGTCGTCTGGGTCGCAGCAGCACCAAGCTCCTCGTAGTTGGAGGCCGTGAGCTTACCCAAATCTTCCGGCTTGACATTGTCGACGTTAAGCAGAGTACCGGTGAAGGTAGCGCCTTGGAGGGGGTTACCGGTGACGTTCGGATCGGGCTTGCCGGTGCCCGGGCCACCGATGGAGGTCGGGTTGAGGCGCTTATCGATGGTCAGTGTGACATCGGCGTTGGGATCAATGGTGGCGTTATTGGTGGGGTTCTCCTGTGCGACAGCGAGCGGAGCCTGAGCTACGCCAACTACCCCCCAACTGAAAGTGCCAGTCCGAGGATGGCTGCAGCACCGGTGGAGCGAACGAGCGCAGAATTCTTCATGAGCGAAAAGCCTTTCTTGAATCTAACACCCGATAGGCAGAAGGCCCCTTCACATGCAGGTGTTAAACATGGGTCTTGGGGAACCTGTTTAGATTCTCCTGTGAATAATTATAAAGCAGCCTGGCCTTTTCACAACTTGTAGGTCACAGCCTTCTCACTATCCCCCACCTTTAGGGGGTAAGCAGCTCTACCTGCGATGCTCCACCCCTACAACGACATCGGAATGACGTTACGCCGCTGGAGCATCACCGCCGAGAGAAGCATTTGCTCCCACCGCTCCGGCAACTCTGCGTCACACAGGTAGCTTAAGAGTCACCGGTAGTGGACGCGGCGCGAAGCAGCGCCGCGTAGGCACCGCCGCGCGCGAGCAGCTCGGCGTGGGTGCCACGCTCGACCACGCGGCCGGCGTCGAGGACGACGATCTGGTCGGCGTCGCGGATGGTGGACAGGCGGTGCGCAATGACCAGGCGGGTGGCGTCCGCGCCAAGGACTGCTTCCTGGATGGCGCGCTCCGTTTCGTTGTCCAGGGCCGAGGTGGCCTCATCCAGGATGAGCACTTGGGGTTGGCGCAGCAGGGTGCGCGCGAGCGAGAGGCGCTGCTGCTCACCGCCGGAGAAACGGTAGCCACGCGAGCCTACGAGAGTATCGAGTCCCTCGGGAAGCGCGGCGATGACCTCATCCACGCGGGCGGCGTTAAGCGCCGCCCACATCTGTGCTTCGCTAGCATCCGGCTGCGCGAAGAGGAGGTTCTCCCGCACGGTGCCGTGAATCAGGTAGGTTTCCTGGGAAACCACGCCGATGACTGCCGCGCGCTGCGCCGGTGGAATGTCACGCAGGTCTACCCCACCTAGGTGCACGGTGCCTTCGGTGGGATCGGCTAGGCGCGCCAGGAGGGCGGCCACCGTGGACTTGCCGGATCCGGTATGCCCCACCAGGGCCGTAGTGGTGTGGGCCGGGATGGAAAGGGAGACGTCGGAAAGCGCGTCGGTGTCGGTGCCGGGGTAGCGGTAGGAAACGTTCTGGAGGGTGAGGGTGGCGTCGGCAAGCTGGGCGGGCTCGGTGGCTTCTGCGAGCTCGGGCTCCAGGTCCAAGTACTCAAAGATGCGGCTGAACAGCGCCATGGACGCCACCCACTGCGCGCCCACGTTGAGCAGCCCAGTAATCGGGCGGAAAATCTGGGTCTGCAGAGTAGAAAAGGCGATGAGCGTGCCAATCGTAATCCCCGGGCGCAGACCAGCCACCAGGTAAATTAGCGCCGGCATGACCCCGAAAATGATCTGGGTGAGCGCCATACGCCAGCGCCCGGCCAGCTGCGATTCCAACTCTAGGCGGATCAGGGAGCGGGAGGTCTTCTCAAACCCGTCATAGACGCGTTCCTGCGCGCCCAACGTGGCCGCCAGACGCATGCCGGACACGGACAGATTCTCCGAAATGGTCTGTTGCAGCGTTGCCTGCGCGCGGCTGTTTTTCTCCATGAGGCTGCGGCGCAGAACGGCGGCGCGGCGGGTGAGCCACACGGCGGGCGGCAGCACCACCAGGGACAACAGCGAGAGGGTGGGCGAAAGCGCCACCATCGCTACCAACGTGGCCACCGTCATGGTGAGGTTGCTAGCCACGGAGGTCGCGGTGGTGGTCACCATGCCGCGCATCGCCGCGATGTCATTGGTCAGGCGGGATTGGATCTCGCCGCCCCGGTTATTGGTAAAGAACTGCAGCGATTGGCGCTGCAGGTTGGCAAAGACCTGCGTGCGCAGCTCGTGCATGATGGTGTGCCCCACCCGCGCGGATAAAAAGGACTGGATAACGCCGATGGCCTGAGAGACCACGGTGATGGCCAGCATGCCGCCCACCAGCCACAACAGCAGTGCGGTGTCGTGGTTGGGAATGGCCTCGTCCACGGTGCGGCGCACCAAGAAAGGCTGCACCACCGTCAGCCCAGACGTCGCGATGATGAGCGCTACCACCACAAGCAGCGTGCCGCGGTGGGCTGCGAAAAGGCCGGCGACGCGAACAAATTTCACTGGGTGCTGGGCCAGCTGATCGACGTCCGCCGGGTCCTTCACCGCGGTGTGCATCGGCCGGGTCATGGCTTAACCGCAGGTAACGATGGGCTGCGGGTCATAGACCGTGGTGGTAGTCTCCCGGGAGATTTCCTTGCCGGAGAGGTCCTTGATCACGCGGGTATCCGAGGTGGTGAAGCCCGGCGTGCCAGACGACGGCGAGCAGTCCTCGCTCACCGACTTGCGCTGCGGCTCGGTCTTGGCCCAGCGGCCGTTGTTGATGGACTCGACCTCAACCGTCTTCACGCCCTTGAAGCGCACGGTGATCTCGTCACCAAAGCTGGTTTCGATGCGCACCGGGTGGTTGGAGGTGTTCTTAAACTGCAGGTCAATTGCGCCTTCGTACACGGTGGCCTCGCGGCCAGCCGGGTAGCGCGAAATGTAATAGGAGTGCGGGGTGTGTGCCACGTCCTCCATGCCGGCGAAGTAGGCCGCGTTGTACAAGGTGGTGGCGAACTGAGAGATGCCGCCGCCCACGGCCTTGCCCGCGTGGCCGTCGATGATGATGCCGGATTCCACATAGCCCTGCGCGGTACCGCGCGGGCCGGTGTAGCCGTTGAGGGAGAAGGTCTCACCCGGGTTGACCACGGCACCGTTGACCTCCTGGGCCACCAGGCGGATATTGGTGCCGGAGGCCCCGGAGAAACCGCCGGTAGAAAACTCGGACACGGTCTCATCGAAGGTGGCCTTCTCTGCCATTTCCGTGGTGAAGTCTGCGGGGTCCGGCTTGTAATCGGCATCCCATTCGCGGTCGTCCTCGCTGCTCACACGGTCCTCGAAGCCCTCGAGGGTCTTCTCCCAGTCGATGATGGAGCCATCCACCGAGGGCGTGATCTGCTTGTCGTTGCCGCTGAAGGAAATTTTGGCGTTGGTGCCGGGCACCTCGGAGCCTTGCATGCGCTCTTGGAAAAGCTCGCGCGCGCGGTTCTTATCCACCTTGAGGCGTAGCTCGCCATCCTCCGCGGCGATGGAGACGAACTGGGAAATCTCCGGCTTGCGCAAGGTGCCGGTGGTGTTGTTCTCGCCCTTCAGCGTGAGCGGGTTATCCAGCGCGCGGGCGGCATCCCCGGTGCGCATGGCCTCAATCGCCTCATCATTAATCTGAGGCTCCACCACCATCGGCTCGACGTCGACGCCCTCGGGGTCGAGCCAGTGCTTGACGACGCCCTCGTGCAACTCCCCCTCGTCCACCGCCTGGCCGAGCTTGGGTTTGGTCTCTTTGAGGGAGCCATCGATAAGCTCCAAGTTTCCATCTTCCGGTTCGATCTTCAGATCGTTGCCAACGCGCTCGAGCTCCCCGGAGAGCTGATCTTCATCGACGTCCACGGCCACAGGGATTTCCTGGGTGGGCTTAATGAAGCTGTACAGGCGCGAGAAGGGGTTCAGGGAAGCGTCAGGAATGCCGTCGACGGCTTTCTGATAATTCAGGCTTAGGCCGGAGTCTTGGGGGATAAGCTGCGAGCTTTTCTCCCCGGCACGGATATCCACGGGCTGGGCTGCGACGTCCCCGAGTTCCTGCTCCAGCTTCTCCACTGCGGCAGTGCGCTCCATGCGGGAGATGTCCACGCCGCCAACCGACGTCGCGCGCGGAACCTTGTGCTGGTTGGCCATCACATCCCACGCATAGGCGATGCCGGCGATGAGTATCAGGCCGACGAGCACGCCAAGGGTGACGTGAAGCCCTTTGCGCCGCTGCTGCCTGTGTCCGATTGCCTTTTTCACGTGTACGAGATTAACGTCTGCCAGCTAGTTTTTACTAGTCGCCCTCCTGCTGGGCCACGACTTCCGCGGCCGCGTCGATGACCGCGTTGATGTCCTCGTCGGTGGACCACAGCGGCATATCGGCCCCGGCGGCGAGTGCTGCGGCCACGGCCTCCGGCACGCTGAAGTTCTCCGAGATGGAGGCCATTCCACCCAGGTCATCGGTGTAAATGGTGCCTTCGAAACCCAGTTCCTCGCGGGCTAATTGGTAGGCCCGCGGGTTAAGGGAGGCGGGTTCGTCCCCTAACCCAGGCACCACGAGGTGGCCCATCATGAGCGCTGCTTCCGGGGCTTGCGGGATTGCTGTGTGAAAAGGCA